>OGOR01001542.1_pt1 | contig 12485 bp, 9 predicted proteins | sample 1552771 | NCBI WGS metagenome assembly OGOR01 (sample SAMEA2580124, study PRJEB22360) | human gut metagenome | biome: human gut; feature: human-associated habitat; material: faeces | place: Denmark | collected 2008/2010
GCTCCTACTGCGCGTCCGCCTTCGAATACTCCGAGAATTCGCACCCGAAGCGTTCCACCAGCATGTTGTCCATGGCGTCGGCCCGGAAAGCCAGGTCGACGATGTTCTTCCGGATCTCCTCCTCCGATTCGTCGGTGATGTCGGAGAGATGGATGCGGTATGCGATGTAAATCTGGCGGCCTTCGATCCCCAGTTTATAGGGGCCGAAATCCTCGCTCAGCATGTAGTCCAGCACCGGCTCCACCTCCTTTTTGGGCAGCAGGTTGATCGGCGAGGTGGAGAACAGGTAGCTGTTGTCGTAGACGAAGATGCGTATCTCCGAGCTGCCCTTGTGGAAAAGCCACGAGTCGTAGCCGTCGCGTGCCAGCACAGGGTTGACCCCCATCTGTTCGATGGCCGATTCGACGAACCCGCCCAGAGGCGATTGTTCGCGTTCTTCGAAGACGCCTTCGGGCAGCTTGTCGCCGCACGACGGGCAATACTCCTCTTCCTCGGCGATCAGCTCCTCGCAGCTGCCGCACTGCACTTGGAATACCGTGCGGTCGAGGTCGCCGATCGTATCCAGCAGTGCGTGCAGCGTCTCGACCCGGATGCCGAAGCCCATGTTGTCGGCCTGCGTGAACTTGCTCACCGTCACGCCCACCACCCGGTTGTCTTCGTCGAGGATCGGGCCGCCCGAGTTGCCCGGGTTCACCGCGGCGTCGGTCTGGATGTAGTATTTGCCGTCCATCAGCTGCTTGGGCGATGACACCGAACCTTCGGTGATCGTGAAGGGCATGCCGTAGGGATACCCTGCGACGTAGACCTTGCGGCCGATCGTCAGCGTGTCGTCCTCGGCGAGCGAAATGTCCGGCAGCGAGGAGAAATCCCCTTCGGCCGCCAGCAGGGCGATGTCCATCGCCGGGTTTGCCAGCACGACCTTGGCCAGGTACGGGTTGCGCTCGTTGTCGTGGATGGCGACGGTGCGGAAGCCCTCGGTCACGTGGTAGTTCGTCACGAAAAGGTCATAGGCCTTGAGGTAGAAGCAACTGCCCGAGCCGCCCGAATGGGTCACTTTGAATACCGTCTTGTAAATATTGTTCTGTTCCATAGGATATACGGGTTTAGAGCGGTTATTTTTGTTGCCCGAGGGCCTGTTCCATCATTTTTTGCTGGAATTCCTGCGCCAGCCGCATGTATTCGGCCATGTCGCCTTTGGCCAGTGCCTCCTGCATCGCGGCCTGCATCTGCGCGACATGGCCCTGCATGGCGGCGGCCATCTGCTGCACCTGCTCCGCGGCGGCCGCGCCGGCGATGCCCAGCTCCCCGGCGTCGAAATCCCCGTCGTCCGCCGAGAGGTCGTCCTCCATGACTTTTTCGAGTGCTTCGTACAGGATCTCCGAAGCCTCCTCCATCGTTTTCCCGGCCGACTTGCCGAGCGCCCCCGCCACGACGGCGTTCAGGTCGTCCTGCACGTCGTTGTAGTAATACATTTCGTAGAACTTGTAGAGGATGCGCACGGTGCTGCGCTCGAAATTTTCCGATTCGATGGCTTCGGTAGCCTCCTGGTACACCTCCTTGAAGTTTTCCTGCACGTTGTTGAGCGAGGAACGGCGCTTGGTCGAAACCAGCGTGTCGACCAGGTAGAGGTCGCGCGCCATCTCCTCGCGCGGCATTGCGAGCAGCCGTTCGAGGAACGCCTTGCCCTTGGCCACCAGTTCAGCCACGGGAAGCTCCTTGTCCATGTCGTCGACCGCCTTGTCGAGGTCGTTGAGCAACTGCCCCTGCGGGTGCGCGAAGTAGGCGATCTTGTAGAGCGCGATGTCGATCACGTTCCACGAATAGCCGTACTTGCGTTCCGTCTCGTATTCCTTCACCGCGTCGAGCGTCTCGCGGCATGTCTGCCGGACGGCTTCGTAGATGCGCGTCACCTCCTCTTCCGGGTAGGGCGTCACCTGCGGTTCGTAGCTGCGTTGGGCGCCGAACTTCGTGCAGAACTCGTCGTCGTAGCGGTCGCCGACGTGGCAGATGTTGCGCAGTATGAAATACAGTTTGTGCGGATGGCTTTGTGACAGCGGGCAGGCGTATTCCATCATCAGCCTGTCGTCTTCCTTGCGGAAACGCGGCAGCATCAGCCGGTTGATGTTCAGGTCTGCGACCTGGCGCAGCATGGCCACGCGTCCCTTTTCGGGGAGTATCAGGAAATCGGCGCTGATGTGCAGCCTGTCGTCCGCGATGCGGATGTGCACCAGGATAGATCCGTGCGGGATATGGAACTCCGTGCCGTTGGCATTGCCGTACTTGGTGCGGAATTCCGGGTTCAGGTGGTCGAGCAACTGATAGAACGCCCCGAGGTAATTGCCCTCGTTGTATTGGTCTATGGCCTGCTCGTAGGCCTCCATGTTGACCTTGCTCTGGGTCGAGCCGAGGACAGGGGCGACGAATGGGTGGGTAGTTTTCATGTAGTTTTCATTATGGCAATGCCCGGTTGTCGGGGCATCTGTCATGTAAATTTAGGAAAAATCGGGAGAAAACCGCGCTCCCGGGCGAAAAACTTAATTTTCTTCGATCGAAAGCGTGCCGTCGGGTTCCACGGTCACCTCGGCCTCGTAGTAGATATACGACGTTTTGCCCGCGCTGCTCTCGGTCTCCTTACCGTCCTCGGTGAAGCGGACGACGAAGGACGTGTGCTGCTTCCCGAATGTCTTGTTGCGGTTGAATACCGAATTGCCTGCCGGGACATCCTCCTCGATCTGGTAGCTTCCTACCGACTTGAAGGTGTGTCCTTCGGGGAGCATGGTCTTGGCCTGTGCGATCTGTGCGGCGATTTGCGCGGCGTCGAGCTTCGTAAGGTCGATGCCGACGGTGGTTTCGTATTCGGGGGCCTCGAACGTGCGCTGTACGTCGCTCAGGGCGGTCGGATCGAGCCCGGTCATGTAGTAGGACTGCGAAAATGCCTGGTTGTCCTTGTTGACCAGTTTTACCGAGATGAGGAACAGGTTGTCCGACAGGGTTTCACCCTCCATGAACGAAAGCGAATAGACCTTGAACTTGTCGGTGTCGACGCTCTTTTTTGCGATTTCGATGGCTTTGGCATAACTCGCCTCGGCATCCGTCGGATAGCCTGTGAGCGAGGAACAGGAGCAGATCGTTGCCGCAGCGACGCTCGCGGCGAGCAGTTTGAAAATGTGTCGCATTGTCTTTTCGGTTATAACGTTAATTGATAAAATGTTTTGCTTAGCGGACGTGTCGTGTATTGCAAAACGTTGTTTGTTCGTGGTGTATATTCTGTTATTTGAAGGTGGACTTGAAGGCGTCGAACGCATCGGAGCTTTCGAAGAATGCGCCGCGGATGACATGGTGGGCGGCCGGCAGCGAGATGGTGAATTCGTTTTCCTCCGCATCGAATTTGGTGTACTCGACGTCCGGGAGCCTGAACGACTCGTTGGTTACGGTGCCTTTTTTCACCACGGGAATCGTGACCAGGTCGCCGTCGACGGTGATTTCCCCGCCCTGAGCGATGAGCTTGCGTGCCTGCATGATCTCGCGCACGGTGAACGTCAGCAGGGCGAGTCCGCCGACCACGAAGATGATCGTCGTGGCAGTGGCGCCCAGGATGGGCATGCGGCCGATGCGGATGCCGAAAGGATATACCAGGGGTACGATGACCATGCCGGCGCCGATGGCCAGCGATGAGAGCGACCCGCTGAAGGGGTTGGTCGGGGTGTAGCTGAATTTCTGCATTTTTATTTTTATTGTAAATTTGGATGAATGATGCCCGTTCGCGTTATCCGGCGGACTATGCGCGGGATGTTCCTTTACGGCAGTCGCGGCATGACGGTCGTATTCGGTGCAAAGTTAATTGCAGGGCACCTGTTCCGAATGGGTATATAGGGGTATATTGCGGGGGGGGGATTATTTTTCAACCAACTGGTTCTCTTTTCGTTCCATGTTCGAGAGGCGGGACAAGAGGGGGACATTTTACAATTTGGAGAGGACATCTTCCAGTGTTGCGCCCTTTGCCGAGGCCAGTTTTTCGGTGCGGATGCGCTTCAGTCGTTTTTTTACCGAGTCCTTCTCCAGGCAGACGACGCCGGCGATCTCGGCCTGCGACAGATGCATGCGTACCATGCAGCAATAGCGGATATCCTCCTCGTTCAGGGACGGGAACCGTTGGCGGAGCCGAACCGTGAAATTATCGAACACGGCGTCGGCGTGGGTGTAGATCGTCTTCCAGTCTTCATCCGACATCCGGCATTTCTTCGACTCCCCGGCCTGCTTTACCTGCGCGATGAAGCGGCTGTTGAGCTGGCGGAAGAAAGCCGTGCGCAGCTGTTCTTCCTTGCGGCGCATTTCGTCGAGCTCGTTCGCCTGCTTCATGAGGCGCTTTTGCTGGACGATCTCCCGCAGTTTTGTCCGGTGCCATATGCGCATCCCCAGCCATGCCCCGAGCAGCAGGATCGCGCCGCAGGCCAGTATCGTCCGGTATGCGAGGCGTTCGCGGAGTTGTTTCTGCCCCTCGAGGGCGGTGTTCCGGGCTTTGAGGTGCTCGTACTGCCACAATTCGCGGATGTGGAGCACATCGGCGCTGTGTATGTCGTCTTCGAGCGAATCCCTGAGGCTGCAATAATATTTCAGCGCTTCGAGGCTTTTCTTCGCCTGCCCCAGCCCTTCGTAGGCTTCCGAGGCGTGGAACGCCCACAGCGCCCGTGCGGTGAGGTCGGATGTGTCGGGGCACATCATCCGCGAACTGTCGATTAGACGCAGCGCCACGTCGTAGCGCCCCTGCTTGTTATATATTTCTGCCTTGGTCTTGATCCACGAAAAGCGGGCCCGTTCGGGGGCGAATTCGTATCCCCGTTCCCAGTACTCCTCGGCAGCGGCGTAGTCCCCGCGCCGGAGGGCGTTTTCGATCAGCATGGCCCATTTCTGGGAGGTATTTTCGGTGATTCCCTTCTCTTCGGCCAGGCGGAGCGCCTTCAGCGCATAGTATTCCATGCTGTCGTATTTGCCGAGCCCCATGTACGCATGTGCGATGTCGCCGAGCGAAATGCAACGCCAGCCGTCCCTGTCGAGGCTGTCGGCGTAGGCATAGGCCCGCATGGCGTGGCCGACCTTCTCCTCGTAGAGCCGTTGCTTGCCGCAGAAGACGCCCAGCCACGTTTCCACCACATAGTGCCTTTGCCACTCACCCGCCGCGGGCAGCGCCTGCCGGCTGTTCAGCAGCAGTGACATGGCGATTTCGGGTTGGTGGCGGCGATCGGCGATCTTGGCCGCATAGTAATAAGCCTTGTGCACACGGACAAAATCCTTCGTGTGGGTGCTGTAATAGGCGAGTGCGACGTCGGAAAGCGTGTCGCCGGTCAAGTTTTCGCCCGCGAGCCACCGCGCCTGGGTCGAGATGAGTGCGTAGCGGGCATAGTTGCGGCGAGACAGGTTTTTCGCGGGGGCGGGGATTCCCTGCAGGAGCCGCACGGCGCTGTCGGGATGCTCCATGACGATCGCCTCGGCTTGTGGAATGGCTTCGGGAATGGTTTGGCAGCCGATGGCCGGCAGGCACAGGAGGAATACGACGGTAAAACGGACGCAATACATGGGTAGAAGTTATTTGGGGCGGGTAAACGACTTCGGCACCTTTTGTCCGGTCTGCCTCAGTGCCGCTCCGGGTCGCAAATATAGTGTTTTTTGCGGTGGGGCGTACGCTGTGCCTGTTTTTTTCTTGTCCGGGAGAGCTGCTGAAAAAAGGTTTCGAAGGCGCCCGCACCACGTAGATCGCGGCGGGCCGGGGTGAAATCGAACGTGTGGACGTACGGCACCTCATGCTGGATATCTTTTCGCTCGATATCTTCACGTTCGTCACCTACCCCATTATCCGCCCGCTTATCGGGGAGCTCGCGGCGGACAGGGCCGATTTCATCACCCAGTGCAAACGCGAGAATATCGCGACCCTCATGCGGCGCCTCGGAAAACACCCGGTATCAGGCAGTACGACCGATCCGCCAGACTGCCGAATATACTTGTCGAATGCCTGCCGTACCCTTACCGCCCCGTGACGCGCATGTATTTCGCGAGCGAGGTGTGGTAGGCGGCATAGGCCGAGGTGAGGTTGTTGCGGCTCTGGGTGTAGAGCGTCTCGGCGTCGAGCAGGTCTGTGAGGGTCGCTGTCCCTGCGTCGTAGAAATTGCGGTTCTGCCGCAGGTTTTCGGTGGACGATGCCACCGAACGCTGCATGAGCAGGATCTGTGCGTGGGCCTCCTGTACCTCGCTCCATGTCCGTTCGATCTCCACGGCGAGCATTTCGCGGGCTTCCTGCCGGTCATTTTCGGCCTGCATCTCGTCGATGCGTGCCTTTTTCAGGGCATGTGCCCCGCCCCACCAGTCGGAAATGGGGATGGATACCTGTGCGAAAACCATCCCGTCGTCCACGTCCTTGTCGGTCACATTGTAATAGAGGTACCCGGCGCCCACGGCCACGGTCGGCAGCCGTTTGCCGCGTTCCATGCGCTTGCGGTATTTCTGCGCCTCGACGTTCTTTTCCGAGAGCAGGTATTCCGCGCGGCGGTCGAGCGCCTCGTCCACCGGTACGTAATAGGCTGCCGGGGCCTCCGGTTCGCCGAAGTCTGAGGCCGCGATGTCGAACGTATGCCAGTCGGCGCCGATATGCTGTGCGAGCAGCATCTTCGACACCTTCAGTCCGTTTTCGACCTTCAACCGGTTGGAGGCTACTTCCTGCCGGCGCAGTTCCACGCGCAGCAGGTCGTTCGTGGTCACGAGCCCCGCCTTGATCGAGAGTGCGACCTGGCGGTGTATCTCCGCCAGTTGCCGCTCCACGGCTTCGATAGTCGAAAGGTTGTCCCTGAGCGATACCACCTGCCAGAAATAGGTGTCGGTACGTTCGCGCACCTCGGCCGCGGTCTTTTGCAGTTGCAGCTGTGCGACCTCTTCGCCCAACCGGGCGAGCTTGTTGCCGCTGACGATTTTCAGCCCTGCGAACAGGGGCTGTACGGCCGTGACGGAACCCAGGATGCCGCGTTTTACCAGCGACAGGGGCAGTGACCCCATCTGCGGGATCGCGAAATCGGCCTGCACCAGCCCGTGCTGGGCCTGGAATACGCCGCCCGAGGCCGAGACCTGCGGGAAATAGGTGGTAAATGCCTCGCGGCGCGCCTGGAGGGCGGCGTCGAGGTCGAGGCGGCTGGTTTTGAGCGTGCGGTTATGCTCCTCGGCCGCGGCACGGCACTCGTCGAGCGTGAGCGTCTGGGACAGGCCCGGGGCGGCGGCCATGCACAGCAGGAGGAATAGGACGGTCTTTTTCATCATTTGTAAATTTTGGAATAGAGTACGGGCAGGATCGTGACTACGAGGATCAGCGAACCGATGCCACCGGCGAAGATCGTTACGCCGACTGGTGCCCAGAACGTACTGCCGCCGAACATCATCGGCACGACGCCTACGGCCGTGGTTGCGGTCGTGAGGAAGATCGGCACCATGCGCCGCTTGCCGGCGTCGTAGGCCGCCAGGCGTGCCGACCAGTGGCAGACCTTGCGTTTGTCCTCGGCGTGCTGGTACATCAGGATGACGTTGCGCACGATCATGCCCAGCAGCGTGATGAATCCCAGCACCGACGTGAGGCCGATGGTGAAGTCGGCGATCCGCAGCCCGACGACGGCGCCGAACAGGCACAGCGACATCGAGGCCATGACCACCAGCGTGATGCCGAACTTGCGGAAGTTGACGAGGATGAAGAAGAAAATGATTACCAGCGAGATCGACAGTCCCGATGCGATGGGCGGGATGGTCTCCCAGTCGAATTCATGGGCGCCGCCCAGTTCCGTGGTGACGCCTGCCGGGAGCACCAGCTCCCGGTCGATGATGTCGCTGATGCGCGAAGTCATCCGCATGGCGTTGGCGCCGCGTTTGAGGTCGGCCGTGACGGTTATGCAGCGCATGCCGTTGCGGTGTACGATCTTGCTCTGGCTCCAGACGGGCTCCACGTCGGCGATCTGGCGCAGGGGCACGCTGACCGAAGGCACCGGCGATGAGATGTAGGTGTCCCCGATGCCGGAGAGCGAGCGTTCGCCCTGCCGTGTGTCGTTCTTGAGTACGACGGGCAGCCGGTAATCGCCTTCCCAGACCGATCCGACCGGGACGTCGCCCGAAGCCAGCGCCAGGTTGACCGCGGCCAGCGTCCGCGTGACGCCCAGCTGCGATGCCGTGACGGGATCCAGCCGCACGTCGATGACCGAACGGGGGTCTTCGTAGTCGGAGTGTACCCATTGCAGCTCGGGCATCCGGCGCATCTGCGCCATCAGGCCGTCAGCCGCGGCGAACGCTGTCAGGGCCGGGGCGCAGCTAGTCGATGTCGCTGCCGTAGAACCGGAACTCCAGCGAGGGAACGTTCTGGTAGTCGAGCTGCTTGAATTTGACATAGGCCTCGGGGAAACGGTCGGCCCATGCGTCGGCATACTGGTCGAGGATATCTTCGGTGTCGTCGACCGAGGTGGTGTTGATGATGAACTGCGCGTAGTTCTTACCTGCGATCTGCGGGGCGTAACTCATCTGGAAGCGCGGCGAGGAGCACCCGACGAACGAGGTGACCGATTTCACGCGCGCATCGTCGTGCAGCACCCGGTAGACCGAGTCGGCTACGGCGGCGGTGCGTTCCAGCGGCGCGTCGGGGCGCAGGTAGATCTCCACGGCGAACTGGTCGCGGTCGGCGAAGGGAACCATGCGCAGCTTGAGTTGCATGGCGATCAGCAGCGATACGATGACCGAAGCGATGCCCATCGAGATCGTCAGCCAGCCGTGGCGGAACGTCCACGCCAGTACGCGGCGGTAGAGGTCGTGTACGCGGTCTGTGACCGACTTGCCCGATTTTTTCGGTTGTACGGCGGGGGTGATGAGGATTTCGAGGAACGGGATCACCAGCACGGCCAGCAGCAGCGAGACCATCAGGTTGATCGTGATCGTCCACGGGAAATAGGTCAGGAAGTCGCCCATCATGCCCGTCATGGTGAAGAGGATCGGATAGAAGATCATGCAGATGCAGACCGTGGCCAGCAGCAGCGACGGGAAGAACTCCCGGGCGCTCTCGACCGCCGCGAACCAGCGCGAGTGGCCGCGCCCGAGGTAGTCGAGGTAGCCGTCGATCACCACGATCGAATTGTCGACGATCATACCCAGCACCACGACCAGTGCCGCGAGGGTCACCGTGTTGAGCGGGATGCCGAACAGGTACATGATTCCCACCGAGATGAAGGTCGACAGCGGGATGGTGATGGCCGCCACGATGGCCGACCGCAGCGGGAAGAGGAGCATCATCACCAGGATGATGATGGCCATGGCGACGAACAGGTCACGCAGGAACGAGTGCACCGAGTCGCCCACGACCTTGGCCTGGTCGGCGATGCGCTGCACCTGGACGTCCGCGGGGAGCTCGGCCGCAATGAATTCGTGCAGCACTTCGTCCACGTCACGGCCGTATTGCACGATGTTGAAGCCCGCCTTCATCTCCATCGACAGCATGACGCAGCGGTGGCCGTTGTTGCGGATGTAGCTGTCCGGGTCGTCGTATTCGCGTACGACGCGCGCCACGTCCTTCACGCGCAGCACGTGCCCCTGCGGGTCGCTCCAGATGATCTGCTCGGCGACCTCCCGCTCGCCGGCCAGCGCCGGCGCGATGTGGATGGGGGGGTTGGTGTCCGGGGTGCCGGCCCGCCCTCGGCGCTGCCGACCCACCCGCCCATCGGGGTCAGCCCCTGCGAGGCGAGCGCGGCCGAGAGGACTTTTTCGCCGATGCCGTAGGCCGCCAGCCGTTCATGGTCGGCGTAGATCGAGATTTGCTCCTGCTGCACACCGTACGGGCGCAGGTTCGAGACCGACTCGATGCGGCGCAGGCGGTCGCTCAGGTCGTCCATGTAGCCTTTCAGTTCACGGTACGACCGCGTATCGGATTCGAGCGTGATGAGCAGCGCCGAGGTGTCGCCGAAGTCGTCGTTGGTGACCACGGCCGCAACGCCCGGCGGCAACTGCGACTTGAATGCCGCCAGGCCGTGCTTGATCTTCGACCACACTTCGTCCTTGTCGTTCACGTGGTCTTCGAGTTCGACCATCACGTAGCACATGCCGTTCTGCGACGTGGAGGTGGTCTTCGACCGTTTGACCTCCTTGTAAGTCATCAGGAACTGTTCGAGCGGCTTGGCGAGCTGCTGCTCGACCTCTTCGCTCGTGGCGCCGGGATAGACGCCCACCACCACGCCCTGGCGGATCGTGTATTCCGGGAACTCCTGCTTGGGAATATGCACCAGCCCGTAAATACCGAAGGCGAACAGGCAGCCCACGATGAGGAAGGCGATGCGGAAATTGCGCATCGACCACGATATTATATTGCTTTTCATTCCGCTATGACTTTACTTCCCTGGCCGATTTTCTGCATCCCGTCGGTCACGATGCGGTCGCCCGCTTGTATTCCTGCGGTGATCGTGACGGCGTTGTTCACCAGGCGTCCCGTGGCGACAGCCGTGCGGACGACCGAATCCCCGCTCACTTTCCATACGAAGCGGCTTCCGTCGCCGGCCTGCTGTACGGCGCGTATCGGCAGCGCGATCTCTTCGGCCGCCCCTGCCGGCGATGCCACCACGCGGCATACCATGCCCGGGAGCAGCTCGCCGTCGGCGTTGGACAGCGTGGCGCGTACGTCATAGGTATGTGTGGCGGGGTTTGCCACGGCACCCTTTTCGATCTTCCCGGCCGGGAATGCCCGGTCGCCGAGTGCCGCGACGGTTATCCGCAGCCGGCTGTCCGTGCCCAGGCGTGCGATCTCCCGCTCGGGTACCGGGAAGCGGACTTTCACCATCCCGATCCGCAGCAGGGTCATGGCCGGGACGCCCGGCAGAACCGTCTCCCCCGCTGCGGCCCCCTGCCGTTTGCCGATGACGCCCGTGAAGGGCGCGTACAACTTGCAGTCGTCGAGGTTTTTGCGGGCGATGCCGTATGCCGACTCGGCCTGGCGCAGTCGGGTCTGTGCCTCGACCCACTTGATCTCGGGCAGGCTTTCGGCGTCGTAAAGCTGTTTGAGGCGCGCGCAGGCATCTTTCGCCTGGTCGAGCGCCGCCTGCGCGGCATCGAAGGTCTGCCGGGCCGACGTCGGGTCGAGCTCGGCCAGCAACTGTCCCTGCTGCACGCGCTGCCCTTCGTCCGCGTAGGTGCGCGCGAGGGTTCCGGCGACGGGGAAGCTCAGGGCGGCCGAGGTCTCCTCCTCGATCGTGCCGACGTAGAGCGCGGCGTCGATGTCCGACGACGGGGTGACGACGATGGTGCCCACCCGCAGCGGATCGGCCGTATGGGCCTTTTTCGGTGAAGTGCAACCTGTCGCTAACAGCAGTATTGCGCAAAAAGTCGTTTGTTTCATCAGTTCCGTATTTTTCGATGCAAAGTTGCCGTTTTAGCAGCCGTAAGAAAAGACCATCGTGTCGGATGAATTCGTCGATTGGTTCGATTTTGTACTATTCAGTGAAAAGCTCCCGGGATTTGCGTATATTTGTCCGCATAATTATCGGTAAAATGAACAAAAAGGAGATTCAGAGCTTCTCGCTCGCCACATTGCTCGACATCTGCGGCCGCAGGCCGGAAGACCTCTATTACGATGGATGCCTGATCGCTTTGCGTGTCAATGTGAAGGATGAATTCAACATCGACCTGTTCCGGTATCCGACACGTCTCGATGCCTTTGCGATCATTTTTTGTTCTAAAGGTTCGATTGTTTCCACGTCGGGCGTGACGCGCCACACGATCGGCGAGAGGACGCTTTTCGTGCACCTGCCCGGCAGCATCCTGCAGGTCGAGTCGGTGGAGGACGCCAGCGTGCATGCCATCCTCTGCGAGAAGGAGTTCATCCAACGGATCAATATCGACCTCAAACTGCTGACACAGCTTTTCCTGCAGGTCGAGAAGCACCCCAGCCTGCCGCTCGACGACGAGGAGTGGGACGGGGTCATGCGTTCGCTGGACGGGATTCGCATCGAGGGGGCGCGGCAGCACAACGACCCCTACTCCGCCGAGATCATACGTTCGATGATCCGGACACTGGCCTACAAGGTCTGCCGGATCATCGCCCGGCATGTCGAAACGGGGGCGTCGGAAGCTACCTCCCGCAGCCGCAACGAGGAATATTTCAACCAGTTTATGGGAGTGCTGACCAGGCACTACATGCAGCAGCGTTCGGTAGGGTTCTATGCCGAACAGTTGAACCTGACGCCCAAATACCTCACGACGATCATCCGCAAGACCAGCGGGCGCACGGCCGTGCAGTGGATCGACGACTATGTGGTGCTCGAAGCCAAGAACCTGCTGAAATACTCCACGATGAGCATCCAGGAGATCTCCTACTACCTGAATTTCCCCAACCAGTCGTTTTTCGGGAAATACTTCAAGAACCATACGGGCATGACCCCCACCGCTTACCGGCTGGGGGAAAAGCCCGCCCGCGGTCCCGGATCGTCCGGGAG
>OGOR01001543.1_pt1 | contig 12465 bp, 10 predicted proteins | sample 1552771 | NCBI WGS metagenome assembly OGOR01 (sample SAMEA2580124, study PRJEB22360) | human gut metagenome | biome: human gut; feature: human-associated habitat; material: faeces | place: Denmark | collected 2008/2010
GCCGCGAAAAGGCCATGCGCGCGCTGTCTGATTTCCTGCGTCCCGAGTTCCTGAGCCGCATCGATGAGATCGTCGTCTTCCGCCCGCTGAATGAGGAGGACTACAAGAAGATCGCGGTGCTCATGCTGAACGAGTACGTCGGCACGCTTAATGAGCGTGGCATCACGCTGCGCTGGACGGACGAAGCCGTCGCGAACATCGCGCATCGTGCCGTAGGCGGCAATAGCGGCGCCCGCGACATCCGCAACACCATCCGCCGCACGGTGGAAGACAAAATCGCGTCTCTCATCGTCGAGAAAGGCGAAGGCAACGTTACCGGTATTCTCGTCACCGAAAAGGACGGCGAGATCGACGTGGAGTCAATCTAACCTTATAAACCGCAAATCCCCGCACAGCGCTGTTCATTAAAAGCCTGTGCGGGGATTTTTGTATGCGGAGGAAGTAAGTCCGATGTATTCAGTTTGTCAGAATGATGGCCTGCTCGAAAAGGGCGGTGTAGGCGACCTCCACGCTGTCTTTGCCGTAGTAGATGTCCTGCCCGGCGAGAGGGTCACTGAAGTAGTAGCCGTTTTCGTCATAGCCCGTAAGGACGAGCGCATGCATGGGGTAGACCCACGTAATCTCCCGGCCGGTCTCCGGCACCGTCCAAATGTCGCTTTCAATCGGTGGCTCCATGCAGATAGTCGCCCAGATCATCACCGGGGTGTTGTTGTCAATATAGCTTTTTAGGCGATAAAGCGGCACGCCGCTCAGACGCTCGGCGTGGTAGCCGGTGTTTGTGAGAAACTCGTTCATGGCGCGCTCAATGACGGTGGAGTAGCATCCCCAGCCGGTTTCCGAAAACGGGTCGCCGGGGAACGCCTCCCATGGGTCGCAGCCGACAAGCTCTCCGTTTTCGTCCGTGTGCGGCGCGTCGCCCGTCGGCAGGTAATAGGAAGCAAATTCCTCCGCCGTGACGGTGCAGCCGTAGTAGTTTAACAGCATGGCGGCGCCGGCGCTTTCGCAGCCCGTGGGAAGCGTTGGCAGCTGCGAAATGTACGGCACGTCTTTAATGCGGCGGGTGGTTGCCTGCGCGGGGAAAATATCGGCGTAGGCAAGCGCGGGCGTAAAGCGCAGCAGCGCCGCGGCGAGCACGCCGAACACGAGTATCACCGGCAAAAGGCACAAAATGCGTCTGCGCCGCCGTGCGCGGTGCTTTAGGCGGCGCGGCACAGCACTGTGTCGGAAGCTTTCGGGTGCCAAATTTACATTTTTGCGCGTTTGCATAAAGATCCCCCTTTTTAAAACTCCTTTATAACCGGGTGAAAATTTCTCTTAGCAGAGTGAGCACAAGCAGGTGAGCGGGGTAAAACAGGTAGTAGCCCCACTGCAAAACTTTGCTTCGGCGACCAAGCGTGTGGTTGTAGCATAAAAGCAGCGGTACACACAGCAGTACGAACGGCCTAAGCCACACGGGCAGCGTAGAGCCGTAGACGAAATACTGCAAAACATACAAAAGCGTGACGAGCCCGAAAAACGACCATTGCTTTTTGGGGCTTTCCCGAAAGACGGCAAAGCCGAAGATCCACAGCACGGCGATGTAATTCCAGTTTGCGGGATAGGCGAGCAGGCAGCACAGCCCGAGCAAAAGCAGCCGCACCCAAACGGGCGCGCGCAGCCGTTTCCACAGCGTGATGGCGAGGAGCCCCAAAAAGAGCCCCCACAAAACGCCCGTCACGTACCAGAACTCCCAAACCGTGAATTTAAAGCACAGCGCATACGGCACATGAGAGATGACCGCCGCAATAAACAGCCGCAGCAGGTACTTTTTCAGATTCGACGTGTACGCGTAGCCCTCCGCGATGAAAAAGCACATGATGGGCGCGGCAATCTGCCCCACGGCGTGGAAAAACAGCGCGGCGGGCGCGGTATCTGCCAAAAAGACGGTGGCGGCGTGGTCCAGCACCATGGCGAGGACCGCAACGAGCTTTAGAGTGTTTGCGTTCAGCGCGGGGCGCGCAAGTGTGCACGCGGTTCTGTTTATATCGGTCATGCATTCGCCCCTCTCCTCTTTCTGCTTTAACTATACCGAAAAAGACGCAAAAAAGTCCCCCGTAAACTGCAAAAAAGTTGCAAAATTTCGGGGGACGGGTGTTTGGCTTTTAGATTTTTAAGAGTAGAGGGGGTCAGCCGTCGTAAACGTAAGCTCCTTGGTAGGTGCTTTCACCGGATAAAAAGGTCTCCGAACGGTAAACGTCGGGATCCAAACCGTAACCGGTGATGCTCTCGGAAATGGCATCGTAAAAAACCGTCATGGTGTAGCCGATCTCATTGCGCAGAACGATCAGAGATTCATCGCGGTAATCGATGGAGGAGGCGGAATCAATACTGTATACAAAGTTGTACAGCATGTCATACATGCTGTCTCGTAAATCCACAAGCAGTTCAACTCGCCAATCTTCTTCCGGGGTCGTATCAGGCGGAAAAGAGAATAAATGCGCGGGAAAATCATAGAAAGAGGCAAGAAGAGAGGTGTATTTATCCGACGTATAATAGCTTTCAACCTGACTTGTGAATTCGTCTGCATCTGCTTCTGCGTGCGTAGCGACGAAGAGTGCAGTAACGACAAGATTGAAAAACTCGCTGTCCTCCGGGAAAGCAGCCGTTGCGGCATCTATTTCCGTAGCATGTACATACAGCGGAATGCCGGATATGGGGGTGAAGACGAAATCCACAAGGAAATCTCTACCCTCTTTGGTGTTTACCGTTACATTCTGCGCGTAAATGTATTTTGGCAGCGTGGAAAAATTATCGTTTGGATCATACGTGTGCATATAGCCGGAAAACTGCATGTTGTCATTGATGGTGCATCCCTTTAAAAAAGGTTCAATAATGCTGCGCACGTAAAGATCGGACATATCAATATAAACATAAGGGTCTTGCAGTTGGTTGTTATAGGTATAGAAACGACTGTCGCCGGTGCTTTCGGCATATGTTTGCAGGTCGTCTGTAATGCGCATTTTTATGGAGTACGGAACAGACTGGTTATCGGAGGCGTACACCTGTGATTTAGAATCATCAATATCATTCCACGGCGGCAGGACAAGACTGGAGGGGTCTTCCAAATACAGTGGGCTTTCTGCGCCGGTAATCTGCGCGGCACTTTCCTTGTTTTTAAAGTTCGGCATCACGCGGCTAAATAGCGTGGGGGAGAAATAGCCGAGCGTCAAAATGGCGGCGCAAAGGAACAAAGGCAGAAAAACAGAGAGAAAAATGTTGCGTTTCATATCGTTCTGCCTCCTTTGTAGCGGGTTTCGCGCTGCTTTTTGCGCTTCTGGCGTTCTTTTTCACGCGCCTTATCGCGTGTTTTCTCGCGCGGCGGGCGCTTCTGCAAAAGCGCTTCCAGCTCGTCGCCCTGACTTTTCGGAATGGGCGCTACATTCATGTGAATGATAATCGTGGTGCCCTTCTGGTAGGTGGAGCGAATTTCAAGCCGCGCTCCGTGGCGGCGGCAGATGTCGTCGCACAGCGCAAGGCCGAGGCCCGCGCCGCCTGCCTTGCGGCTGCGCGCTTTGTCTTCCATGTAGAACGCTTCCGTTGCGCGGCGCACGGTATCGGGCTTCATGCCCATGCCGCGGTCGATGACGGAGACCACCGTGTGGCCGTCCAGCTCGGACTGAATGAGCCAGATTTCGGAATTGTCCGGGGAAGCCTTCGCGGCGTTATCGATGAGGTTATAAAGCAGCGATAAAAACAGTTCGCGGTCAATGTGCAGCACGGCGTTTTTGTGCAGCGTTGTCAGCTTGATGCCGCGCCGCCCAAGCACCGGCGCCATGGTGGCGTGCACATCAGAGAAAAGCTGTGCCACGGGAATATCCGCAAAATCGAGCGGGGTGTTATCGGTAGAAGCCAGCGTCAAAAGCTTTGCGGAAAGCCCGCGCAAGCGCTTGGCTTCCTCCACAATGGCAGAGGCAAAGTCGCGCCGCTGCTCGTCCGTGACAACGCTTTTGATGCGCAGAATATCCGCAAAGCCCAAAATGCTCGTCAGCGGCGTTTTCATCTCGTGCGCCATGGCGTCCGCAAAGCGCTTGCGGCTTTCTGCAATACCGCGCAGCTTTTCCTCGCGCTCGTTGATGGAAGCGGTCATCTCGTTGATGCTGTGCGCAAGCGTTTTCAGTTCCGAGCTGCCCTTTTCCGGCATACGCACGGTGTAGTCGCCCGCGGCCGCCGCGCCGATGGTCTTTACGGCGCGTTTTAACGGGCGCAGAAACCCCAATACGGAAATGAGCAGCAGTACGGAAATACCGCCGCCGCAGCAAAGTCCCCACATGCGCGCGTTGTTCAGGTTGGCGTCGTGCTCGTCGTACACATTCGTAACGTCATACACCGTGCGCAGCTCATACGATATGGCTTCCAGCTTGATGATGGAGACCACCATGAGGTACGTCTTTTCTCCGGCGTCGAAGATCACCGTTTTGCCGTCCGTAATGGCATCGTTCGGCTTGACGGAAGCTAAATCATACGAAGCGCCGTTCAAGACCTCGGTGCCGACCGCCGTGATGGTCTTGCCGCCCTTTTTCACTTCTATCACGTCTGCGGTGGAAATGTCTGTCGTAATGGTATCCTTCAGCATGTCTGTCAGCTGATCGGTGCTCAAAAACAGCGTGTTCGCCTTTAAACGCTCATACGCCGCGTGGTTGGAAAGCGAAGCCGCCAATGCCGAATGTGCGGAAGCGGCGGAGGTGACCTCGCGGGCTATGGCACTGCGAAAGTGACTATCCAGTATGTAAAACTGCGTGAGCTGCACGGCGAGCGTGACGAACACGAGCGCAATGAGCGATATTTTTTGCCATAGCTTCATAAAAGACTTCCTTTACGCTTATCGGCGCTCTAAGCGGTAGCCGAGCTTCGGAATGGTGATGAGCTTGCCCTGCAATCCCATTTTGCGGCGCACCTGCTGCACGTGAATGTCCACACTGCGCGATTCACCGGTGAAATCAAAGCCCCAAATGTTTGAGAGCAGCTGCTCGCGCGTGATGGCAACGTCCGGATTGCGCATGAAAAAGACAAGTACGTCAAACTCCTTCGGTGTCAGCGCCACGGGCATGCCGTTTTTCAGCGCCGTGTGCTTTTCAATGTCCACCTGAATATCGCCGTAGCGCAGGTGCATTTCGCTTTTGCCCGCGCGGCGCAGCACCACTTCAATGCGCGCCAAAAGCTCCACGGGCTCAAACGGCTTTACAATGTAATCCTCTGCGCCGCCGCGCAGACCCTTTACCTTGTCCGCCACCGCACCGAGCGCCGTCAGGAAAATCACCGGCGTTTCGCAGCTTTCCCCGCGGATGTGCTCCAAAACGGCAAAGCCGTCCATGCCGGGCAGCATCACATCGAGCAAAATGAGGTCATACGTGCCGTTTAGGATGGTTTGTACGGCCTCTTCGCCGTCTGCGCAGCGGTCGTATTCGTAGTCGCCGATCGAGAGCGTGGCGGCCAGCATTTTCGAGATATTTTCATCGTCTTCCACAATCAGAATGCGGATCATACAGTCTTCCTCTTTTCCCCTTTTCGCCGGCACCCATCCGACGATTATGTTAACCCTATTGTAGCATAGAAAAAAGCGGGCTTCAAGGAAAGAAGCCCGCCGGTAACGGTGTGTAAATTCAATTTTGCAAAAATTTTGCAGAAAGGGAAAATTTAGCTTTCACCGTTCTCCGTTTTTTCGCGGTGGATGCGCAGCAAAGTGAAGCCGAACGGCGGCAGCTTGAAATCGCCGCCTGCGGGGTTCGGGTACGGCGCGCCGAAAATAAACTCTGCATTGTTAAGATGCAGCCCCGGAATGACCGCGTTTTCCATGCTGCGGTTCACGGCAACGAACAGCGCGTCCTCGCCGCCTTCCGTTTCCACATAGCGCTCAAACGAAAGCACGTTGTCGTGTGCATAAACACTGCGCAGGCCGCCGTCTTTTAAAATGTCGCCGTGCTCCTGCCGCAGCAGGCCGAGGTAGCGGTACCATGCGATAAGGTCCTCGTCTTCGTGTCCCCACGGGTAGCATGCGCGGTTGAACGGATCGCGGTAGCCCTCCATGCCGGCTTCGTCGCCGTAGTAGATGCACGGCACGCCCGGCAGCATAAACTGCAAAAACGCGGCAAGGCGCATGCGCTCAAGGCCGGTTTCGCGCTGCTCCGGGGAGAGCGTGTGCGCACTTTGCCACTCGCGGCCGCGGCTGCCCCCCCGGTGCCCCCCCGGAAGACGCCTGCCCGCCGGTTCGCCGCCGAGCACCGTCAAAGCGCGCTCCGTATCGTGCGTGCCGATGTGGTTCATCAAAATGCGTAAGACCTGCGGCGGGTAGTTTTCCACGATGGTCTCAATGCGATCCATAATGAGCGACGCGTGCTCACCGAGCAGAAACCCGAGGATTGCATCGCGAAACGGGTAGTTCATCACGCTGTCCAGCTGCCCGCCCAGCAGATACCGGCGGCGCACACCGTAAGCTGTCTTGTTGGAGGCGTCTTCCCACACTTCGCCGAGCACCATGGCGTTTTCATCCTGCGCTTTCGCGGCGCGGTTCAGGCGGTCAATAAAGCCGTCCGGCAGCTCATCGGCAACATCCAAGCGCCAGCCGGAAGCACCGGCCTCAAGCCAATGCCGGATAATACCGTCTTCGCCGTTGATGTAGTTGTCATACGCGGGATTTTCCTCGCGCACATTCGGCAGCGTGATGAAATTCCACCAACATTCGTAGTCGTTCGGCCAGCTCCGAAAGCTGTACCACGGGTAATACGGGGAAGACTGCGAGCGGTACGCGCCGCCGTCTCCGTAGCGGCCCTCGCGGTTAAAATAAATGCTGTCGCTGCCCGTATGGCTGAAAACGCCGTCGAGCAAAACGTGAATGTTGCGCTCTTTCGCCGCCGCGCACAGCGAGCGGAAGTCTTCCTCATCGCCGAGCAGCGGGTCAATTTTCTCATAGTTCGCCGTGTCGTAACGGTGGTTGGAGTGCGATTCAAGAATGGGGTTCAGATAAATGCAGGTCACGCCGAGAGACGCTAAATAATCGAGTTTTTCCTCGATGCCCTTTAAGTCACCGCCGAAAAAATCCGAGTTTGTCACAATGCCCTGTGCGTTCGGCTTCCAGTCCGGCTGCGAACGCCTTCGAGGCCGGCTGGTCAAGCCAGTTTTCATGCAGCGTGCGGTCTGTCGGAACGTTTTCTTTCGCTTTGCCGGAGGACGCAAAACGGTCCGGGAAGATTTGATACAAAATGCCGCCCGCAAGCCAGTCCGGCGTTTTATATGCACCGTCGTACACGGTCAGCTGCCAATCTTCACGTGCACCGGCGCGCGCCTCGCCGCCGAGGTCCTTTTTAAGGACAGAGCGCCCACGCGATGTGCGCAGCTCAAAATGATAGAAGTAAAGCCCCGTTTTCTGCGGCGTAAAGTGGCACTCCCACCACTCGTGGTCATTGCCGTTCATGCCGCACCAGAACATATCAAGGCACTCAATGCGGTTATCCGGGTGCTGCACCAAAAGGTAGGAGGCAGAGCACTGCATGTCGCGCGGCAGCGTAATTTTAAAGTGCACACGCGTGCCGTCTGCCACAGCGCCCAGCGGGCTGCGGTGTGTGGAATTTCTGGAATTAAATAGCGTCATCGGTAAACTCTCCTGCATGAAGAAGCAGGGCACTACGACCGCAGCGCCCTGCTTTTTACATAAACTTACGTGATATTACTTCTTTTTCGTCTCGGCTTTCGTCTCGACCGGCTTTGCGAGCCAAATGGTGTTCGCATAATCGCGGATGGCGCGGTCGGCAGCGAAAATACCTGCCTTTGCGGTGTTGACGAGGGACATAGAGTTCCACTTGGCCTGGTCCTTATAAAGCTGTTCGGCTTTCTGCTGTGCATGGCTGTAAGAAGCAAAGTCTGCAAGCGCCATGTACTGGTCGACGTTGAGGAGTGCCTGGTGCAGGTTCTGGAACGTCTTGCCGTTAAAGCCCTGGCCGAGAGCATCCATCGCCTTGCGGATGATGTCGTTGTGCTCGTACTGGTTTCTCGGGTTGTAGCCGGAAGCGCGCAGGCTGTTGACCTCGGGCGTCGTCATGCCGAAGAGGATGATGTTGTCGTCGCCCACTGCGTCGTGAATTTCCACGTTCGCGCCGTCCAGCGTGCCGAGGGTGATGGCGCCGTTGATCATAAACTTCATGTTGGAGGTGCCGGAAGCCTCTGTACCCGCAAGGGAGATCTGTTCGCTGATCTCCGCCGCCGGGGTGAGCAGCTCTGCCCAGGATACGCAGTAGTTTTCAACGAAGATGACGCGCAGCTTCTGGTTGACGCGCGGGTCGTTGTTGATGGTATCGGCAAGGCAGACGATGAACTGGAGAATTTCCTTTGCGAAATAGTAGCCCGGGGCTGCCTTTGCGCCGAAGAAGAACGTGTGCGGGGTATAATCCGCGTTCGGGTTTTCGAGCAACCACTGGTATACGGAGAGAATATGCAGCGCATTCATGTGCTGGCGCTTGTACTCGTGCAGACGCTTGACCTGTACGTCGAAAATGCTGTTCGGGTCAACGATCTGGCCCTGCGTGCGCTTAACGTGCTCGGCAAGGCGCTGCTTGTTGTGCAGCTTGATCTCGGCAAGCTTCTTCTGCACGGAGGTATCGTCCTTATATTTCATCAGCTTCTCAAGCTGAGCAGCATCGTGGATGAAGCCGTCGCCCGTCAACTCGGTGATAAGGGAAGCAAGCTCCGGGTTCGACTGGTTCAGCCAGCGGCGATGTGCAATGCCGTTTGTGACGTTCTTAAATTTATTCGGCCACTCGGTGTAGAAGTCGTGGAACACGCTGTCCTTCAAAATTTCGCTGTGCAGCGCGGAAACGCCGTTCGTGCTGTGTGTTGCGTATACGGCAAGGTTTGCCATGCGCACATAGCCGTCGTTCAGCGGGGCCATGCGCCAGATCTTGCCTTCGTCCACACCCTTTGCACGCATCTCAATCCAGAAGCGGCGGTTGATCTCTTCCACAATCTGGTAAATACGCGGCAGACGGGATTTGAACAGGTCTGCGCTCCAGCACTCCAGCGCCTCGCTCATAACGGTGTGGTTCGTGTACGCAATGGTGCGGGTCACAATATCCCAAGCTGCGTCCCACTCGTAGCCGCATTCGTCGAGCATGATGCGCATGAGCTCCGGGATAGCGAGCACGGGGTGCGTGTCATTGAGGTGGATCGCCGCAAGCTTCGGCAGATCATCAAGGGAGCTATGCGTGTACAGGTGGCGGCGTACGATGTCCTGTACGGAGGCGGAAACGAGGAAGTACTGCTGTGCAAGGCGCAGGCTCTTGCCCTCGTAGTGGTTATCTTCCGGATAGAGGACCTTTGTGATGGTCTCTGCCATAGCTTTCTGCTCCATAGCGCGCATATAGTTGCCGCTGTTGAAGAGCTTCATATCAAATTCGTTGGCTTCCGCACGCCAGATGCGCAGCACAGAAATGCCCTTACCGTCCATGCCGGAAACATACAAATCGTACGGAATCGCCATAACGGGGTTATAGTTCTTATGACGTACGGAATGGTAGTGGTCATGCCACTGCTCTTCAATGTAGCCGTCGAAGTGCACCTCAATGGCGCTTTCATCGACCTTCTGCATCCAGACCTCGCCGCCCGGAAGCCAGAAGTCCGGCAGCTCCGTCTGCCAACCCTCAACGAGCTTCTGGCGGAAAATACCGTATTCATAGCGCAGGGAATAGCCCATGGCCGGGTAGCCCTGTGTTGCAAGGCCGTCAAGGAAGCAGGCGGCAAGACGGCCGAGGCCGCCGTTGCCAAGGCCGGCGTCCGGCTCCTGTTCGTAAAGGTTATCGAGCTTTACGCCCATTTCGGAAAGTGCTTTGCGGAAGCTGTCCTCGAGACCGAGGTTAAACAGGTTGTTCTTCAGGGAGCGGCCCAGCAGAAACTCCATGCACAGGTAGTAGATTTGCTTTGTCTCCTGCTTTTCAGCTTCGTGTACAAATTCGTTGCGGCCGCGAACGAGCAGGTCGCGCACCACAAGTGCGGATGCTTTGTAGAATTCATCGTCGGAAGCGTTCTTTGCGGAAACGCCGTAAATGTGCGAGAGCTTCTCACGGATTGCGCTCTGGACCTGCGCGGGGGTCATCTTGTAATTCATTCTTTGTCCTCCATGTGTTATGCGTGAAAAACACGCCAAATTTGTGTTATATGCACAAAATTAAATGCGTTTTGATTAAAAAACAAATGGTTTATACTCATTATATACTAAAATTATGAAAAATTCAAGACCAATAGCGGGCGGATAAGCAGAAATTAAAGCTGTGGCTTTGTATAGTTTCGACAGAAAATACCGGCTTTCGGTATAAACCGGCCGAAAACCGCAGTGCGCCTGCCTTTTTTCGACCTTACACACACCATATACTATTATATAGGGGAAAACAGCGGGTTACAAGTACATTTGTGTAAAATCTGTGCAGATTTTGCAGAAAACCGCCGAAACGCCCGTTTTGCGCGCTTTTTTTGACAAGGCGGGGCTTTTGGTATATAATGCAGAACAGAGTATAACCTGCGTAAAATCGGCGCGGGGAAAGGAATCTGTGCAATGGAAAAAACGAGATTCAAACTGAATATCTGCGGCGTGGACGTCACCGTTTCCGGCGATGTGGACCGCGACGGTGCAGAAGCCATCGCAGAGCGTGTGCGCGTGCGTATGGAAGAGGTTTTAAACAACGCCTACGGCGCGACCATAGAGAAAGCGGCGGTCATTGCGGCCATGAACCTGAGCGAGGAGCTTTCCCGCACGGAGGCCGCTTTGAATCAGGCCCGCGAGGAAGCGGATGCCCTGCGCACAAAGACAAAGGAATTTGCCGGTGCGGACGGCCTGAAGGCCCGCCTTTCCGAAGCGGAAATGAAGCTCGGCGTTTTGCAGGAAAAGCTGCGCCTTGCCGAAAACCGCGCCGAAGCTGCGGAAAAGGAAGCGGAAGAAGCGAAAGCCGCTGCCCAAAACGCAGCGCACACGGCAGCTGCAGAACCGCTCGACCTGCCACCCATCGACCTGCGCAACCCCATGCTGCCCGATTACGGCGACGAAACGGGGCTTGTGAGCTTTTTCGAAAAGGCAGACGTAAAGGAGACCGCGCGTGAAGACGAAGAAGATTGAGGTGCTCGCGCCCGCCGGTAATCCCGCGGCCCTGAAAGCGGCGGTGTTCGCCGGTGCGGATGCCGTGTACATGGGCGGCTCGCTGTTTTCCGCCAGGGCATCGGCGGTGAATTTTTCGCGTGAAGAAATGCGGGAAGCGGTGCTTTTTGCCCGCGAGCGCAATGTGCGCGTGTACGTCACGGTTAACACGCTTTTAAAAGATGACGAACTTCCCGAAGCGCTCGATTTCTGCAAGTTCCTGTGTTCTGTTCCCGTAGACGGCATTTTGATCCAGGACATGGGTCTGTTTAATATTCTGCGCGAAGCCTGCCCCGAGATGCCTTTGCACGCCTCTACCCAGATGAGCCTGCACACGCCCGGCGGCGCGGCCTTATTAAAGGAACTCGGTGCGTCCCGCGTCGTTTTGGCGCGTGAGATGTCTTTGAAAGAAATTGAAGAAGTCTCAAAAAAGACCGATGTGGAGCTTGAAGCTTTCGTGCACGGTGCGCTGTGCATGTCGCTTTCCGGCCAGTGCTATTTCAGCGCCATGCTCGGTGGCCGCAGCGGCAACCGTGGGCGCTGTGCTCAAACCTGCCGTCTGCCGTTTGCCGCGCCCGGTGGCACGGGGCATGACCTCAGTTTAAAGGACATGTCGTTCATCGACCACATCGAAACGCTGCATAACGCCGGCGTATGTTCCGCAAAGATCGAGGGTCGCATGAAGCGGCCGGAATACGTGGCGGCGGCAGTCGCGGCGTGCCGCAAAGCGGCGTGCGGTGAGGCCGGAGAGCGTGTGGGGGCGAGTCTGTGCCGGAAAACCTGCTCGAACATTTAAACGCGGTGTTCTCGCGCTCCGGCTTTACGGACGGCTATCTGTCCGCTCACAGAGGACGCATTATGTTCGGCACCCGCACAAAGGAAGACGTGGAGAGCGCAAATTCCGCCGTGTTCGCGCAGCTGCATACTTTATATAAAAACGAAGCGCAGCGTGTGCCGGTGACATTCACATTAAGCGCCTTTGCGGGCGAAAACCCGCGCGTCACAGTCTCGGACGGCGAAAACGAAGCGGTCGTAACGGCAGAAGACTGCGTATGCGAAATCGCGCAGAAGCTGCCCGTCAACACCGAACGCTGGGAGCAGCAGTTAAGAAAAACCGGCGGCACGCCGTATTTGTGCGAAGCGGTGCAAATTGATACCGATGAAAAAACCGCATTGCCCATTTCCGTTTTGAACGGTCTGCGCCGTGAAGCGCTGGAAAAGCTCGGCGAACAGCGCCGCGAAAAGCCCGCCGTAATCCGTCCCGAACTGCCCATCGAAAGCCTTGAGCCCCACGGACAGGAGCATCTTGTTCTCGT
>OGOR01001545.1_pt1 | contig 12454 bp, 6 predicted proteins | sample 1552771 | NCBI WGS metagenome assembly OGOR01 (sample SAMEA2580124, study PRJEB22360) | human gut metagenome | biome: human gut; feature: human-associated habitat; material: faeces | place: Denmark | collected 2008/2010
TTCTGTTTTTCACCGTAAAGCCGTTGAAGCCGCCGGAAATATCGAGCAGGTCAACACCGGCTTTCTCAAACTTTTTGCAGGCATACACCGCGTCGTCAATGGTCGCGCCGCTCTCGGTGTAGTCGCTCGCGCCGAGACGCAGGGCAACGAGGTAATCCGCGCCCACGGCTTCGCGCACCGCGCGGATGACGTCCAAAAGCAGGTGAATGCGCCCGTCGAGGTCGCCGCCGTAAGCATCCGTGCGCTTGTTGCCGAGCGGGGAGTAGAACTGATCAAGGAGATACCCGTGTGCCGCATGAATTTCTACGCCGTCAAACCCGGCTTCTTTTACGCGCAGCGCGGCTTCGGCAAACTTTTTTGCAACGGTGTGCATGTCGTCCGCGGTCATTTCGCGCACGGGCTTTTCGCTTTTGCGTGCATACTCCGGCTGTGCCGTGACGCTCGCACTGATTGCCGGATAGCCGGTGATTTCCTCCATTGCCGCGCTGCCCGCGTGGTTGATCTGCGCGATGACGCGGGTGTTGTTTTTATGGATGGTCTCCACAAGCTTTGTAAGGCCCGGAATATCGGTGTCGCGCGAAACGGAGAGCTGGCCCTCGTGCGCCTTGCCCTCGGGGCTGATGTAAGCGTGTTCGGTGACGATGAGTCCGATGCAGCCGCCCTTGGAGCGCGCGTCGTAGTATGCGAGCAGGTCGTCCTGCACGGTACCGTCCGGCGTTTTGCCGGTCGCCATCGGCGGCATGACAAGGCGGTTTGCGAGTTCCACATTATGGACGGTGAGCGGAGTGTGCAGTAGTTTATTCATGGTGAAAATTCCTTTCCGTTTGGTTTTTAAAGCGATGCTGTTTTATTTAATATAATGCTGAAATTACTTTTTGGTGCAGTGTACTGAGGATGAGCACAGTATATCACAGTGGTTTTCAACTTTCCAGATATAAAGCATGAAAAAACGGCTTTTGGACATACTGAAAGCGTATTGCAAAACAGAAAGGATGAAAACGATGAAAATACAAAAGGTTCTGGCGACGGAAATTCTCGATTCCCGCGGCACGCCGACCGTCGGCGCAACGGTCATCTGGAGCGACGGCTCCGTCGGCACGGCGAACGCGCCCTCCGGCGCTTCGACGGGCAAGTTTGAAGCGCACGAAAAGCGCGATAATGACCGCAAGCGCTATCTCGGGCGCGGCGTAAAAAAAGCCGTGGAGGGCATTGAGGAAACCGTTGCCCCGGTGCTCGAAAATATGCAGCGCGTGACGGTGCAAAACATCGACAGAATGCTCATTGAGCTTGACAACACCAAAAACAAAGAAAAGCTCGGCGCAAACGCCACATTGGCGGTGTCGCTCGCTGCTGCAAAGGCGCTTGCCGCGCACTATAAACAACCGTTTTTCCGCTACCTCGGCGGCACGAACGCACAGAAGCTTCCCGTGCCGATGATGAACATTTTAAACGGCGGCGCGCACGCGGCGAATAACGTGGATATTCAGGAGTTCATGATTGTGCCCGTGGGCGCAAAATCGTTTTCGGAGGCCGTGCGCATGGGCAGCGAGATCTACCACACGCTCGGCGGCATTTTGAAGCAGCGCGGTCTTGCGGTCTCCGTGGGCGATGAGGGCGGCTTCGCGCCGAACCTCGCAAGCGACGAAGAAGCGATAGAGGTCATTTTGGAGGCCGTTTCGAGCGCGGGCTACACGACGGACGAGGTGAAGATTGCGCTTGACGCGGCTGCGAGCGAATGGGCGGCGAACGACGGCTATCTTTTACCGAAGCGCGGCACAAAATACACCTCCGCGCAGCTCATCGCGTATTGGGAAAAGCTGTGCGAAAAGTACCCCATCTGCTCTATTGAAGACCCGCTCGGCGAAGAGGATTGGCCCGCGTGGACAACCGTTACCGAAAAGCTCGGCAAAAAAATCATGCTTGTCGGCGATGACCTGTTCGTTACGAATTCGACACGAATTCGCGAGGGCATCGGGCGCAAGGCCGCAAACGCACTGCTTGTAAAGCCGAACCAAATCGGTACACTGACGGAAACGCTCGCCGCCGTGGAGCTTGCAAAGGAGAACGGCATGAAGATCGTCATGTCGCACCGCTCGGGCGAAACGGAGGACACGAGCATCGCGGATATTGCCGTTGCCGTAAACGCAGGGTTCATCAAATCCGGCGCGCCGTGCCGCAGTGACCGCACCGCAAAATACAACCGCCTGCTGCGCATTGCAAAGGAAAATGAAATGGACGAAATGTACGGCACAGGCAAATAAAAAAGGGTATCTCGGTTTTCGCCGAGATACCCTTTTAAGTTCAGAAAAGGTTTACCAATCCAGACCGGAGAACTTGTGGAAGCTGTCCATGCTGATGCGGACGCTTTCCATCTGGGTCAGCTGGGTGTGATCCTGCTCAAGCACAATGTACTCTGCGCCAAGCTCGTTGCCCTTGTTGATGATGGACTGGATGTCCATGATGCCGGTGCCGATTTCGCAGAAATCCTTGTGGTCGGAACCCTTGCCGAAGCTGTCCCACGTGACGAGCACGTTCGGGTCGTTGACGGTCCACAGGTTGATCGGGGAATCGGAGGTCTTGGAGAAATCCTTCTGGTGAATGAGCTTCAGGCGGTCGCCGAGGCGGTCCATAACAGCCAATGGGTCCATGCCGCCGCGCATTGCCCAGAACGTATCAAGCTCAAAGCTGACGTAGTTCGGGTCGGTATTGTCCATGATGTGGAACAGAATTTCCTTGCCGTTCAGCTTCTGGAACTCGTGGTAGTGGTTGTGGATGAGGAACTTGATGCCGTGCTCGGAGAGCTTTTTGCCCGCCCAGTTGTAATATTCGCAGCGCTCCATCAGCTGGTCGTAGCCGGTGTAGAAGTCTGCGGACTGGCCGAGGTACTTCGTACCCACCTGCGTGTGGTACGCAATCATCGGGTCGATGGTCTCCTCATTGATGGGGCGGATGTGGCCGCTGATGAGGTTTGCGCCGGTCTCTTTTAAAAGCTTCTGCATGTCCTCAACGCTGACGCCGAAGCCTACGCCCGGGTCTGTATCTGCGTTGGAGCTTGCAAACTCAAGGTTCTTATAACCAATCTCTGCGACCTGGCGGATCGCGTTGATCGGGTCTTTTTTCATTTCGTCGCGCACGGAGTAAAGCTGAATGCCGACTTTAAGTGCCATAATAGGTTCAATCCTTTCTTGTCCGTTTGCCTGCTGTGCAGGTTATTTCACTATAATTGTACTGCGTTTTTACTCTGCCGTCAAGCGTCCGAAACGGGAGATGTGCGTGCAAAATGTGAATTAGGAAAGTTACAAGACGGCATCCTGCGTATTTTCGGGTCAGAGGGGGAAGAAGCAAATAGGAATGAAGTTTTTCACCTTTTTGAAGACAATTTTAAAAAATTACAAAATTGTAATTTGATACGCTGTTACGGTGTACAACTCGAAAATTATTTGATTAAAAGATAAACATGATTTAACAATAAAAATAAAGGTACGTTTATGTTATTTAAACTTGCACAGGAAAATGAAATTGCCCTAAATTGATCGAAATGACTGAACAAAAAATGTTCCTGCAAAATTTCCGGAATTTTTGAAAAAACCAGTGAAATACAGTTGGATAACTGCAAGCGTTGTGAAAGCAGTTTCATAAATTTTGCGAATTTAGCAATTTGTTGTCTTTTGAAAACGCATGAAGAATATGGAACCGCTTACACAAACTTGTATGGAGTGGAAATCGAGATCAAAAAAACTAGGCAAGATGCACAAACCGAAAATCAATGACAAATTTGGGTAAAAAACCGAGTATAGGCTATTTTTGTTGTTGACATTCACAAAAGAGGGTGATAAAATCACAAATGCAAACAAAATGATATACCGCGTTTTTGTAAGATGCACCAAATACAAAGCAAATCGTTTAACTTGTTTTGTTCGTGTCTCTTTTTCTATGGCAGCGGTTCCACAGAAAAGGGGACAAGTTTCGGTATGTTTCAGCGTCACGGGGGAAACCTGTTATTCAGGTGTTGCCTCGGGCAAAAACAGCCTTGTGTTTTCTTATTGAAAGCGCGGTCATCACAATATTTTTAGGAGGTTATACCGTATGGCAGCAGCAGCTAAACCGGCAAAGCCGGCGTATGAGCTGAGCGGCTGGGAGCGCTTTAAAAAAGATGTCGTCCGCGACAAGTGGCTGTATCTTCTGATTCTTCCCGGCATGCTTTTCATGCTCATCTTCCGCTATATCCCGATCTTCGGCAATGTGATTGCTTTTATGGACTTCAACCCCTACAACATGTGGAACAGCACATGGGTAGGCTTTGACCAGTTCATCAAGCTTTTCAATAAGCCGGCGTTCATGCAGACTTTCTACAACACCCTCTACATCTCCATTTTGAAGATGGTATGTGGCTTCCCGATTCCGATCATCCTCGCTTTGATGATGAACGAGATGCGCAACATGCAGTTTAAGAAAGTGGCGCAGACGCTCCTTTATCTGCCGCACTTCATTTCTTGGGTTGTTATGGCCGGCCTCATCATGAATTTCCTCGATCCGTCCACGGGCCTCGTCACCGCGCTCCTCAAGAGCATCACGGGCAAGGACCTGCAGGTGCTCACCGACAAGGCACTCTTCGTCCCGATGCTGATTATCACCGACATCTATAAGACGATGGGCTGGGGCACGATTATTTACTTCGCGGCGCTGTCCGGTGTTGACCCGCAGCTTTACGAAGCAGCCGAGATTGACGGTGCACGCAAGTGGAAGCAGATGATCAACATCACGCTGCCGGCGATTACCCCGACGATTGTTATCATGCTGATCCTCAACTGCAACAACATCGTAAACGCAGGCTTCGACCAGATCTTCATGCTGTATTCCGCACTGGTTTATGACGTAGCCGATATCATCGATACGTATGTGTACCGTATCGGTATCCAGAAGGCAGACTACTCCTTCTCTACCGCAGCGGGCATGTTCAAATCCGTCATCGCTCTCGTCATGATCCTCATCGTCAACTTTGTTGCCAAGAAGACCGGCAACGAGGGTATTTGGTAAGGAGGTTATGAACATGGAAAAGAACAAAATCAAAACCTCCACAGGCGAAAAGATCTTTACCGTATTCAACTACGCGTTCTTTACGCTGCTCTGCCTCGTCATGCTGTATCCGTTCTGGCATGAGATCATGCTTTCCTTCAGCTCCCTTGAAGCATCCATGAAGGGCGGCATCTTCCTCTGGCCGAAGGGCTTTAACCTGGATACTTATAAATCCGTATTTAAAAACCCGAACATCTACACGGGCTTCCGTACCACGATCATCGTCACGATTGCCGGTACGGCACTGGGCACGCTGCTCACCGCTATGACCGCTTATCCGCTTTCTAAGTCCAGACTGCGCGGCGGCAAAGTGTTGATGACGCTTGTCCTCTTCACCATGATTTTCTCTGCCGGTATGATTCCGAGCTTCCTGCTCATCCAGAATATCGGCCTTATGGATAACATTCTCGCGCTGATCCTGCCGGGTCTCGTAAGCGCATACAACTGCATCATCATGAAGAGCTTCTTCCTTTCCATTCCGGAAAGCCTTGAAGAATCCGCCCGCATCGACGGTGCAACCGACCTGCGCATCTTCTTCTCCATCATCCTGCCGCTTTCCAAGGCGACCATCGCCACCATCGCGCTGTTCACAGCGGTTGGCTACTGGAACGACTACTTCTCCACGGTCCTTTATATCCGCTCCGTTGATAAGTGGGCTCTGCAGGCGGTTCTGCGCAACATGCTGACGAATACACAGCAGGCAATGCAGCAGGCAGGCGTCAACGTCATGGCGCAGACGAATACCAACGCAGAGACCATTAAGGCCGGCACCATCGTGGTTTCCACGGTGCCGATCCTCATCGTGTACCCGTTCGTGCAGAAGTATTTCGTTAAGGGCGTTATGATCGGCGGCGTTAAGGGCTAAGCCCGCACTCTTTTGGGTTGTCCCGAAGCATGGCTTCGGAAAACTATATTATCATTATTTCCAAAGAAAGGATTTTAGTCATGAACATGAAGAAAATCGCATCCGTTGTTCTGGCACTTGCACTGAGCGTAAGCGTATTTGCAGCGTGCGGCAGCAACGGCAATTCTTCCGCAAGCTCTACGGCTTCCACCGAGAGCAGCACGGCTTCTACCGACAGCAGCACTGCTTCTACCGACAGCAGCAGCGACGCTGCAACCGGCGACAAGATCGACGTTCTGAACCAGAGCGAAACGATGGACGTTTCCGTTGCAGTTATGACCGGCTTCACCGCAGCTGACAGCCGCGTTCAGAAGGAACTTGAGGAAAAGTACAACGTTAAGTTCAAACTCGTTGTTCTCCCGGGTTGGACTGACGGCCAGTCCCAGATCTCCCTGCTGATGGCATCCAACGACATGCCGAACATCATGTGGTGGTGGACCATGGATACCGAGTACAACAAGTGGGTGCAGGCAGGTCTGCTGGACGATGTCTCCGCTTACATGGATAAGTACACCGTTATCCGCGACTACTACAACAAGATGGACCCGAAGACCCTCTTCTATGCATCTGAGGCCGACGGCTCTATTTACAGAATCCCGGGCGACGTTGCTGAACCGTCCTGCGAGAACCTCTGGATCCGCCAGGATTGGCTCGATAACCTGAATCTTAAGGCTCCGACCACGATCGAAGAGCTCAACGAAGTGCTCCGCGCTTTCACGGAGGACGATCCGGATGGCAACGGTCAGAACGACACCTACGGCCTCGGCGGCGACGGTTACGACTTCCGTTCCTTCTGGCCGTGGATCCAGTCCTATGACCAGACCCATTACAGCCGTTTCTGCGTAGATGACAACGGCGTTGTCACCTACGGCCCGGCTAACGAGGGCACCAAGAACTGGGTTAGCGACGTTGCTGATCTGTATGCAAAGGGCTACATCACCCCGAACATCACGCAGGATACCGACCGTGACGAGCAGATGGCAAATGGCGGCTTCGGCGTAACGTACAGCTGGTGCGCATGGAACAACCCGGACTCTGCTCCGATGATGTCCTTCTATGCTTCCAACCCGGATGCTAAGTGGGTACCGATCGACATGGTCAAGGGCTCCAACGGCAACCCGCAGGAAGACCCGGCTACAAGCGCTGCTTGGGCATATTTCGCAATCACCAACACAGCTTCCGATCCGGAAAGACTGTATGCAACTTGGGACGACATGTGCGATTCCGATAACTACATCGCACGCCGCTTCGGTATCGAAGGCACCGATTACAAGTACGACGAGAACGGCCAGTATGTCGCTATCGTTGGCCCGGACTCCGAGGAGAACACCTCTAAGAATATCGGCCTCAAGCTGTTCGATAACCTCATGAACCGTAAGGACGAGTGCAACATCTCCAATACTCCGGAGACTACCGCTCTGTTCAAAAAGTCCGGCGAAAACAGCCGCTATGCTGCTGCTCACCTCGTTGAGTGGAAGGATCCGGCTTCCTTCGAGTCCTGGACCGAGTGCAGCGCTGACATCGAGGCTGAGAAGGATCAGTACCTCTGGGGTGTCATCGCCGGTCAGGAATCCATCGACGATTGGGACAACTATGTTGCAACGCTGAACAGCCTCGGCCTCGAGGACGTTCTTGCTGAAGCAAACGAGGACTATGCAACGCTCAGCGCTCAGATGGAAGAGTACCTCGCTGCTCACGGCGAAGCGTAATCGATTGATCTGATCTCGATTAAAATGTATACAGATGGGGGAAGCTTTCGGGCTTCTCCCATTTTGTTTCTTATGCAAAAATAGACCGCGAAAAAACTGTGCATGTTTGCAAGAAAATGTGCGTTTTTTTCTCTATATGAAATTTGCAAAAAGCTATTGAATTCTCGCTTTGCATCGGCTACAATGCAAGAGAAGGCTACATACATAGCCTGTAATAGCATACCCCGAAGGAGTTGTAAAACATGAGCAAACTGTCTCTTGCCGGCGCGTGGAAGCTGCGCGGCGAATTTATGGACGTTACGGCAGAGCGCTACAACGAAGTGCTGCGTAAAATGGACGCAGCCCCCGTGCGCGCAACGCTGCCGGCGTTCTTAAAGCTTGAAGACCTTTCCGAAGAAGAACAGGCAGAGTTCTTAAAAGACCCGAACCCGCATTTTCACGTGATGACGGATAAAGCGAATCATGCGTTCCCTTCTAAATACGGCTTTATCCCCATGACCGTGCCGGGCGACGTCACCACCGCCCTCATCGAAAACGGCATCGTAGAAGAACCTTTTTTGAAGGAAAACACAAAGAAAAACCAGTGGATCAAGGATCTTTCCTGGTGGCTCGTCCGCGATTTTGACGTCACAGAGGAGATGCTGAACGAAGACATCGTGCGCCTCAACATTGAAATGCTCGATTTCAATGCGGATATCCTCGTAAACGGCATGCCCGCCGCGCACCACGAAAACGCGTTCTGCGCGTTCAGCGAAGACATCAAGCGCTTTTTGCACGTCGGCAAAAACCAGCTCGTCATTCGCCTCACCTCCGGCATGGAGCTGCACTATCCGCGTGACGCCGTTTCGTTCTACTGCGCAAGTGAAAACGCCATCTGTGACCAGCGTGTCTACACCCGCAAGCCGCAGTTTACCTACGGCTGGGACTGGTGCCAGCCCGTGCCCACCTGCGGCATCGGCCGCTCCATCGAGATTGAAGCGTTCAGCGGTGCGCAGGTCATCGCGTCCCGCGTCGATACGTTAGAGCTCGACGGCGATGACGCCGAAGTGGAGTTCCACTTCGAAATCGAAAAATCCGACATGGTCTCAAGCGCCGAGTGCGAGCTTACCTATACGCTCGAATTTGAGGGCAAAACCGTTTATACCGGCAAAAAAACGCTCATGCTCGTCGGCGGCGTGAACTTCGCCGAGGAACGCGTCACAATCAAAAACGCGAAGCTCTGGTGGCCGAACGGCTACGGTGCGCAGAACCTCTATACCTTTAAAGCCTGCTGCGTCACAAAGGGCATCCTGCACGAGATGCAGCCGAAGAAGATCGGCATCCGTACCTTGGAGCTCGATACCTCTAAGCTCGAAGACGGCAGCCGCAACTTCTTCTTTAAGGTGAACGGCGTGCGTATCTTCTGCAAGGGCGGCAACTGGGTGCCGACGGACTCCCTTTATCTGCGCACCCCGAAGGAAAGCTACGAAACCCTTGTGCGCGAGGGCGCGGCGGCGCACTTCACCATGTTCCGCATGTGGGGCGGCGGCACGTATGAGCCGGACTGCTTCTATGAATATTGCTCGGAGTACGGCATTTTGCTGATGCACGACTTTATGTACGCCTGCGCGTTCTACCCCGACCACAAAAACGATTTCCTCTTTGAGGCGGAGCGCGAAGCCGAGTACCAGACAAAGCGCCTTGCACATTATCCCTGCATGGCCATCTGGACGGGCAACAACGAGATTGCGGAATCCTACACCGATTGGTTCCCGGCGCCCATCAAGCCGGAGCGCTTCTACGGCGAGAAAATATTCAACTATATTCAGCCGCGTGCCGTGCACCGCAACAGCCCGCTCGTTCCGTATATGCCGTCCTCGCCGTACTTCGGCGACCGCGCCAACGAGAGCGAACAGGGCGACGTACATGCATGGTCGTTCTTCGGCCGTCACCCGAAAACGAAGTTCAAGTTTGTCTATGAGCTTGAGGCGTTCGACCGCATCCCGGCGCGCTTCTCCAGTGAATACGGTTTCTTCGGCGCACAGATGGAAAGCACCGTTCGCCGTTACCTCGACGGCACCGAAATGCGCTTCGATAACCCCATCTGGAAGCACCACGGCGAGTTTGACCGCAAGCGCAGCAACATCGACGGCGCGATTGACCGCCATTTGACGGAGTTCAAAACCCTCGATGAACACGGCTATCTGCTGTACAGCGGCATCATGCAGGGCCTTCTGTACGCCGAGCTTGCCGAAGCCATGCGCCGCAAGCCGTACGGCGCAGGCGACCTCATCTGGATGTACAACGATTGCTGGCCGGAGACAGGCTGGACGATCATCGATTATTACCTGACGAGAAAGATCTCGTTCTATTTCTTAAAGCGCGCGTTTGCAACGAAAAAACTCATCATCCGCGCGTGTGAGGGCGGCGCAGAAGTGACCGTCATCAACGAAACGCCCGAAGCGTTCACGGCGGATATTCACTGCGGCTACATGACCTTTACCGGCGAGACCGACAGTCTCTGCACAAAGACGCTCAAGGTCACTCCGCACTCCATGCAGCAGTTCCACATTTCCGTCTGCAATGATTTGAAGCACGGCTTCTTCTTTGCAAGCGCCGAGGGCTTCGACACCGCCGACAGCCTGCGTGCGTATTACCGCGATTACGTCTTCCCGGAAAGCGACGCAAAGATTGAAAAGGTGGAGCAGGACGGCAACGATCTGCTCGTGACGATCCGCGCGAGCGTGTACACGCCGTTTGCGTACCTCATGACGAGCGACGACCGTGTGCATTACGATGATAATTACGTTACGCTCTACCCGAATGAGCCGAAGACGCTCCGTGTGGAAAACTGCACGGAAACGCCTGTGCTGCACGTTGCCGCACCCTCCCCGAGCGAAGAAACGAAAAAAGCCAGCTATACGGATTCCTGGTTCTGATACGTACTGAAATGCTGCCGCATAGAGCCCCGCTTTGTGCGGCATGCTTTCTATAAAATAACGAGTTTTGAAAGGAGTTTCGCATGAAATACCGTTTTCAAGATAACACCCTGCCGTTTGAAGAGCGCGCAAAAGACCTGCTCTCCCGCTTAACGCGCGAAGAAAAGGTCGGCATGATCACGTCGCAGCTCGATGATATTCCGCGCCTCGGCATTAAAAAGACGCACATCGGCACCGAGATCGCGCGCGGCGTCGTAAACCGCGACCAGAAGCGCGAGACCACCATTCTGCCGCAACCGTGGGGCATGGCGGCCATGTTTGACGATGCCCTCATGGAGCAGCTCGGCGACATGGCAGGCGACGAAACGCGCATCACGCATGATATGGAAGAAAGACCGTCCTCTCTGGAGCTTTTCGGACCCACCATCGATATGGAGCGCGACCCGCGCTGGGGCAGAAACGAAGAGGCCTATGGCGAAGACCCGTGCCTTACGGGTAAAATGAGCGCCGCCTACTGCCGCGGCCTTACGGGCAAGGACGAGAAGTATTTGAAGACCGCGCCTTTGCTCAAGCATTTCTACGCCAACAACTACGAAAACGAACGCCAGACGACGAACGCGAACATCACCCCGCGCTTAAAGCACGAGTATTACTTAAAAGCGTTTGAGCCCGCCGTGCGCGAAGGCCGCGCGCCGGGCCTTATGACGGCGTATAACTGCATCAACGGCGTAGAGGGCGTCAACAACCCGGACGTTTCGGAAATCTGTAAAAAAGAGTGGGGCATGACGTTCGCTGTCAGCGACGGCGGCGATTTCGGCCAGAACGTCGCCGCGCACCGTACGTATGAAAACCACGCGCAGTCTATGGGCGACATCCTCGGCGTCGGCGCGGATATGATGCTCGACAGCCGCTCCATGGTTGACCCTGCCGTGCGCGAAGCGCTCGAAAAAGGCTACCTCACCGAAGAAAACCTCGATAAAGCCGTGTATTCCACGTTATTGCTGCGCTTTAAGCTCGGCGATTTCGATGAAGACCACCCCTATGCGCACATTGACCCCGCAAAGCTCGCAAGCCCCGCGCACAAGGCGCTCGCCGTGAAAGCCGCGGAGGAATCCGTCATCCTGCTTGAAAACCGTGGTATGCTGCCTTTAACCGACGACGGCAAGTGCACCGTCGCGGTCGTGGGCCCGCTCGCAAATGAAAACTACACCTGCTGGTACTGCGGCTATGCACCGAACCAAACGCCGGTCGTCAAGGGCTTCAGAGAAAAGCTCGGCGAAGACCGCGTACTGTTCGATGAAGGCTTTGACCGCGTGCGTATCCGCTCCGAAAAAACCGGCAAGTACCTGCGCATCGCCGAAAACGGCGCGGTGTATGCCGATGCCGATGAGAACACCGCCGACCTCTTTGAGCGCGCGGATTGGGACTTCGGCGCATGGACGCTGCGCAGCGTGCGCACCGGCAAGTATCTCACCGAGGACAAAAATTTCTTCGACGAGACCCCGCAGGACGAAAACGCCGTCACCATCGACCCCGGTATGAACTGTACGGCAGACGTGGTATTCGGCTGGTTCGTGAAAGAATTGCTGTATGCCAAGGAAGAAGACGGCGTTTTGTACCTCGATCCCTGGCAGCACCGCGCTGTGGCCGTAAACGACGAAAATAAGCTCGTTGCAAAGGCCGGCTCCGATGACTGCCCCTGCAAGCAGTTTACACTGGAAGTCGTTTCCTCCGGCGCAGAGCGTGTAGCAGAGCTCGCGCAACGCGCCGACCACGTCATCGTCTGCGCGGGTAACCAGCCGCTCATCAACGCGCGTGAGGAGTATGACCGTCCGGATATCCGCCTG
>OGOR01001547.1_pt1 | contig 12409 bp, 10 predicted proteins | sample 1552771 | NCBI WGS metagenome assembly OGOR01 (sample SAMEA2580124, study PRJEB22360) | human gut metagenome | biome: human gut; feature: human-associated habitat; material: faeces | place: Denmark | collected 2008/2010
TCATGTACCTCACGGGCATCCAGAACATCCGTGACGTGCTGCCCTTCCCCCGCACGGCTTACGGCTTCTAATCAGTGAGTCAACCTCTCCGTCATTGCTTCGCAATGCCACCTCTCCTGACGAGGAGAGGCTTTGGCAGAACGGGAAACTTTTCCTTTTCGCCAGAGGCTCCCCTCGGTAGGGGAGCTGGCAAAGCCGCAGGCTTTGACTGAGAGGTTTTCTTTTATTTTCAACAAGGAGAGCAAAACAAGTGGAAAACATCGCCCCGGCATTGCTGGAATGGTTCTACAAGAACCAGCGCATCCTGCCTTTCCGCACCGACCCCAGCCCCTACCACGTCTGGCTCAGCGAGATCATGCTGCAGCAGACCCGCGTCTCGGCGGCGCTGCCCTATTATGAGCGCTTCCTCGCCGCCCTGCCGGACATTCCCGCGCTGGCGGCGTGCGAAGAAGAAAAGCTCCACAAGCTCTGGGAGGGGCTGGGCTACTACAGCCGGGTGCGCAACCTGCAAAAGGCCGCCCGCATCGTCTGTGAGCAGTACGGCGGGCAGCTGCCAGCCGACTACGACGCCCTCCGCGCTCTGCCCGGTATCGGGGACTACACAGCGGGAGCCATCGCGTCCATCAGCTTCGGGCTGGCTGTCCCGGCGGTGGACGGAAATGTGCTGCGGGTGTTTTCCAGACTGTATAATGACCCCGGCGTTATTACAGAACCGGCGGTAAAACGAGCTTTTACGGCCCGGGTCATGGAGCATCAGCCCCCCGAGAAGGCGGGCGACTACAATCAGGCTCTGATGGAGCTGGGCGCACTGGTCTGTGTGCCGAACGGCGCACCGCTCTGTGAGCAGTGTCCGCTGGTGTCTCTGTGTGAAGCCCGCAGGGCCGGTACGGCGCTGGAACTGCCCCATAAGGCTGCGCCCAAAGCACGGCGCATCGAGCCGGTGACGGTAGTGCTGGCCGAAGATGCCGAAGAGCGCTTCCTGTTGCAGCAGCGGCCCGAAAAAGGTCTTCTGGCCGGTCTGTGGCAGCCGCTTCTGTGGGAGGGCGAAGCCCTCAGCGCCGAAGAAGTCTGCGGCCGGCTGGAAGCGCTGGGCCTTGCCTGTGAGGGCATCGAACCTCTGCCGGCGGCAAAACATATTTTCAGCCACATTGAGTGGCGGATGAGCGGCTATTCTGTCTGCGTCGGCAGTGCGGAAGCCCCGGCGGGCTGTGTCTGGGCCAGCCGCGAACAGCTGCAGAACGAATACACCCTGCCCGGCGCATTCAAGGCGTATAAGAAAAAGCCAGGACTCTGAAAAAAGCAAAATTTTGCCTTTTTGGTTGTAATTTTCGTGAAGTCCGGGTATAATAGTTTCAGAATAGACCGAGCCTGTGCCGCGGAACGACCGCTGAAAATAGCTGGACCGCTGGTTCGACCAAAAAGGAGTGTGCTGAACCTATGAAGAAATCCTGTCTGATCGCTGTTATCGCAACGCTGGCTGCTGTGGCTGGTGCGCTGGCCGCTGTGGCTGTTTATCTGCGCCGCCGTGAGAAGGAGCTGGACGAGTACGAGCGTCTGCTGTTCGGCGAGGATACCGCCGCCCCCGCTGAGGAAGAGCCTGCTGAGGCCGAAGACGAGGCTGCAGAAGAGGCTGCTCCCGCTGAGGATACTGCCGAATAACGCGGGCCGAAACAGAACAAAATGACGAAGGGCGCACCGGCAGTCTGTAACAGGGCTGTGCCGGTGCGCCTTTTTATACCCTCTCAGGCGCTTGCGCCCAAACTTTAGGAGGAGAGTACATATGAAGCGGCTTTTGTTATGGCTCATCGGCGTTGCGCTGGGCGTCGTGGTGCTGCTTGCGGCAGTGCTGGGCGTGAGCTATTCGTTCACCTCGGAGGGCGCGAAGCCTGCGTCTGAGGTGCAGTTCGCCGGGCAGGAGCTGGAGCCCAACGGCTGGTGCTGGCAGGTGCCGCTGCTGGGCGGGCAGGTGGATAAAGTCTTCGCCAGCCCCCGCACCCTCACGGTGCAGAAGCTTGGCGTCCTCTACGACGCCCACCCGGCCTTCGCTCTGCCCGAGTGGTACAGCTACGGCCCGCTGACCATCACCGACAGCGCGGGCAATGTGGTCTTCGAGGGGACTGCGGCCACCTACGACGATTTTTTGTTCCCGGCCAACGGCGACTATAAGGCCGAGCTGACCGTCTGGCGTCTGCCGGAAAATATGCTGGCCACCCAGTTCGAGGGCGGCAGCACCGGCGAGCTGCGGCAGGACGTCCGGCTCGAAAAGCCCGCGAAGCCCATCGGTTGGTATTATTACTCTTTCCGCTTTACGCTGCAGGCAAGCGCCGAGGTGGAGCTTTCCGCCGAACGGATGGAGCAGGGCGGCACGGTGGCCGCGGCTTTCACCGGCATGGTGGGTGAGACGGCCCCTACGGTGGAAACAGACCTCGGCAATGTGCAGGCTGTCCGTCTGGGCAGCGGGTGGCGCGCCTATATCCCGGCGGCCTACAATGCCGCTGCCGGTGCGCATGAAGTGACCTTTACCGTGGGCGGCGAGACGGTGGTGAAGAACATCACCGTCATCCCGAAGGACTTCGGCACGGTTGAAATCGAAGCCGAACCGGAAGCCTCCGAAGCTGCCAACACCGAGTTCCGCAACGCCGTCTGGCCCCTCTATGAGCAGCCCGCCCGCGAAAAGCTGTGGAGCGGCGGCTTCGCCTGCCCGGCGGAGAATTACATGACTCTGGTGGACTTCGGCCAGACCAAAGTCACCGGCGGCAAGCAGGGCAGCAAATCAAACTCCACGAAACTCTACACCATCCCGGGCGACCCCTGCCGCGCCCCCGCCAACGGCGTCGTGGTGCTGGCCCGGAACCTCGCCCTCACCGGCAACACCGTCGTCATCGACCACGGCTGCGGGCTGCGCAGCTACCTCTACGGGCTGGATGCTCTCTCGGTGAGCGAGGGCCAGAGCGTGGAGCGCGGGCAGGCCGTGGGCGCATTGGGCGAAGACCTGACCATGGACTTCAAGCTCGGCAGCAAGAGCATCAATCCGTGGCTGCTCTTCCAGACCAGCGGCGGACTGTTCTGGAAAGAGAATGGGTGAGGTCGGCAAATCGGAATTTGAAAGGAGCGTTTTCAATGGCAAGCAAGAAAGTCGAAATGTATGCTAAAAAACGATATGAATTAGATGAAATCAAAAATAAAATCAAAGAAGAATTTGATAAACGTAAGTTCTCCGATGTGGAATTCAAAGACGAAATTATACGTGAATTGGGAGACACCAAAACACTACTATTAATTTTTGAAAACTGGTTTTTACGAACAGGAAGTTATGCCAGTTTAGTAATTATGTTATCCGAGTATCAGGGGTATCAGAGTGCAGATATTATTGCCACTGGTGGTAAAGAAGCTTTCTTTTCTTTTGGTGCAGAAGGTGACTTTGCAAAGTTTGGAGAAGATGCTTTGAAGAATTTAGGCTTTCAAGGAAAAGTTAGATAAATTCCAGTTTATCACAAAGAATCCAGATATGAAACGAGCAGAGCCTCCACCGAAAGGTAGAGGCTCTGCTCGTTTCATATCTGCGGTTTTGCTCAGGAAATGGCGTCCACGTCCCACTTCATCTGGACGGCGTCGGCACCTTCCAGTGCGATGTGGAGCGCACCGGCGTTGTCGATGGCCTGCTCCGGCGTCCGTGCGCCGCACAGAACGTGCAGGCCGGGGATCATCCGGGCCGTCAGGGCGATGACCAGCTGCGCCTTGGTGCAGTGGTACTTCTCGCAGAGGTCAGACCAGCTGTCCAGCAGCCGGATGGCCTGTATCCGGCGGGCGGGCTGGAAGCAGGGGTTCGTGTTCCGGGTGCTGCCCTCGGGGTAGGTGGTGTCCATGGTCACCTTGCCGGTGAGCAGGCCCTGCTCCAAGGGAGAATAAGCCTGAATGGACACGCCCAGCTCCTTGCAGGTGGGCAGCAGCTGCTTTTCGATGCGGCGGGTCAGCAGGCTGTACTTTTCCTGAATGACATCCAGCTGGCCGTATTTGCAGTAGCCGCGGATGAACTCAGCGGTGGTGTTGGACGCGCCGATGGCACGAATTTTGCCCTGCTCCTTGAGCTTCATCATGGCTTCGACGGTCTCTTCCAGCGGGAAGATGGAAAGGTCGGGCGTCTGCCAGTGGGTGTAGAGCACGTCCAGATGGTCGGTGCCGAGACGGCGCAGGCTGTCTTCCACATCCTCGATGATGCTCTTGGCCGACAGGTCGCGGTAGGTCTGCACGCCGTCCACCACCTTGTGGAGAACGGGGCTTTCGTGCCGCCACTCGAGGCCGCACTTGGTGGAGAGGATGACCTTGTCCCGGTCGATGTGGCGCAAAGCTTCGCCCACCACCTCTTCGCTGTGGTAAAGGCCGTAGATGGGGGCGGTGTCTATCCAGGTGATGCCCTGCTCCACGGCAGTCTCGATGGCTTTTACCGACAGGGCGTCGTCATTGTCGCCCCACCAGCTGCCGCCGCCGATGGCCCAGGTGCCAAGCCCCAGAAATGGTGCGGAGAGGCCGCTTTTGCCAATGTTACGTTTTTCCATAAATCGTTACCTTCTTTTCCGGCAGCGCCCCGCGAAGGGGGGTGTTGTCGCTGACTGGTATATATTGTTGCATTTTAGATTTATTCCAAAAAGAGCTGCCATGCAGGTCTTCTGCACAGCAGCTCTTGGGAACCTGTAACTTAAATATTGCCAAATTCGCTCAGCTTTAACGTCTCATTGTGCGTTTCAGCCCAGCGGATAGCCCAATCGGAGGTAAACAGGAGCAGGCGGTTGCCCTTCATGTCCTCGACGGCCTTGGTGTCGCTGGTGAGGTCGAGGTCACGCAGGACGTAAGTGTCGGGGTCGTTCTGGATCCAGCGCAGCTGCTCAAAGGGGAGCTGCTGCATCCGGATCTCGACGTTGTACTCGGTGTTCAGACGGTACTCCAGCACTTCCAGCTGCAGCACGCCGACGACGCCGACCACGACTTCTTCCATGCCGCCGCCCACTTCGCGGAAGATCTGGATAGCGCCCTCCTGAGCGATCTGCTCCATGCCTTTCACGAACTGCTTGCGCTTCATGGTGTCCTTCTGCTCGATGCGGGCAAAGTGCTCGGGGGAGAAGGTGGGGATGCCGGCGAACTCGACCTTCTTCTTGCCGGTACACAGGGTGTCGCCGATGGAGAAGATGCCCGGGTCGAACAGGCCGATGATGTCGCCTGCGTAGGCTTCATCGACGATGGCGCGGTCCTGCGCCATCAGCTGGGTGCCGGTGGCCAGCTTGATGTTCTTGCCCTCCTGCACGTGGTAGGCTTCCATGCCGCGCTCGAACTTGCCCGAGCAGATGCGCATGAAGGCGATACGGTCGCGGTGGGCCTTGTTCATGTTGGCCTGAATTTTGAAGATGAAGGCCGAGAACTCATCGCGGCAGGGGTCAACGGCCTCGCCGGTCAGGCTGTCCACGCGGGCCAGCGGGGTGGGGGTGAGGCGGAGGAAGTTCTCGAGGAAGGGCTCGACGCCGAAGTTGGTCAGCGCAGAGCCGAAGAACACGGGGCTCAGCTCGCCGCGCAGCACGCGGTCAAGGTCAAATTCCTCGGCAGCACCGTCCAGAAGCTCAATTTCGTCCACCAGCTGCTGGTGCAGATAGGGGGTCAGCAGCTCGTCCAGTGCGGCATCGCCCAGCTCAGCCTCGGTCTCCTCGACCTTCTTGACGCCGTTGGCGCGGCCGTCGCTGGAGAAAGCAAGCACTTTGCGGGTGTTGCGGTCGAACACGCCCTTGAACTCCTTGCCGCAGCCGATGGGCCAGTTCATGGGGTAGGTCTTGATGCCCAGAATTTCTTCGATGTTCTCCATCAGCTCGAAGGGGTCGCGGGCCTCGCGGTCCATCTTGTTGATGAAGGTGAAGATGGGGATATGGCGCAGGGTGCAGACCTTGAACAGCTTGATGGTCTGGGCCTCGACGCCCTTTGCGGCGTCGATGACCATGACAGCCGAGTCGGCTGCCATCAGGGTACGGTAGGTGTCTTCCGAGAAGTCCTGATGGCCCGGGGTGTCCAGAATGTTCACGCACTTGCCTGCGTAGTTGAACTGCAGCACAGAGGAAGTGACGGAGATGCCGCGCTGCTTCTCAATGTCCATCCAGTCGGACACGGCGTGCTTTGCGCTCTGCTTGCCCTTGACAGAGCCTGCCTGATTGATGGCTCCGCCGTACAGCAGCAGCTTTTCGGTCAGCGTCGTTTTGCCGGCGTCGGGGTGGCTGATGATAGCAAACGTCCGGCGGCGCTCGATTTCTTCACGATTTGTCATAAAAGTTTCGTTCTCCTGAGATGCGGCCCCGCGAAGGGCCGGGTGGATATATAAACAAAAATTTGTTTACATGGGAGGTTCTCCTGTATTACTCCTTCAGTCACGGCTGCTGCCGTGACAGCTCCCTCGGGGAGGGAGCCCCCGGGCTTTCCAGTATGTCAATGCCTCCCTCTAAGAGGGAGGTGGCATCGCGCAGCGATGACGAAAGGAGTTCATCTTAAAACATACAACGCTTATTTTAACAGAAAATCCACATGGATGCAAGAGTTTTTGCTATTTTTTCAGAACAAGGCAGGGCAGGGGCGCGGTGTCGGCCCAGTTGGCAAAATCGCACACCAGTACGGTATATTTTTCCAGCGGGAGAGCCCGCAGCCAGCCGAGGATGCTCTGCTTTTCGTCCGTGCCGATGACGCGCCCGCTGTAGAGGATGGCGCTGAGCACGCCGCCGGTGCGCAGCGCCGCGAGGGCGGCTTCCAGCGCAGGGATGCTGCTGTCTGCTGTGGAGAAGACGCTGTGGTCGGCCCCGGGCAGCCAGCCGAAGTTGAACATCACGATGTCCGCCGTGCCGGGCCGGACATACTGTAAGAGGTTCGCGTGGCTGTCGCAGATAAGCTCCGCCGTGAGGCCCTGCTTTTCGAGCCGGGCGCGGGTGGAAGTGATGGCCTCGGGCTGGATGTCGAAGCCCAGCACCCGGCCTTCCGGGCCGACAAGGCGGCAGAGGAACGCCGTGTCGCCGCCGTTGCCGCAGGTGGCATCGATGCAGAGCTTCGGGTGGGGGAGATGGGCGGCAAGATAGTCCTGCACGAAGCGCACCGCCGTCAGATCGGGGGTGCGGCGGCGGACGAGCCGCCCATCCTCAGGCGCAAAGCCGAATTTCTGCCAGAACAGCCCTTCGCCCTCGTCGGCGGGCAGGGGCGCGGTGAACACCGTCGCGGCCTCCCGGTCATAACCGCCGAACCGGCGCAATATCTCTTTTAACAGGTAGGAGCCGTAGCCCTTCCGCCGCCACTGGGGCAGGACGGACAGGGCCGTGATGTCCGCGCCTTTTGGGGTGGGGGTGACGTCGCACCGGCCGATGATGTCGGCCTCTTTATAAAGGGCAAAGCCCGTTTGAGTGGCGCTGATTTTCATAGAAACTCCTTAGACTTTATTTCACACATTCTTCACTGGGGAAACGATTGATTTTCACAATTAGCAGATAGAATAAAACCGTGCCGGAGAGGAGCGGAAAAGCTCTTCCCCCGGCCGAAGTTGTTTTCATAGCCGGAGAGTGCCGAATGGGCGAGGATTTTTGCCGGCAGGCAAGGCGCTTTCCCGAAGCAATCCTAGGCGGATTGCAAGGGAAAGTAACGCAGTATGCGGGCAAAAAGACCGCTCAGACGGTGCGCAACGGTTATGAAAACAACTTCTAATCCCTTAGAAAGGAAGTAATCACGATGGATGAAAACAAATGGGAATATGACTATTCCTCTTCCAATAATCCTGCCGGTGATACCGGCTACCCCAATGTGGGTTCCAGCGGCATGAACACCGCAAACACTGCTTCTGCCTTCAGCGAGAGCACCCAGCCTTCCGGCGGCGCAACGCCGCCCCCCGCAGGCCCGCAGAACACAGCCCCTGCTGCGCCGAAGAAGCCTGAGAAGCCTAAGAAGAATGCAGGCAAGGCGGTAAAGAGCATCGTCGCTCTGGTGCTGGCCGCAGCCATGGGCTTTATGGGCGGCTTTGTGGGCGCACGCTTCGGCGGCAATAACAAGGTCATCATCCAGCAGGTGGAGCGGTCTGACAGCTCTTCGGCAGACTCTGAGAGCGCCGCCGAAGGTACGACTGTTTCCAGCGGCATGACCACCGCACAGGTGGCCAAGACCGTCAGCCCCAGCGTCGTGGTCATCACCACCGAGCAGGTGGTCTACTCCCAGTGGTCCTGGTACGGCCAGAGCCAGGTGGAGAGCGGCGCCGGCAGCGGCGTCATCATCAGCTCGGATGGCTACATCCTCACCTGTGACCATGTCGTGAGCGGCGCGTCCAACATCACCGTCACTATCGGCGACAAGGATTACACCGCCACCGTCGTGGGCGAGGATTCCACCAGCGACATCGCCGTCATCAAGATCGATGCCGACGGCCTGACCCCCGCCATCGTGGGCGACAGCGACAAGCTGGCCGTGGGCGACAACGTGCTGGCCGTGGGCAACCCGCTGGGTGAGCTGGGCGGCACCGTCACCAGCGGCATCGTCAGCGCCCTGAACCGCAGTGTCTCCATCCAGAGTTCCAGCTCTGTCAACACCATGTCCCTCATTCAGATGGATGCTTCTGTCAGCCCCGGCAACTCCGGCGGCGGCCTGTTCAACATGAACGGCGAGCTGATCGGCATCGTCAACGCAAAGTCTTCCAGCTCGGACGCTGAGGGTCTGGGCTTCGCCATCCCCATCAACGACGCCATCAAGGTGGCGCAGGACCTGCTGGAGAACGGCTACGTCACGGGCCGTCCCTACATGGGCATCACCTATCTGGCCGTCACCGACGCACAGACGGCGGCACAGCTGGGCGTCAACGCCTACGGCATCTACGTCGTGGACGTCGTCTCCGGCGGCCCTGCCGATAAAGCTGGCCTCAAGGCCGGCGACCGCATCGTCAGCATCGACAACACCGAGGTAGCCCAGAAGACCGACCTTGGCACCCTGATGCAGGAGCACTCTGCCGGTGATACCCTGTCCATCACCGTCGCCCGCGACGGTCAGATGCAGACCGTCAGCCTGACGCTGGGCGAAAAGAACGCCTCCAACAGCAGCAATGGCACCAACGGCGCATCTCGTCAGGAGAACTCTGCCGAGTCTGCACCTCAGCAGAACCCGCAGGGCTAAATCAAGACATTCCCCCGAAGTTCCTTTCTTCTTGTTGGGCGGCTCGTCGCGTAAAGCGGCGGGCCGCTTTTTGTTATACCTGGCCGAAAATCGTTGCACTGTATGGCAGCAGTGTCACTTCGCCGCCGCAGACCCGGCTGGGGCCTTTCCAGAGCGCAGACGATACGCCGTCGCTCAGCAATTTCCACTGGCCGTCGGGCAGGTGGACCCGCTTTTCTTCTTCCGTGGGATTGTAAAAGACGCAGAGCGCCTGCCATGCCGCGCCGTCGCCGGGTGCGGCGGGCAAAGTCCAGCCCACGAGGGGCTGTTCCAGCGAGAAAAACTTGATAGCCGCCGGGCTGGCCGCGTCCGAGGCGCTCAGGCGGGGGAACTGCGCCCGCAGGCCCAGCAGGCCCCGGTAATAGTCCACCAGTCCGTGGAACTGCGCGGCCCGCTTCCAGTCCAGACGGTTGAGGGAGGGCGAAGAGCGGTAGGTGTTGCCCTGACCTTTTTTGGTGCGGGCAAACTCCTCGCCGGCCTGCAGGAAGGGCATCCCCATGCAGGTGAGATAGATGCCAGCCGCCAGCCGGTTCTGGGCCAGCGCCGCCGAGTCGGCGGCAGTGTACTCAGGACGGGCGTACCGGACGAGCATGAGTTTATCCCAGAGAGTGAAATTGTCGTGGGCGGACACATAGCTGACGATTTGGGAGGGCGAATGGGCGGGCAGCTTGTCGCTGCGGCACCACGCGGCCACGGCCCCGCCGATGTCCCAGAAGCTGCCCGGCCTGCCCTCGACGTAACCCGGCTCCCGGGCGTCAAAACAGCCGCCCTTGATGACGTCGCGGGTGTTGTCGCAGAAGATGCCGATGCGCTCGGACAGCATGGCGAGGTTCGCCTTGTTGGCCTCGTATCGGTGGAGCTGGCTCTCGCCGCCCTGCCACGGCTCACCGTACATCAGGATGCTTCTGCCGCCCGGCAGAGCGTCCAGCGCGGCCCGCAGTTCGTTCATGGTGTCCACGTCATAGAGGCCCATGAGGTCGAAGCGGAAGCCGTCGATGTGATATTCCTGCGCCCAGTAGAGCACCGAGTCGATGAGGTATTTCCGGGCCATGGGCCGCTCACTGGCAAACTCGTTGCCGCAGCCGCTGCCGTTGGAGAAGCTGCCGTCCGGGTTCTGCCGGAAGAAATAATAAGGCACCGTGCCGTTCAGCGGGTTCTCGCTGCGGTACATATGATTGTACACCACGTCCATGATGACGCCGATGCCCGCCGCGTGGAGAGAAGCTATCATCTCCTTGCACTCCCGTACCCGGACTTCGCCTTTCGCGGGGTCGGTGGAGTAGCTGCCCTCGGGGACGTTGTAGTTGGTGGGGTCGTAGCCCCAGTTGTACTGCCGGGTGAGGGGGCGGTTCTCGTCCACACTGCCGAAGTCGAAGATGGGCATCAGCTGCACATAGCCCACTCCCAGCCGCTTGAGATAGTCGAGGCAGGTGGGGAAGGTGCCGGCGGAAGAAAGGGTGGTCCCCTTCTGGGTAAAGGCCATGAATTTGCCCCGCCATGCATTCCGGACGCCGCAGGCCGGGTCTTGCGAGAAGTCGCGGACGCTGACCTCCCACACCGTCCGGCGGGAGGCCGGGACGATGACCCGGTGGTCGTGGCTCCAGTCGGGCGGGTCGATGCGGGGCGCGTCTAAAATCATGCTCCGCAGGCCGTTGACGCCCGCCGTCCGGGCGTAGGGGTCGCCCGTTTCGTATGCTGTGCCGTCCACCTCGACGGTAAAGGTATAGTAATGTCCGTGCTGGTCGCCGGGCAGATAGACCGACCAGACGCCCTGCCCCTGCTGTTCCAGCGGCAGGGTCCCCATGCAGGCCCCGCCGTCGCCCCGGCGGTAGAGGTTGACCGATACCTTCTGCGCCGTGGGCGCCCAGAGCCGGAGCCGGGTGCCGGAGGGGTTATATTCCGGCCCCAGAGGGCCGCTGTAGGTTGTCTGCCGTGCAAAGGCACTGCTCTCGAACAGCGTTTTCCACTCTGCGGGCGTTTTCATTTCGTTCCATTCCCTTCGCATATCAAATCAATATAAAATTAGTGTACCCGCCTGCCCGTGGATTTTCAAGACTTTTCTTGCAAAAGGAGGCAAAGTACACTATACTGGGAAAAAACGCAGGACGGAGGCAGGCAGATGGCATACACCGACGATTGGGAGAACTTGATGAACGGAGTGTTCGGCCCGGGAGGAAAACTGCGCTTTGATACGCAGAAAACGCCGCTGGAAAAGCCCGGTCTGCCCGATATGAACGCAGCCCTGCTCGAGCAGCAGAAAAAGCTGGACGAAATGCTCCGCAAACAGAACGCCGAGCTGCGCAGAGACACCACACAGGAGGCGCTGGCCCAGAGCCGGAAGATGCTTGAGGATATGGAGGCCGACGGTCTGCTGGCCAAAGGAACCACCGAAGTCAGACAGGAGCATCTGGGCAGCTTCGAAGGGCTGGCTGCTGAGGTGAAAAAGACAGTGCTGGGGCAGGACGCCTTCGTGGACGGCGTCGTGCGGGCGATGCGCCGGCCTTTCGTGCTGGGGACGGAGGCCCCCACGGCCCGGAACGTCATCCTGCTCTGCGGTGCGCCCGGCACGGGGCGGCATTTCGCTCTGACGGAGACGGCCCGCTGCATGGCCGTCCGGGGTCTTTTGCAGAGCGATAAGCTGGCCGTCATGGATCTGGCGCTTTACCCCAACCCGGGGGCTGAAAAGCTCTTTTTGCAGGATCTGTACGCCGCCCTCCATGCGCCGGGCGAGATCCTGCTCTTTGAGCACTACGAGAGCTGCTACCCGGGCTTTTTGAAGACGCTGGCAGACCTCGCCGTCAAGGGCAGTGCGCCCCTGTCCAGCCGGTATCTCGTCAACAAGGAGGGCATCCTCGTGGACGCCGGAACGGCGCTTGCCCCCGGGGCTGTGAGCCGCATCACCCCCTGCGGCAAGTACCTTGTCTTCTTCTCCCAGAAGGGCCGGGAGGCGCTGGCCGATAAGTTCGGTGCGGCCTTCGTCTCGGCGCTGGGCGATGTCTGTGAGACCAGCGCCTTTGCGCGGGAAGCCCTCGCCGCGCTGGCAGCCCAGCAGCTCAACGCGCTGGCCGCAAAAGTGAAGACCCGCCTCGGCCTGACCTTGTCGGCGGGCGCGGATGTGCGGGACTATGTGGCGGCCCAGTGCAGCCCGAAGCAGGGTGCGGCGGGGGGGGGCCGCCCCTGCCGGCAGAAATTTCGCGGCACCTGAATG
>OGOR01001548.1_pt1 | contig 12398 bp, 10 predicted proteins | sample 1552771 | NCBI WGS metagenome assembly OGOR01 (sample SAMEA2580124, study PRJEB22360) | human gut metagenome | biome: human gut; feature: human-associated habitat; material: faeces | place: Denmark | collected 2008/2010
ATTATAATTTATATATAAATATATTAATAAAAGGAGGATTTTATGCATTTTTCTATTGATCGAAAATATTTTTATGACAAGCTATCTATTGTTTCTAGAGCTATTAGTGTCTTTTCTCCATTACCTGCACTATCAGGTATTTGTATTGATTTAAAAGATGGTTCAATGATTTTAACTGGTAGTGATTCAAATATATCCATTCGTACTGTAATTGTCCCTGGTGAATTGAATAATTTAGATATTGAAGAAGAAGGATCTATTATTATTGATTCTAAGTATTTGTTAGAAATTGTTCGTAAGTTGGATTGTAAAAATATTGAAATTGAAGTCATTGACTACTCTTTAGTTCGTATTTCTAGTGATAATGGTCAATTTAACTTAAATGGTATTCGTTCTAATGAATATCCTGATATTGATTTTACACAACCTAATCATCATTTTGTATTGAAGGCAACAGATTTAAAATCAATCGTTTCACAGACTGCATTTGCGTGCAGCGACAAAGATCAACGTCCAGTATTAACGGGGGTAAACTTCAATTCACAAAGTAATATGTTGTATTGTTCTGGAACAGATTCATATCGTTTAGCTAGAAAAACAATTGAATTGAATTCAAGTCAAGATTTTAATATCACAATTCCTAGTAAATCTTTAACTGAGGTTGTTCGTTCTATTTCGGATGAGGATACAATCGATATTTATGCAGATTTTAAAAAAGCACAGTTTGTATTTGATAAAACAATTATCCAAACTCGTTTAATTGATGGAACTTTCCCAGATGTACAAAGAATTATTCCTACAAGTTGTGTATCTAAGATGTTGGTGGATTCATATGAAATTGCAGGTACAATTGATCGTACTAACTTCATTCGTAATGATAAAGTACATTTAATTAAATTGGAATGTTCAACAGCAGAAACTCATGTTAAGACGTATTCAAGTGAAATTGGAAACTCTGATGAAGTATTGACTAAGTGTGAATATGAAGGAGAAGATATTTCATTGACATGTAATGGTACATATATGTTGGATGCGATCAAGGCATTGGGATGCGAAAAAGTATTAATTGAATTTTCTGGATTTATGAAGCCTATCAAGGTATCAAATCCGGAAGATGCTTCAGTCTTAATGATTTTAGTGCCAATTCGTAGTTATGATTAAAGAAAATGCCGTTTAAACTCGTTTTAAACGGTTTCTTTTTTTATCGGTATCTCTGTACGCATAGCTATTTATGTCGTTTTATGATATAATTATAGTGCGAAAAGAGGTATTTTCATGGAATTTGAACTTATAGATGAGTATATTACATTAGCACAATTGCTAAAAGCTTGCGATGTTGTCTATAGTGGTGGACAGGCCAAGGAATATTTAGCAAACATGGAAGTATTAGTCAACGGCGTTAATGAAAATCGTCGTGGAAAAAAGATCTATCATGGAGATATTGTAGAAACTAATGGAATAAGGATTGAAGTGAAATGAATGTTGAAAAGCTGACATGTTTTCATTTCCGTAATTATGAAACCATGTCTTTTTCTTTTACACCAAAGTGCATTCATTTTTTATATGGAAAAAACGCACAGGGCAAAACGAACTTAATTGAAGCTATTTATTTTTTAAGTCATTTGCGTTCGTTTCGAACAAATCAATTGGACAGTATGATCATGCATGGGTGCAAAGAATTTTGTGTTCAGGCAACGGTGGAGTCTAATCACAGAAAAGAAGAATTGAAAGTGATTGTGGATCATCAAAAAAAGCATTTGTTTCGTTTTCAAAATCCAGTTAAGAAGTATTCGGATTTTATTGGAATTGAAAATGCGATCTTATTTTGTCCAGACGATTTATCTTTATTTACTTCATCTCCAAAAAATCGAAGACGATTTATTGATATGGAGTTAATGAAATTGTCAAAAACGTACACGGTTACTTTATCTTCGTATCAAAAAATTTTAAAGCAGAGAAATCAAGCTTTGAAACAGAGTAAAGTGGATGAGTGTTTAGTTCAAATTTATTTGGATCAGATGATAGATGTTCAAAAAATCATTATGAAACAAAGAAATGAATTTTTGAATTCTTTGATGATAAAAGCGCGTGAGCTATATCCATTCTTTTCAAATGAAAAAGAATATATAGATGCTAAGTATATAACGTTTATTGATTTGGATGGAGATATGAAGGAAGCTTATGCCAAGGTTTTTGAAAAAGAAAAAAAATATCATCAGACTTTGATTGGAATTCATAGGGATGATATTTTATTTGAATTGAATGGAAAACCTGTATGTGAAGTGGCCAGTCAGGGGCAGAAAAGAAGTTTTGTACTGGCACTTAAATTGGGGCTAGCCCAAATTATTTATGAAAAGAGTGGGCAATATCCAATTTTATTATTGGATGACGTATTTAGTGAACTGGATAATCTTAGAAAGCGACAATTAATTGAAAAGCTTCCTAATGATATGCAGATTTTTATAACAACAACAGAACGATTGAATATGCATTGGAATCGTGAAGTTCGGTTCTATGATATAGAACAAGGGAGAATCAAGGAGGTCTACAAATGAGTCAGGATGAATTACAAAAAGAGATTCTTGAATTTGAAGAATTAGAAACACAAGCTACACAAGTAGAACATTCGTATACAGCGGATGATATTCAGGTGTTAGAAGGGTTAGAAGCGGTTCGTTTGAGACCAGGTATGTATATTGGTTCCACTTCTGTACGTGGACTTCACCATCTAGTTTGGGAAATTGTGGATAATGGTATTGATGAGGCTTTGGCTGGTTTTGCGAATCGAATTGATGTGACAATTGAGCCAGGAGATATTATTGCGGTACGTGATAATGGTCGTGGTATGCCAGTTGGAATTCATGAAAAGACAGGAATTAGCGCAGTAGAAACAATTATGACGGTATTACATGCAGGTGGAAAATTTGGCGGAGGCGCTTATAAGGTTTCCGGAGGTTTGCATGGTGTTGGTGCCAGTGTTGTTAATGCGTTGAGTGAATGGTTAGAGGTTACTGTTTATCAGGATGGTAAAATCTATTTTATTCGTTTTGAAAATGGTGGACATGCGGTTGAGCCTTTAAAAATTATCGGAACAACAGAAGAAACAGGTACTTTAGTTCGTTTTAAAGCAGATCCAACGATTTTTAAGGATACAACAGTTTATGATTATGATACGTTGAATTCTCGTTTGCGTCAGCTTGCCTTCTTAAATAAGGATATACGTTTAACTTTAACAGATAAAAGAACATCAGATGGTCCAAGTAATGACTATAAATATGAGGGTGGAATTATTGAGTATGTACAATTCTTAAATAAGAATAAGAGTACAATCAGTGACAAAGTCATTTATGTAGAGGGATTGCAGGATGGTATTCTTGCAGAAGTTGCTCTGCAATATAACGATGGCTATCAATCTAGTATTTATTCTTTCTGTAATAATATTCATACGCATGAAGGTGGATATCACGAAGATGGTTTCAGAATGGCTTTGACTCGTTGTATTAATGCCTATGCGAAAAATAATAATATGATCAAAAAGGATGAGAGTTTATCTCAGGATGACGTTAAAGAGGGATTGGTTGCGATTATTTCTGTTAAGCACCCGGATCCTCAGTATGAAGGACAGACAAAGACAAAATTAGGCAATAGTGAAGTTCGTAAGATTGTTTCAAATATTGCGGGCGAACAGATCAATCGTTTCTTCTTAGAAAATCCAGATATTGCCAAGGCTATCGTAGAAAAGGCAGAAATTGCCAGCAAGGCAAGAATTGCAGCAAAAAAAGCTCGTGAATTAACACGTCGTAAATCTGCGTTGGATGGAATTAGTTCATTACCAGGTAAATTAACGGATTGTTCAAGTAAAGATGCAAGTGAATGTGAAATCTATATCGTCGAAGGTGATTCTGCCGGGGGCAGCGCGAAACAAGGTCGTGACGCGAAAACACAAGCTATTTTACCTTTGCGTGGTAAGATTTTAAATGTTGAAAAAGCTAGAACGCATCGTATTTTTGAAAACCAGGAAATTCGTAGTATGATTACTGCTTTTGGATGTGGAATTCAAGAAGATGTAGATGTATCAAAATTACGTTATCACAAAATTGTGATTATGACCGATGCCGATGTCGATGGTAGTCATATTTGTACATTGATGTTGACTTTCTTATATCGTTTTATGAAACCTGTTATTGAAGGTGGATATGTTTATATTGCACAACCTCCTTTATATAAGGTGCAAAAAGGAAAAAAGATTGCCTATGCGTATAAGGAACAGGAAATGGATCAGTTGCGTGAAGAATTTAAAGATGGGTACAAAGTTCAGCGTTATAAAGGTTTAGGGGAAATGGATGCAGAACAGTTGTGGGAAACAACGATGGATCCACATCATAGAGTATTGAAACGTGTCACAATTGATGATGCGATGGAAGCGGACAGTGTATTTGATATGTTGATGGGTGAGGATGTAGAGCCTCGTCGTGAATATATTCAGGAAAATGCTGTATACGCTAATTTGGATTACTAATAGGAGGTCCTTATGGAAGAAGAAAATAAGCGATATGACTATGTAGAAGATGTTGAAATATCCAAAGAAATGCGTACAGCCTTTCTAGATTATTCAATGTCTGTTATTGTTTCACGTGCATTACCAGATGTTCGTGATGGTATGAAACCAGTTCATCGTCGTATTTTGCATGCGATGAATCAATTGGGAATTACTTCAGGTGTTGCACATAAGAAGAGTGCACGTATTGTTGGTGAAGTTATTGGTAAGTATCACCCTCATGGGGATACAGCTGTATATGATGCGATGGTTCGTATGGCCCAGGATTTCTCTTATCGATATCCATTAGTGGATGGTCATGGAAACTTTGGTTCTCTAGATGGAGATGGAGCTGCGGCAATGCGTTATACGGAAGCTCGTATGTCAAAAATTTCTATGGAGATGCTGCGTGACATTCAAAAGGATACGGTCGATTTTATTCCAAACTATGATGGTGAAGAAAGCGAGCCAGTTGTGCTTCCGAGTCGTATTCCAAACTTGTTGATTAATGGTGCTGTGGGTATTGCGGTTGGTATGGCAACAAATATTCCACCTCATAATTTATCAGAAACGATTCAAGCCATTTTTGCGGTAATGGATGATCCGGATATTACAGTTCCTCAATTGATGGAAGTCATTAAAGGACCGGACTTCCCTACTGGAGGAATTATTTTGGGTCGTAAAGGTATTCGTCAAGCATTTGAAACAGGACGTGGATCCATTATGATTCGTTCTAAGTATCGTGTTGAAGAATTATCAAACGGAAAGAAACAGATTATTTTCTATGAAATTCCTTATCAGGTCAATAAGGCAAACTTAATTACTAAAATGGCTTCTTTAATTCGTGATAAAGCAATTCAAGGTGTTACTTATTTAAACGATGAAAGTAACCGTGAAGGTATTCGTATTGTAATGGAGCTAAAGAAGGATGCGCAGGAAGAAGTAATTTTAAATCAGTTGTTTAGATTAACACCACTTCAAACTTCATTTGGTATCAATATGTTGGCACTTGAAAATGGTCGTCCTAAACAATTGCCTTTAAAAGATATTATTCATGATTATATTGATCATCAGGTTGATGTAGTTGTAAGAAAAACACAGTTTGATTTAAAGAAGGCACAGGATCGTGCACATATCTTAGAAGGTTTACGAATTGCGATGGATCATATCGATGAAGTTATTCATATGATTCGTAGTTCTAAAAAAGATGAGGCCGGTTTATCTCAAGATTTATGTGATGCGTTTGGATTGAGCATGATTCAAGCTAAAGCTATCTTGGCAATGCAGTTAAGAAGATTGTCTGGATTGGAACGAGATAAGATTGAAAATGAATATCAACAATTATTATTGACGATTGAAGATTTGAAGGATATCTTGGCAAATCATGATCGTGTTCTTCAAATCATTCGTGATGATTTAACTGAAATTGATCAGAAATATGGTGATGAAAGAAGAACTGAAATTAGTGATGCTTCTGTTGATATGGAAGATGAAGACTTAATTCCAGTGGAAGATGTGATTATCACATTAACTGAGTCTGGATATATTAAGCGTCAGCTTGTAGATACATATCGTGCTCAAAATCGTGGTGGTCGTGGAATCAAATCATTGACATTAAATGAAGAAGATTCTATTGATACTATGATTTCGATGTCGACACATGATTTCTTGTTGTTGTTTACAGATAAGGGTCGTGTATATCGATTAAAAGGATACAATGTTCCAAGTGGATCTAGAACATCTAAAGGAATTCCAATTGTGAATTTAATGACTTTGGAAAAAGGTGAAAAAGTAAATGTTCTTGTAGCTGTTCCTAAGGATGATGAAAGTGAAACATTATTATTTGTTACAAAGAATGGTATTGTGAAACGTACATCTGTATCTGAATTTGAAAATATCAATCGTAATGGTAAGATTGCGATTAGTTTAAAACCAGATGATGAATTGCGTTTTGTGAAATTAACTACAGGACAAGATGAAGTAATTATCTCAGGATCAAATGGTAAAGCTGTTCGATTCAATGAAGATCAAGTTCGTATCATGGGACGTAGTGCAAGTGGTGTATTAGGATTCAATTGTGATGGAAGTGAAGTTGTAGGTGCTGCACTATCAAGTGAAGGAGACACTGTTCTTGTTGTTTCTGAAAATGGGTATGGTAAGCGTAGTAAGTTCGAAGATTATCGTTTGACTTCTCGTGGTAAAAAAGGTGTTAGCACAATTAATATCACAGAAAAGACAGGTAAGCTAATGTGTATGCGTTCGGTTACTGGTAAAGAAGATGCGATGATTGTTGCGAGTGATGGAATCATGATCCGTGTAGCTTTAGAGAATGTAGGAATCTACGGAAGAAATACACAAGGTGTAAGATTGATCAACTTAAATGGAGATGCGAAAGTAACGCGTATGACATTGGTAGATCATGAAGAGCCTGAAGCAGAATCAGAAGAAAATACAGAAGAATAAAGCATGTAAGGAGTAGAATTATGATTTTACTCCTTTTTCATATGATAAATCAGATAGAAATAACCCGAATACATTATATAAATGACACGTTGATTGCCAATTTGATAGAATGTATATAAATTATTATAGAAAGAAGTGATATATGTGAACGCAAAAGATATGGGAATGTTTATCTGTAAGTTAAGAAAAGAAAACAATATGACGCAAATGGAATTAGTTCAACAGCTACATGTCACAGATAAAGCGGTTAGCCGACGGGAACGTGGAATAGGATATCCAGACATTCAATTGTTACCTCCCTTATCTGAATCTATGCATGTTTCTGTGCTGAATTGATATCATGTAAAAAGAGTTTGAATTACTCGAATGAATAAGTCACAAATATTATTCACAATTTAGATGTATACAAAATAGAAAGTTTAAGACAAGATAAGCAGATAAAATTTCCTTAGTATGTATGATCTTTGTTGCGGCATGTGTTTATATTTCTGGTCATGGAAGCATTATAGGATCTTTGTGTATTGGTGCTATTTTTGCAATGGCAGTAATTGGCTTATATTATTTGTATTATGATAATTCAACAAAATGAATTTGTGCCTTCTTTTCTCTATTAGGATTACTTTTGTTTATTCAGTTTTTAGTATTCATGGGAATGGAGTATAGATGGATTTCTTATATTTTAATGCTATATATAATTGTGATATTGAATATGATTTGTAGATAAGTAGAATCATATGATAAATCCGATTTAATGTGGCTATTTCACAGAATAAGCGGTTGACTTTAGCTTTGTTTTAATGGTATAAATGTGTTGAAAACAAAGATAAGGATAAGTAGATTATTCCATATATTAAATAGAGACAGTATGGCTGGTGAAAATACTGATATGAATAATTGAATAGCACCTTAGAGTGATCGAACGAAATTAGTAGTTTGATCCGGTACATACCGTTATCATGTTAAGAGATCATATATGTATATATATGGTAAAAAGGGTGGCAACGCGAGACATCGTCCCTTTATGGGTGCGAGTGTCTCTTTTTTTATTTATTAAGATTTTGGTTTCGGGACAGGAAAATATTGCATGTGATAAAATAACAAAATATCATAATCTAACAGTGATAAGGTTATAATTGGAATGTTTGAATGATAAGAAATGTAGTATAGAATGAAAATATTCTAAATTGAATAAAAATGCAGTGTCAATGTGAATTTAATGTGAATATGAGAGAACACAGTGAAATATCACATGTTCAAATTGACGATATAATGATACACATAAAATAAATCAGAAAGTCTCAAATCTATCTATAAAATATGTTCTAAATATAGTATAATAGAACCAGATAGAACAGGAGGAATTGTCTTATGAAGGTGTTTTTAATGTCACAAAGAATCTATTATAAAGATCTTGAACCAGAAGTAGCATTGTTCATAAAGAAGGATCTTGAACTGTATAATTGTATGCTTCATAAGGCATTCAAGATTTGTTTTGATCGTGCCTATAAGGACGTTACATATTTAGAAACAGATCAAAGGATTGAGTGTACATTATTGTGTGGCCTATGTGATCAATCGAAGAGACATGGGATTTGTTGATTAAATAAGATAAATAATCAGAACCAGAAGTTTATGATATCTTACTGGATGATAGGTACATAGATCATGGATGAAATTCTGAAGTATTTATAAATAAAGCATACAATAAAAACTCCATCGATAAAGACTGAATGGATCGGGATACCGAATGATTCAGAAAGATGGAGTGGATATTGAAATGTTACCGGACGACTGGAAACGAACCGGGCATGTCAATTAGACGTGTGACTTTTTCGCAGAAAAAGTCTTTTCTTGTGCAGAGGAGGATATCATGTTAGATATGAAATTTGTCCGTGAAAATCCGGACATTGTCAAAGAGAACATTAAGAAAAAGTTCCAAGATTACAAATTGCCTTTAGTAAATGAAGTGTTAATGGAGGATAAAGAGCTTCGCCAAACACAACAACATGCGGATGATTTACGTGCAAATCGTAAAAAGATTTCTAAAGAAATCGGTAAGTTGATGGGCCAAGGTAAAAAAGAAGAGGCTGAAGAAATTAAGCAACAAATGGCTGAGATTGCCCACGAGCTAACAGCTTTAGAAGAAAAAGAAATTAAATTAAGAGAGTCTGTTACTGAAAAAATGATGCAGATTCCAAACATCATTGATGATAGTGTTCCTATTGGAAAAGATGATAGTGAAAATGTTGAATTAGAAAAATTTGGAGAACCTGTTGTTCCTGATTTTGAAATTCCTTATCACACTGAAATCATGGAACGTTTAAGCGGAATTGATTTAGATGCAGCACGTCGTGTAGCTGGAAATGGATTCTACTATTTAATGGGAGATATTGCTCGTCTACATTCAGCAATCTTAAATTACGCTCGTGATTTCATGATTGATAAAAAAGGATTTACTTATGTAATTCCACCATATATGATTCGTAGTTCAGTAGTTGATGGAGTAATGTCATTTGCGGAAATGGAAGGTATGATGTATAAAATCGAAGGTGAAGATTTGTATTTAATTGGTACAAGTGAACACTCTATGATTGGTAAATTCAAGGATACAATTCTTGAAGAAAAAGATCTTCCATATACTTACACTTCATATTCACCTTGTTTCCGTAAAGAAAAAGGTGCTCACGGTATTGAAGAACGTGGTGTGTATCGTATTCATCAATTTGAAAAACAAGAGATGATCGTTGTTTGTAAGCCAGAAGAAAGTATGGAATGGTTTAAAAAATTATATATGAATACTGTAGAATTCTTCAGAACATTAGATATTCCAGTGCGTACATTGGAATGCTGTTCAGGTGATTTGGCAGATTTAAAATGTAAATCAGTGGATGTTGAAGCGTGGTCTCCACGTCAAAAGAAATACTTCGAAGTTGGAAGTTGCTCTAACTTAACAGATGCTCAGGCACGTCGTTTAAAGATTCGTGTTAAGGGAGAAAATGGAGAAAAGTACTTTGCGCACACATTAAACAACACTTGTGTTGCTCCACCTAGAATGTTGATTGCATTCTTAGAAAACAATTTACAGGCAGATGGATCAATCTTGATTCCAGAAGTATTACAACCTTACATGGGTGGTAAAAAGAAAATTGGTTAATCTTAAAAGCTGTCTTTGACAGCTTTTTTCTATTGCGAATTGAAAATGGATTTGATATAATAACTTGGCTACTACAATGATGTCTTATGAATCAGGTCAGGTCGGGAACGAAGCAGCCTTAAGTAAGCTCCATCATGTGTAGTAGTTTTTTATTTTTTGAGGATATGTGTATGGATGATGTGAAATGGATGAAGGAAGCTATCAAGCAGGCTAAAAAAGCAGAAAGCTATGATGAGGTTCCAATTGGATGTGTCATTGTGAAAGATGATAAAGTGATTGCTCGTGGATATAATAAGCGTGAGACTTTACAACAAAGTATTGCACACGCAGAAATTATGGCAATTCAAAAAGCATGTAAAAAATTAAATACATGGAGATTAGAGGACTGCATATTATATGTAACTTTAGAACCATGTCCTATGTGTGCAGGTGCGATTATACAATCTAGAATTAAAGAAGTTGTATATGGAGCATCCGATCCTAAAGGAGGCTGTGTGGGTACATGTACAAATTTGTTTGAAGTGTCTGAATTTAATCACCATCCTGAATATAGAAAAGGAATTCTTGAATCTGAATGTTCAGATTTATTAAAACATTTTTTTAAGAAGAAAAGAGATATGAAAAAGAAGCAGAAATCATAAATTTGAAAGATTTCTGCTTTTCATATATATTGTACTTCCCTATTTCAATCAAATAAGTAAAACTATGATAAAATAAGATACAGATAAACATATAGAAAGGATTTTACGAATGGCATATCAAGCGTTATATAGAAAATATAGACCAACGAATTTTGATGAAGTTGTTGGACAAACACATATAATTCAGACATTAAAAAATGCGATTGTTCAAAATCGTATTGCTCATGCTTATTTATTTTGTGGTCCTAGAGGAACAGGAAAAACTTCAATCGCAAAAATATTTGCGAAGACATTAAATTGTACAAATAGTCAAGATGCTCCTTGTGGAGTTTGTGAGAACTGTAAAATGGCTGCGAATGGAAGTCATCCAGATATCATTGAAATTGATGCCGCCAGCAACAATGGTGTAGATGAAGTAAGAAATTTGATTGATAAAGTGAAGTATGCTCCAATGCAGGGAAAATATAAAATTTATATTATTGATGAAGTTCATATGATGACATCTGGAGCATTCAATGCATTGTTAAAAACAATCGAGGAACCGCCTGCTCATGTAATTTTTATTTTTGCAACTACAGAACCTAATAAAGTTTTGCCAACTATTATTTCTCGCTGTCAAAGATTTGACTTTAATAAAGTAAGTATGCATGACATTAAATATAGATTATCTGTTGTTTGTAAAAACGAAGGAATTGAAATTGATGAGAATGGATTAATGTTAATTGCTCAATTAGCTGATGGAGGAATGCGAGACGCTTTATCCATATTGGATCAATGTGTTGCATACTGTTCATCTCATATTGATGTGAATGATATTCGTAAAATTTATGGTGTCGTAACATCTGAAGATATTGGAAAATTATTTTATTCAGTATATAAAAAAGATGTAGATAGTTTTGTCAAAGATATTCAGAAATATTCAGATATGGGAATGGATATTAAGCGATTGACAGCAGACTTTATTCATATGTTGAAGGATAGTCTGATTTTAGATTATTCTGAAAATTCAACTCTAGTTTCGGATATGAACAAAGATATGATTCGGAAATATTTCAAATTAGCACCTATTAATTTCAGAATTAAGTGTATGGAAGAATTAATGGGTACATATAATAAATATACATATGCATCTAACGCACTAGATTACTTAGAAGCCTCTTTATTAAAGATTTCAAGTTATTCATATGAATCGAAAACACATATTATTGATTCAGATTATAATGATTTTAAAGAGATAGAGGAAGAAGAAAACTATGAAACATCATATGACGATACTTCTGATAACTCAGATATAATTGAGAAAAACATTCAAAAAGATGATAATAATAGGGTTTTAGAAAAATTTGAAATTTCTGATGTTTCACGTGAAACATTAAAACAGTCAGAAAACACAAATAATAAAATCATATTAAACGATGAATTTGTCATTCAATTGTTAGTTGGAGCTACAAAGATGGAAAGAAGTATTGATACGAATAAGTTCAATAATATAGGACAATTCATATCAAGTTTGGAATTTGGAAAATATGCGGCTACATTGAGAAACAGTAGTATTATGGCTAAAGGAGCTTATTTTATTTTTTTTTGTGTTTTCATATGATCT
>OGOR01001549.1_pt1 | contig 12395 bp, 8 predicted proteins | sample 1552771 | NCBI WGS metagenome assembly OGOR01 (sample SAMEA2580124, study PRJEB22360) | human gut metagenome | biome: human gut; feature: human-associated habitat; material: faeces | place: Denmark | collected 2008/2010
GAAAGTCGGGGCTTTGGGCATAAAAAAAGAAGGTGAGAATTTTGACACACCTTCCTCATGTATCACAACAAACAATTTCTGTGAAAGGAAATGTCAGAGACCAGTCAGGAGAACCAATGGCCGGAGTCAATGTTATTGTAGAAGGGACTACCATCGGAACCATGACAGACAGTAATGGGAACTTTACTTTAAACGTGCCGTCTACTTCTATCAAAATCAAGTTCTCATATATTGGATATGAGGATCAGATTGTCTTGATTAAAAATAATCGCAATCTGAACATCACTTTAAATGAGAATTCCGAAATGTTGGACGAAGTCCAGATTATTGGGTATGGAACACAAAAGAAAATTACAGTCACGGGGGCTGTATCTTCCGTTGGAACTAAAGATATTTTGAAATCACCTGTTCCAAATATTGCACAAGCATTGACTGGTAAAGTTCCTGGATTATCAACTATTCAATATTCCGGTCAACCTGGAGCTGATGATCCTGCTATATTCGTACGTGGTATAGGTTCCCTTGATGCTAAAAGAGCTGCACCATTAGTTATGGTCGATGGTGTCGAGCGCTCTTTTTTTCGTCTTGATCCCAACGAAATTGAAAATATAACCGTGCTGAAGGATGCTTCTGCAACAGCCGTATTTGGTGTTCGTGGGGCAAATGGGGTCATTTTAGTAACTACGAAACGAGGAGAAGAAGGTAAAGCTCAAATATCTGTATCGACATCAGCCAGTTTGCAAAAGCCGATCCGGCTTTATGAATATGCCAACAGTTATGACTACGCTGTTGCATTTAACGAGAAACTGACAAACGATGGAGCCAGTCCTGTATTTGGCGAGAAGATCTTGGATGCTTTCAAAAATCATACAGATCCTTTACTTTATCCGGATATGGACTGGATGGAACTTATCCTAAAACCAACATCTTTTCAGTCTCAGCATAACTTGAGCATATCAGGTGGAACCGACCGTGTACGTTATTTTACTTCTGTAGGTATTTTGACACAAGACGGTCTGTTTCGATCTTTCGATGCTGGATATAATTCTAATTTTACTTACAACAGATATAACTATCGTGCAAATCTAGACATCGATGTGACACGTTCCACTCTATTAAAAATCAATTTAGGAGGTCGTCTTGAAGATACTAAAGAACCTAATACTAAAAGCAACCTTTTTACATTCTTGACAAGAGTCACTCCGTTCGGAGGAGCCGGACTTTATGATGGTAAATGGATACATACAAGTCCGGATAACATCGGTTGGGACAAAGGAGCCTTGGAAAATGCCGATCCATTTGAATGTTTTTTCGGGAAAGGATATAACCAACGTATTTATAACGAAATCAATTTGGACCTTTCTTTGCAACAAAAGTTGGATTTTTTGACTAAAGGGCTATCTCTTAATATAAAAGGTTCTTATAATAGCGGCTATACACATAGGAAAAACCGTTACAAAGAAATCCCCTATTACACTGCGCATAGAGATCCGGAAACCAATGAATTATTCTTCCGAAAATTCCGTGAAGAAAGCCAGTTGTATTTTGAGGAATCTACTGATCGTGGGCGAAATTGGTATTTGGAAGGTAGTTTGAACTATGATCGCAAATTTGGGAAACATCAAGTTGGTGCTTTGATTTTGTATAATCAGTGGCGTGACCAATATCCAGATCCAGCTCAATTCGACTATGTTAGTATTCCTCGCGGATATGTAGGTTTGGTCGGACGAGCTACCTATAATTTTGACAATCGTTATATGGTTGATTTTAACGTAGGTTATAATGGTTCGGAAAATTTTGCGCCAGGACATCGATATGGAATTTTTCCAGCTTTTTCTGCCGGCTGGATTCTTTCTGAAGAAAAGTTCATGAAAAATCAGTCTTTTATAAACTACTTAAAAATTAGAGGATCATATGGAATAGTCGGAAATGACCTGATGAATACTAAATCACGCTTTTTCTATTTGCCTGATGCTTACAATCCTTATGGAACAAGTTATAATTTCGGAGTGGACGTTTCTGGAAATCGTGACGGAGCAACCGAGTTACAAATGGGGAATCCTCTTGTCTCTTGGGAAAAAGCAGGAAAGCAAAACTACGGTTTGGATTTTTCAATATTGGATGAGCATTTATCTGGATCTTTTGATTATTTCATCGAGAAACGTCACGATATCCTTACAACACGCAATACAGCTCCGAATTTTATAGCTATAACAATGCCTGTTGTTAATATTGGCAAAGTTGATAACAAAGGATTCGAGTTGGTTCTGAAATGGAATCACTCCATAGGAGACTTTAAATACTGGATCAATGGAAACCTCTCATATGCAAAAAATAAAATTGTCTATAAGGATGAGATACCACACAAGTATCCTTGGTTATATGAAACAGGACAATCCGTTGGACAACCTTTCGGTTTTATCTTTGACGGTTTTGTAACAGAAGCTGATCTTGAATCCGGGAAGCTTCCGGATCATAAGCTCGACCTAAAGCCTGGGGACGCCAAATATAAAGATTTGAATGGTGATAATATAATTGACGACAATGATCAGTGCCCCATTGGTAATCCTATATACCCGCAATTGACTGCAGGCATCACCGCTGGATTTGAATATAAAGGATTCGACTTCAGTATGCTTTGGGCAGGTAGCGGAAAGGTGTCACGCTTTATAAGTGCTGGGTTACGTGTTCCTTTCGGCGGTGGAAATTACGGACTGTTACAATATATGATTGATGACCATTGGACACCGGAAACCGCAGAAACAGCTAAAACGCCTCGTTTTTCAGGTGCAGCGAATGCGAATAATTACACTCGAAATTCAACCCTTTGGCTAAAGGATGCTTCCTATATCCGTCTGAAAAATGTTCAAATCGGATATACGTTCAAGGGGGAGTGGATGAAAAAGATTCATTTGAAAAATATGCGTATTTACGCTTCTGGCGAAAATTTACTGACATTTGATCATTTGAAAATAGCAGATCCGGAAGCAACTGACGACAAACAGTTTCAATATCCTCTTCAGATGATTTTTAATATTGGTCTTAATCTTAATTTTTGATATTGTTGAATATGATACGAATAAATATTAAACATATATTTGTCCTTGCAGGATTTATCGGTTCTTTCCTGTCTTGTCAGGATTTAAAATTTGGAGATGACTTCTTAGAAAAAGCTCCTTCCAATGATGTCGATATCGATGTAATTTATTTTAATGCGCAATATGCACGGACAGCCCTTTGGAGTGCGTATGCCACATTGCATTATGGTCTGAACTTAGGTAATCAAGGTAATCAACTGATGGGCTCAGATCCTCTGGATTGCCTGACCGACCTTGTTTATTCCAATGTTTGGACTGATGGTGTATCAGGAGCTGCTATACATTATAATGGCACTTATTCTGCCGATTATGAAAATAATGGCTATTCATCCAAATACAGCTACTATCAAAGACCTTGTTGGTTAGGCATTCGTCGCGCATGGTTGTTTATTGAAAATGTAGACCGAGTTCCTGATATGAAAGAGGCTGAAAAACAGCGTTTAAAAGCAGAAGCAAAAGTTATTATCGCTATGCACTATTGTGATTTGTTTCGCCATTATGGAGGGGTACCGATTGTGGACCATGCATACACAGCGAATGAAGATATGCAAAAAGAAAGAAGTACTGTACAGGAAACGCTTGATTTTATTGTAAATCTATTGGATGAGGCAGCAGATGTATTGCCTTGGGCTATGTCTGCTGCTGAAAACCGAGAATGGGAAGGACGATTAACAAAAGCATCGGCAATGGGGCTAAAGGCACGTATCCTATTGTTTGCTGCCAGCCCATTGTTTAACAGTTCAGAACCATATATGCCAGGTGAAGCAGCGGATAAACGTTTGATGTGGTTTGGAAGTTATAAACCTGAACTATGGACACAAGCATTGGCAGCTCATAAAGCATTTTTCGATGAATTGAATAAGAATGGACAATATGGTTTAGTCTATAAATCGGATCCCAGACAAGCGTTTCGTTCCGGTTATCTTGATCGGGGTACAGGAGAAGCAATCATTGCTACACATTATGGTTATACCGTACCTGATTATTGGACTTGGGGATGGAGCTATTATGAAACAGCCGGTGATGCCGGTACTGCCTGTGGGACACAGGAACTTGTTGATATGTTTCCAATGATAGATGGTTTACCTATCACAGAAAGTAAATTATATGATCCGAAACACCCGTATGAACAACGTGATCCCCGCTTATATGAAACAGTAGTTGTAAATGGAGACAAATATTATGGAGGTATTGCTGAAATATATGTAGGAGGTAAACATTATCAAGACTTTGAAGGATCATATGGAGCATTCATGTCCGGTTATCGCCCACGTAAATTCATCCTCGATGGTGGTGGCGGTCCTTTGTTTGAATGGCCTGCAGAGATATCCGGAAAAGTGGTTCAATGGCCTTATTTAAGATTACCTGAGTTGTATTTGGGATATGCTGAAGCTATTTGCCAGACAAACGGGGACATGGCACTAGCTTATGAATGTGTCAATAAATTGCGTGATCGCGTTAATATCGGTCATTTGAAAGCGGGATTGAACAAAAAGGATTTTCTGGAAACACTGATGAACGAACGGGTTTGCGAATTTGCTTATGAAGAAGTCAGATGGTTTGATATGATTCGTTATAAGCGGGTGGATATCTTCCAAAAAACTCCACACCGAGTTGTTATTACTAAGGATCCGGAAACCAGCGAGTTCAAGTATGAATATAAATTATTCAAACCGGCTGAAAATGGAGAACTTAGACAATGGGCAAATCCTGGGAAATTCTCCCCTAAATGGTATTTAAGTGCATTTCCCAGTAATGAAATCAACAAATCGTACGGATTGATTCAAAATCCGGGATGGTGATGCTAACCAGTCATTAATACAAAATCAGAATAATAAAATGAGGAATAAATTAATAACCATCATATCACTACCTGTTTTATGCATTGCTTCTGTCTGGGCACAAGAAAAAACGACAGGATCTGATATGTTACAATTTGATGAAACGATCATTTCTGCTTCTACTGTCAGTGGGAAGGAATTGATGAAACGTTCGAATATTAATCCCGCCAATGCACTCTACGGGAAACTCAACGGATTGTTTATCCGCCAAAACGGAGAGTATGGGGATGGAGAAGGATATCCAAGCATGAATATCCGAGGAATCGGTTCGCTTAATAACAATTCGATACTTGTTTTTGTCGATGGTTTGGAGCGTGATATAAATTCACTGGTTCTGGAGGAAATTGAGGAAATAACGATCCTCAAAGATGCTGCTGCTTTGGCTCCATACGGAATTAGAGGAGCTAACGGGGTAATCTTGGTGAAAACCAAACGAGGGAAAAAAGGTAAAACTGACATTCATGTTTCCTATCAGCATAGCGTCACTACACCTGTACGATTACCCCAAATGGCTGATGCCGCCACTTATGCCGAAGCGGTTAATGAGGGTTTGGCAAACGAAGGTCTGGCTCCCAGATATACCCAACAAGAAATTGAAGCTTATAGAAGTGGAAAATATCCAACCTTATTCCCTAATGTAGACTGGTTTAATGAAACGTTACGGGATCATGGGCAGCGAGATCAAGTGAATTTCACTGCAAGCGGAGGATCCAACCGGATCAGATATTATTCGATGATTAATTTCATATCGGATAGAGGATTGTTAAAGAATACGGATCAAGGAAGCTATTCCACTCAGTTAGCCAATTCGATACTCAACGTACGTACAAACTTGGATATAGACATAACATCGTCTACCCGGGTAAAGGTTAATTTGTCTGGTAAGCTGAAAGAAAAATATTCTCCTGGCAGTATTTCAGATGGAGTGCTCATGGAAACCCTATATGCTTTGCCTGCTAATGCATATCCTGTCAGGAGCCATAACGGTATTTGGGGGGGATCAAACATGTATCCGAAGAATCCGGTTGCCGAGTCATCATCGACAGGATATACCACATCTCATGCCCGTACATTATTGGCGGATCTGACATTGACACAAGATCTGGAAGCTTTGGCTCCAGGGTTGTCAGCAGAATTCCGTATTGGTTTTGATGCCTATTCAGAGACATGGGATGCTCGTTCAAAACAATATTTGTATGAGTCCAATATTGCGCATTTAGACAATAGTGGTATTCCAACCGATACGGTAAACACCCAATATGGAAAGGAGGAAAAACAGTTAGGATTCAACAGTTGGCTGAACAATCAGAACAGACATTCCAATATTCAATTTGCTTTGAATTACCAGAAAGATTTTTCCCAAAGCAATTTGTTCGCTTCTATTCGTTATAAGCAGGATAAAAATGTTTATCTCGGTCAATATAATACGTATATGCATCAAGACGTCATCGCTTCAGGCCATTATGGCTTATTGAACAAATACTATTTGGACTTTAGTATCGCTGCTTCAGGGACCAGTCGTTTACCAAAAGCCAATCGTTGGGGAGTATTTCCTGCAATTTCCGGAGCTTGGCTACTTAATAAAGAGTCTTTTTTGAACAATATCGATTGGTTAGACCTGCTTAAATTACGGCTTTCTTACGGATTAACAGGGAGCGATGACGTTTGGAAAAATATGGACAAATATCCTTTTGGAGGAGGTGGAGGTTTTGTTTTCGGTGATGACTTCATTGCAAATGGAGGCATTGCGGAAGGACAATTGCCAAGTTTGAATGCGACATTCGAAAAAAGTAGTAAAGCGAATATCGGAGTTGATATACGAATATTGGACTTGATAGACTTCAATGTAGAAAGCTATTACGATCATCGATATGATATTATGGTTGCAGATGGCAACATTACTTCCGGTTTCTTTGGAGCTACGGCTTCCAACTCTCCAAGTGGCATTGTTAATAATTATGGCGTGGAAGTCGGTATGAACGTAGGCAAGCAGATGAAGGATTTCTTTTTTAATGTCAATGCTCAACTGGCATTCGCTAGAAACAAGATTGTAAACATGAACGAGGCTTTTAAACCTTACGATTACTTGAAATCGACAGGCAGACGTTTAGGACAATTTTACGGGTTGGAAGCTATAGGATTCTTCAAAGATCAGGCAGATATTAATAATAGTCCGATACAAACATTCTCAACCGTATATCCTGGAGACTTGAAATATAAAGATCAGAATGGTGATAATCGAATAGATGAATTGGATGTGGTACCGATGGGATATAATACGATCTGCCCAGAATTATTCTATTCAATGGGATTCGATTTCGAATATAAAGGATTAGGAATCAATGCTCAGTTTCAAGGTGCCGGCCATTATACTATACAACGAAGCCTAAGTTGCTTTTATGCTCCCCTAATGAATAATCAGACTATTTCAGAACATTATCTGGAAAATTGCTGGAGATCAGGAAAAGACAATACAGATGCTATATACCCGCGTCTTACAACGACAGAAAGTGCAAATAACTATCGTGGAAATTCCGTATTCATGAAAAATATTTCTTTTTTAAAACTACGCTCAGCGGAAATTTATTACAAGTTGCCTGAAAGTTGTATAAAGCCTTTACGCTTACGTGAATTCAAGTTGTTTGCTAAAGGTATGGACCTCTTTTCCATAGACAACGTAAATGAAACAGATCCGGAAGTAATTTGGTCTACTTACCCTGCGCAACGTTCTGTGCATTTTGGTTTTGATCTCGCATTCTAATGTTTATCATAAAAATAAAAAAGATGAAAAATAAATTATTGATATTTAGCATATTGATTCTTTGTACCAGTTCTTGTAATTATCTGGAATATGATGAATCGGATTTCTTGGAAAAAGATGCAGTATTCTCTAGTTTCCAATATACCCGGGATTTCCTAACTAATATATACTCTTATGTTCCTGCCGCATTTGGTACGATTGGTGGAGATGCATTACGTTCTGCAGCATGTGACGAAGCTGTTTATGTTGACAAACTGTCACCTGTACATAGTTTCAACAATGGTGCCTGGAGTGCTATTAATACTTTGGATGATCGATGGAATTATTTTAGGGGGATACGAGCTGTGAATATGTTTCTTCAAGAAGTTGAAGGACAGGAATTCGATGAATTGAAGCATAACGAAGATTATGAGGATATCATGGCACAGTTCAAGTATTATCCATACGAGGCAAGATTCTTACGTGCCTATTTTTATTTTGAATTGGCTAAACGTCATGGTGATATTCCTCTTATTACGACTTTGCTTTCTGAAGAAGAAGCCAACATGCAAAAAAGGACGTCATTCGATGAGGTTATTCAATTTATCGTAGATGAATGTGACGCGATTGCTCCTCATTTACCTATCAGTTACAAAGAACTGATAAAAAGCGAAACAGGGCGTGCAACAAGAGGCGCAGCAATGGCTTTGAAATCAAGAGCTTTACTATATTCAGCAAGTCCATTGTTCAATAAGTCCGGCAATATAGACAAGTGGAAGTCTGCTGCACGTGCCGCTGCAGATGTCATCGAAAAAGCTTGGGATTTCGGTTACATGCCGTTACCGGATTTATGGAGTCTTTGGAATAATAACTATTCTAATAATAATGAACTTATTTTTGGAGTAATGCAACGGGAAGATAACTGGTTTGAACGGGTTAACTTTCCTATAGGTATCGAAGGTGGTGGTAATACGGGACATTGCCCAACAGAAAACTTAGTCGAATCGTATGAAATGCAGGCAAGTGGATTGCCGGTTGCACCTGATGCAGGCTATGAACATATGGATCCAAGCTATGATTCACAGAATCCATATGAAGGAAGGGATCCCCGTATGTATGAATTGGTGGCCCAAAACGGAGCTTGGTGGGTATATGATGAGCAAGTAGAATGTTGGTACGGAGGAAGAAGTGGAAAGCCACAAAAAAATGCAACGGTTACAGGATACTACTTAAGAAAATATGTAGACGGAAGCACCAGTTTGAAAAGCGAATTCGTGACAAGCAAACGACATGTATGGAATATTATGCGTTACAGCGAGATCTTGTTAAATTTTGCGGAAGCTATGGTTGAAGCATATGGAGACCCTAACTATAAAGATGGATATCCGATGTCGGCTAAAGAAGCTGTAGATATTGTAAGAAGCCGTGTACATGTGGACATGCCACCATTTCCAAATAATCTGACTTTAAATGAGTTTAAAGCCAAGTTAAGAAATGAACGTAGAGTCGAACTTTCATTTGAAGATCATCGTTTTTGGGATATTCGCCGTTGGAAGATTGCAGATCAGACAACAGACATATATGGAGTTGACATTACAAAAAAAGAAGATGGCTCATTCAGTTACAAAAAAGTTTTGGTAGAGAAAAGAATATTTAAAGACTGTATGTATCTGTATCCGATTCCACAATCGGAGAGGTATATTAATCCGGAATTGGAACAAAATCCGGGATGGTGAACCGTATCCCGGCGGAAATAATCCGCCGGGAGTTTAAATTATAAACAAATGAAACAAGTAGACATTTTTACGTGAAAAACAATCGTTTTTTTGTAATCGGTTGGTAGATAAGACTTAAAGAGTAGAAAGTTCGGTAGCCGGTAGCGATTTGGTAGCTGTGCGGGTTTCGCTGCATTGCTTCGCTTTGCTCTTGGAACTGATGCAAATATAGGGATTTTGACCGAAAAAGGGAAATGTTTCGGGGATTTTTTATTTTTCGGGATTACCGGATTACAGGAAAAGCATAAAATCAGGAGGCGGTGCAAAAAACGAGGTTGCACCCGTGGTTTTACTCGAAGTGTAAAATGTTGATTTTCAGTGTGTATTTCTGTGGTGCAAGGTGCAGCTATATTTATATATATAGCTGCACCTTGCACCAACCACACAGGGCTGTTTTGCGGTTTGCACTGAAAACCTTTTAAGTTGTTGTAAATGAATAGGTTTTGAATTTTGATGTTTGTTTCAGGGGAAAGGTGGGATGAACGGGGTGTTCCGATAGGGCTTGGCGGCTTCGTGCTTGCCCTGCGAGGGTTTGGCAAGTGGGTTGGCTGGAATGTCGGATTTAGGGCAGTCTTGGGGCTTTTATTCAATCCTTTGCCCCTTCTGGTCGATGTAATACCAATCATCGCTTTCCCAATAGTGGTATTCCCCATCCGAACCGGGAACTTCTTTCTGTTCTCCCGTGTCGGTTACTTTCGCCTTCCCGTTCTCGAAAGGAAAGCCAAAAGCGAAGCGTGGCTCTATGAGGGTATTGCCATGCTCGTCCGCATATCCGATACGCCCTTTTTCATCGACGATGCGGTAAACGCCTTCCTGCACGGGGTCGTTGCCGTTGTCATACCTGTACGGGACATAGAGGCTTGCGGGATGGCTGTTGCCTGAGGATATGGCCGTGCAACGGTCATGATAAAGGGTGAACAGCCATATTTCAAGCAGGATGGCAAGGACTGCAAGCACCGTGCAGACAAGGAAACGGAGGCGATAGCGTTGCCGCACCGATACATGGAACGCCCCGTAAAAGTCGTGCATCATGCGGTAACGCTCTTCGGTATAGATGCGCATATTCCTCCAAAGCAGTATGGGGAACGGTAGTATCAGCGGGAAAAGGGTAAGGCGGTTGTCTGTCTCGTAGAGAAAGCGGACAGACGGAGAGTCCAAGAACTGTAAAACAACGGCGACCGGAAACAGAAGGCAGGCGAACTGGACTACGCTGATGACCACAAAACTACGGTCAGGGAAGCCGTGCCGACAACTGCGCCACATCCAATAAAAGAAGTGGTCGAAGAATCCGGGGAGCTTCGGCCGACCGGTTCTTTTATGTGGGGAGGCTTTCTTCATACGTTTGCGGCTATATAGATGCAAATAAAATGATTTTCTTCCACACGGGAAAGATTTTTGCGGTGAAACTTTTTGAGTGATTGGACTTTTCACTATTTTTGCTTTGATGTATAACGGTTCGTCCGTAAGGTATGAATTTGGCTTTTTCTGTTATTGTTATGGAATGGTTCGATAAGATAAGCGAGTTTATGGAGGGTCTGCCGGAGTGGTTGCAGGCGCATCCGAGGTACGGCTACCTGATCGTGGCGGGAATCCTGCTGCTGTGGCTTGTGGGGATTGTCTGCGGATGGCGGTGGACGTACTCCCGTCCGGGAAGTTGGGAAGGGAATTTCTGGCTGGGTACGCTGGGTGAAAGGAGTTACCGTTTCTGGCTGGGGCTGATCGTTGCCGCCGCAGCGGGATGCGCCCTGTTGCTGTTCTCCGTAACGGGATAAGCAAGCGGAAAACAAGGAAAGGAGGAAGCTATGTTCAAGGAACCGGCATACTGGATGTATTACTTCTGGAGCAAGAACAAACGTGCAAGGAAAGACAAGGCGGTTATCTCCAATGCCACGTGGACGATGGCAATCCTGTGGTTTCTTAACCTGATGGCTCTCCATCTTTTGTTCGAGGCATGGGGATGGGATATGCTGACGGGCTGGTTCTCTTCCCTGACGGACAAAGTGGAATGGAGCAGGTTCAACCCGGTTGCCTACCTGTTCGCCGCAGCGATGCTCGCCCCTTTTATCTGGATTGCCAGAAAGCTGTATTACCGTCCTGCGAAGCTGAAAGCGATGCAGGCGAAGTACGAGACCATGGGCGAATACCGGAAACTGCTCGGTCAATGCCTGTTCTGGCTGTATATTACCGGCAGCTTCGCATCCTTCTTCATCATAGCCGAACAAAAGAACCATTCCAAGGAGCAACCACTGATCGAAAGGTTGCAGGAGATACGGGACGGCAAATATCCCGTTGAAAAGACGCACTCACCAACCGGCAAGACATACTCACCGACCGGCGAATGACCTTCTTCCGGCTCCCCCCTGCTTACTGTCTCACGCCGTTCTGGGGGTGGAACCGGCACAGCCTTTCTGTTTTTCACGACCGAATATCCGAACCTATGGAGCAAAATCCGAATCCGCAGCGCAAGGACATACCGTAACCGATGCAAAGCACCGGAAGGGTGCTTGTTGCAGACAATTTGTAATTTCGTGTAAGATTTATGTAATTAATATTAAAATTGAAACAGAATGAAAGAGAATCTTACACAAATTCTAATGAATGAAGCCATCCGGGAGGGATGGCGGGAGTGGATGGCAAAGGTGCGGACGGTATTGCCGCAAACGGATGCGGAGCGCCCGGTAACATGGATTGCGGCGGAACGGCTCGCACGGGATCACGGGCGGATGGTCCGGCTGGTAGAGCTGCTCAGGGAACACCGCCCCGTCCTTTCCTGCCGTGTGCAGGAAGAAGCCGGATTGCTGATACTGGTCGCCTACCACCGGCACGGCAGCTCGGCGGACTTCCTGCTGGATACGGCGGAGGCGTATTTCCGGGAGAAGGACTGCGGAGGATTCCTGTTCCTCTGCCGGATGCAGGCAAGCATCAACGCCTACGACGAATA
>OGOR01001558.1_pt1 | contig 12343 bp, 10 predicted proteins | sample 1552771 | NCBI WGS metagenome assembly OGOR01 (sample SAMEA2580124, study PRJEB22360) | human gut metagenome | biome: human gut; feature: human-associated habitat; material: faeces | place: Denmark | collected 2008/2010
AGAAGCTGACCGCCGTACCGTCGGCACCGGCGCGGGCCGTGCGGCCGATGCGGTGATGCATCTGCCCGTCTTCGACTTCTCGACTCTGGAGGTCGAGGGGGATGTTGCGCGCGTGCCCGTCGAGCGCGTGAAGCAGGCGGTGGAGCCCGTCATTCGGGGCAACTTCTTCACCGAGGATCTCGACGAGGTCCGCAGGGCGGCCGAGACGGTGCCTTGGGTGAAGCGTGCCGTGGTGAGGAGAGTCTGGCCCGACGGCCTTCGCATTGCCGTCGAAACCTACAGCGCCTTCGCTGTCTATGAGGACGGTCGTCTTGTCGATCCAGACGGCGTGCTCTTTTCCGCCAATCCCGACGAGCGCGACAACCCGTCCGATCCGCTGCCCAACTTCTACGGTCCTGCAGGACAGACCGCTCAGATCGCCCGATACTACAGGGAGTTCTCCCGCGCGTTGAGCTCCATCGGCGCGACGGTGACGGACGTCGCCTGCAGCGATCGCGGCGGCTGGAGCCTCGTGATGGCTTCGGGCGACATTCCCGCAACGCGCGTGGAACTCGGCAGGGAGGACGCAGGCACGAACATCGTGGCGAAGGTTGCCGGTCTGGCGGCGGCCTACCCGAGGGTCGTCGAGCTGATGGACGGACCGCCCGCCTCCATCGACCTGCGCTATGACAGGGCGTTTGCGGCCACGCTTCCCGACCGCGAAGCCATTCGAAAACTGCGGGAAGCCGAACAGAGAACGGATACGGATGTCCCGGACGAAGAGCCTGGGAGCGCACAGCACGATGAACAACCCGAATGATTATCTTGTCGGTCTCGACATCGGCTCCCACAAGGTGCTGTGCGTCGTTGCGCTCCCGTCGCCCAAGGGCGAGGGGCTCTACCGCATCTGCGGCTACAGCTTCAGGGATTCGCACGGCGTTCGAAACGGCATCGTGACGGATCTCAATGCCGCCGTCGACGACATCAAGGCGGCGGTGCGCGAGGCGCGCTCCGCAGGCAATCTTCTCGAGCTTTCGAATGCTTGGGTCGCCATCGGCGGCTCCTCGCTCACGAGCGAGAACTGCCTGGGCACGGCCGTCGTGCGAGGCAATGAGGTGAAGCCCGCGGACGTCGAGGCGGCGGAAAACAATGCGCGCGAGCACAGCCTGCGTCAGGGCAAGCAGCTCATCAAGATGATCCCGCAGGGCTATTCGTGCGGCGATACGTTTTCGCAGACGCCGGTCGGTCTGGTGGGCGACAAGGTGACGGCCTACTATCATGCCGTTTACGGCTCCGTGAAGAACGCCGAGAACATGAAGCGCAGCTTGCTGCGTTCCGGCATCGAACTTGCGGGATATGAGCCTCATCCGATCGCCGTCGCGCTTGCGGTGAGTACGGAAAGCGACCGCTACAACGGCACGCTCGTCCTCGACATGGGGGCAGAGACGACGTCGATGACGCTGGTGTACGAGCACAGGACGCTTCTGACGGCCGTCCGTCCCTTCGGGTCGGAATTCTTCACGCGCGACCTGAGCACGATCTTCGGCGTGTCGCTCGACCAAGCCGAAGAGCTCAAGATCCGCTTCGGAAGCTGCAGCATGGACGGCGTGCTGCCGGGCGAAAGCGTCCGCCCCTCGCTGGAGGATGTGCGCGGCACGCCGCTCTGCTCGCGAAGCCTGATCGTGCAGACCCTGTACGAGCGCGCGAAGGAGTTCTTCCGCATCTATCGCGACGTCATCGAGAAGGCGGGCCATCTCGACAAGGTCCATGCCGTGATCATCACGGGCGGAGGCGCGAACCTTCGCGCCATCGACGAAGTTGCGCGAGACGTGTTTGGAGTTCCCGTGCGCATTGGTGCGCCGCTCTGCTTTGATGAGAAGAATGCTCTCTCCATGAGGCCGAACGCCAGCGTTGCCGCAGGCCTGTTGATGGCGGCCGACAAGACGAGGGCCGCAGGCGACAGCCGAAGCTACAGAACGCCGTCTCTCCTGAACCTTTCGGGAAGGATAAGAACCGTGTTTTTCGGGGACTACTGAGCCCGCCTGCCGAAGCTGTTCGAGGCGGCTCCGGCAAGCAGAAAAGCCAAAAGTCCGCCATAATTAAAAAATTCGACATTTTGGGGTAGAAAATGCCTTTTGAGATCCTGCAGGAACTTGATCCTCTGAACACCGTCATCAAGGTGATCGGCGTGGGCGGCGGCGGTGGCAATGCCGTCGAGCACATGATCACGCATGGTGCGAAGGGCATCGAATTTATCGCCGCGAACACGGACCATCAGGCCCTGTCTCGTTCGCGTGCGCACGTGAACATCCAGCTCGGCTCCACGGGCCTCGGCGCTGGTGCCAGGCCTGAAGTCGGCGCGGCCGCAGCTCAGGAAAAGCGCGAGCAGGTGGCCGAGGCCATCCGCGGCGCGCATCTGCTCTTCATCACCGCTGGCATGGGCGGCGGCACGGGAACGGGCGCTGCTCCCGTCATCGCCGAGATCGCCAAGGAAATGGGCATCCTCACGGTTGCCGTCGTCACGAAGCCCTTCAGCTTCGAAGGCGGCCGTCGCATGCGTTGCGCGGAAAAGGGCATCGAGAACCTCAAGGACAAGGTCGACTCGATGATCGTGATTCTCAACGAGAAGCTCGAGAGCGAATGCCCCCCGAACGCCACGATGAAGGAATGCTTTGAAATGAGCAACGAAGTGCTCTACAAGGCATGCGTGGGCATTGCGGAAATCATCCACACGCCTGGCACCATCAACGTCGACTTCGAGGACCTGAAGACGGTCATGAGCGAACGCGGCACGGCCATCATCGGTCTGGCGTCCGCCTCCGGTCCGGACCGCGCCCGCGTGGCTGCGGAAAAGGCCATCGCCTGTCCGCTTCTCGAAGGTGCGAACCTCCAGGGCGCCCGCGGCCTGCTCGCCTACTTCACGGGCAACGAGTCGGTCACGCTTGCCGAAATCAAGGAGGCCATGGCGGTGCTCAACACCTTCGTCCACAAGAGCGCCATCGTGATCTTCGGCTCCGCCATCTCCGAGGAGATGGGCGACGAGATCCGCGTGACCCTCGTGGCGACCGGCCTCGACCGTCCGCTCGATGCGAACGAACCCGGCTCGGGCGTTCAGGCTCCCGCAGTCTTCAACGCCTCGTCCGAAGCCCCCGCTGGCCTTCAGACCCCGGTCTTCGGCCAGACGCTGGAGGCCCCTGAACCCGCCGCTCAGCAGGGGGATGCCGCGGTTGACGTGTCCAAGTTCGTCATTCCGACCTATCTGAAGTAAGCCGCTCCGTCGGGCACGGCCCGTTCGGGGACCCAGAAGGAAGCCGGCGCGTCAAGCGCCGGTTTTCGTACGGAGATCACTCATGTTCAAGCAGCGCACGCTCAGGCAGTCCGTCGAGACCGTCGGGATCGGGCTTCACAGCGGCCGCAAGGTGCACCTCGTGCTTCGCCCCGCGGAACCCGACACGGGCATTCTCTACAGGCGCGTGGACATTCGTCCCGCCGTCGAGATTCCCGCTCATCCCCTCAACGTGAACGACACGCGCATGGCCACGACGGTCAACGTCGGCAAGGCCGCCGTGGCGACCATAGAGCATCTGATGAGCGCCTTCAACGGTCTCGGCATCGACAATGTGATCATCGAGGTTGACTCCGCCGAGATTCCGATCATGGATGGCTCGGGGGCGAGCTTCGTCTTCCTGCTTCACCAGGCGGGCATCGTCGAGCAGGACGCGCCCAAGCGCTTCGTGCGGGTGCTCAAGCCCGTCGAGGTTCGCGAGGGCGACAAGCTCGCAAGGCTTGAGCCGCACGAGGGCTTTCGTCTCACGTTCACCATCGCCTTCGGTCATCCTGCGATCGACCGCACGGAGCAGAAGGCGGACGTCGACTTCTCGCGCGTCACGTACGAGCAGGCGGTCTCTCGCGCCCGCACGTTCGGTTTCGTGCAGGACGTGGAGATGCTTCGCCGCATGGGGCTCGCTCAGGGCGGTTCGCTCGAGAACGCCATCGTGATGGACGAGTTCCGCATTCTCAATCCGGGCGGCCTGCGCGAGAACGACGAGTTCGTCAAGCACAAGATTCTGGACGCAATGGGCGACCTCTACGTGCTTGGTCATCCGCTTCTGGCGCATTACGTTGCGCACAAGTCGGGTCACGGCCTCAACAACCAGCTCCTGCGCGCTCTTCTTGCAGACGAGACGGCCTGGGAGTGGGCGACGTTCGACAAGGCCGAGGACTGTCCCGTCGACTTCTGGACGCAGAAGACCGATCAGGTCAGACCGTAAAGTCCCTCTGCAATCGCACGCGCGTCCTGCGGACGCTCCGACAGCGCCTTGGCGGCTTCCAGAAGCTGCGCAAGGCGCTTCGTGTTTTCAGGCGTCGGATTCTCCAGCATGGAAAGGCGTTCGGCCTCTCTGCGGATGTCGGCGTGAAGGGCCTCGGGGTAGTGGGCCTCATCGGGAGCGAGGGTTGGAATGTGGCTCATCAGGGCCTTGCGCATGCGCGGGGACGGCGTTTCGCGCGCGAGCGACGCGATGGCGGCCGCTGCAGCGGCGGAAACGCGCGGTGCGGCGGGCGGCGCCTGAGGGGCTTCCTCGTCTTCGGGTGCGACGAGAGCGGCCTCGGCGGCCTGCGCGTCCGAGGGCAGAAGCTCAAGCGCGCGGTTGATGGCGTCGAGTCTGGCGTCGATTCGCTCGAGCCTGTGCACGGCGACAAGCCTGCGGTCCTTCTGTTCGGCCAGAAGCTCAAGCTTTCGCTCGCGCTCGGCCTCAAGTCTCGGATAGTCTCTGGCCTCCTCCTCGGTGGGGGTGATCGCGGCGTTGATGCCGTGCGTCAGGTCCGCTACGAGCGTCGTGAGGCGCATGCGCTCGGTGCTCAGGTCGATCGATTCCCTGCCGAGACGCTCCTCGAGAAGACGCCGGCGGTTTTCCTCGCCGGGCTTGATCACGTTGCGAAGTCTTTCCATCGTGGCCTTGAGGGCGGGATCCTCGATGTCGTCAAGAATGCCCGAGATGGCGGCGGCACCCACTGCGGACGGCGCGCGCTCGATCCGCGGAATAGGAACGCCCGCCTGGGGTGCGGGGCGCTTCGGAATGATGCGGGCGTCGACGGCGGGGACGGGAAGACCTGCTGCTGCGGCGGCCAGTCTGGGGGTGAGCTGTCTGATTCTGTTTTGTTGGACGGCGCTTTCAGCCAGAAGCACGAGCGTGTGCCCCTCGACGCGGCAGTAGGCGGGATCTGTGAAGTCGATGCTCATCCTGAAGGGGCGAAGCACGTGGGCTGCGACTGCGCCTGCGCGCTTTGAAAGCGCGTAGGAGGCCATCAGCGGCTGCAGCTCGTCGCGGGCGAGGCAGCTGTCGATCGTCTGTCGTCCGATTCTTCGGCGGATGAAGTCTTGTGTCACATTGCGACCTTGTTGTAAGAGAAGGAAAACGCCTACAGAATAGCCCGTAGGTACAAATCAGGTGGCGGAATTCTGTGCGATAATCCAACAGCTATGCAGGTCGGGGCCTGCGGAGGGGCGCTACGCACGCCTTTCCAACAGGGAGGAGGCTCCGGCGCAACCGAAAACAGGGTAGCACGGAACAGCGCCGGCGTGAGCGGCGCGGCCATGCCGCAGATGGTTCCGTCCGTGCCCTCAGATCCATTCTGGTTACACACAATGTTTGACGAACTTCTGACAAAAATCTTCGGTAGTCGCAACGACCGCCTGATCAAGCAATATCGCCGCAAGTGCGATGCCATCAACAAGCTCGAGCCCGCCATGCAGGCGCTCTCGGACGAAGAGTTGAAGGCCAAGACGCAGGAATTCCGCGACCGCATCGCCAAGGGCGCGACGACCGACGAGCTCCTCCCCGAAGCTTTTGCCGTGGTTCGTGAAGCCTCCGTGCGCGTGCTCGGCATGCGCCACTTCGACGTGCAGCTCATCGGCGCAATGGTTCTCAACGACGGCAAGATCGCTGAAATGCGCACGGGCGAAGGCAAGACACTCACCGCCACGCTCGCCGTGTACCTCAACGCCCTTCCCGGCAAGGGCTGCCACGTCGTGACCGTCAACGATTCCCTTGCCTCCCGCGACGCGGACTGGATGGGCCGCCTCTACAACTGGCTCGGTCTTTCGGTCGGCAAGATCCTCTCGAATCAGAACAACGAGGAAAAGCGCGCCGCCTATGCCTCCGACATCACGTACGGCACGAACAACGAATTCGGCTTCGACTACCTGCGTGACAACATGGAGTACGACGTCGCCGCTCGCCGCCAGCGTCCGCTCTACTATGCGATCGTCGACGAAGTGGACTCGATTCTCATTGACGAGGCCCGCACGCCGCTCATCATCTCCGGCCCCGCCGACGACAACACGGAACTCTATCGTGCCGTCAACGACATTCCGCCGCTCCTTACCCGCCAGGCTGAGGAAAAGGGCGAGGGCGACTATTGGGTCGATGAGAAGGCCCATCAGGTCTACCTCTCCGAGGCCGGTCACGAGCATCTCGAGCAGATTCTCTCCGAGCGCGGTCTCGTGCAGCAGGGCGAGTCGCTCTATGCGCCGAAGAACATCATCCTGATGCACCACCTCAACGCCGCCCTGCGTGCGCACACGCTCTTCCACCGCGACCAGCACTACGTCGTGCAGAACGGCGAGATCGTCATCGTCGACGAGTTCACGGGCCGCCTGATGCCAGGCCGCCGCTGGAGCGAAGGTCTTCACCAGGCCGTCGAGGCCAAGGAAGGCGTGAAGATCCAGCAGGAAAACCAGACGATGGCGTCGATCACGTTCCAGAACTTCTTCCGCATGTACGGGAAGCTCTCCGGCATGACCGGCACGGCCGACACCGAAGCCTACGAATTCCAAGACATCTACGGCCTTGAAACGGTCGTCGTGCCGACGCATCGCAAGATGGTCCGCATCGACGAGCAGGACAAGGTCTACCGCACGGTCAACGAAAAGTACCGCGCGATCATCGACGACGTGAAGGCCTGCTACGAACGCCGTCAGCCGGTACTTCTCGGCACGACCTCGATCGAAAACTCCGAGCTTCTCTCCTCCATGCTCACGAAGGAAGGCATTCCGCACAACGTGCTCAATGCCAAGCAGCATGACAGGGAAGCCCAGATCGTTCTCGAAGCAGGCCGTCCCGGCGTCGTGACGATCGCCACGAACATGGCCGGCCGAGGCACCGACATCGTGCTCGGCGGCGGCATCAACAAGGCTGTCGACGCCATTCGTGCCGACGAGACGCTTACTGAAGAGCAGCGCGAGGCGAAGATCGCCGAAGTGAAGGCCGAATGGCAGAAGCTTCACGACATCGTCGTGGAGGCCGGCGGCCTGCGCATCATCGGTTCCGAACGTCACGAGTCCCGCCGCATCGACAACCAGCTGCGCGGCCGTGCAGGCCGTCAGGGCGACCCGGGTAGCTCCTGCTTCTATCTCTCGATGGAAGACCAGCTCCTGCGCATCTTCGGCGGCGACCGCATGCGTGCCATCGCCGATAAGCTCCGCCTTGAAGAAGGCGAGGCCATCGAGTCCAAGATGCTCACCCGCATGATCGAGTCCGCCCAGCGCAAGGTCGAAGGCCGCAACTACGACATCCGCAAGCAGCTGCTTGAGTTCGACGACGTCCAGAACGACCAGCGTCACGAAATCTACGGCCTGCGCAATCAGATCCTTGAGAGCGAGGACATCTCCGAGCTCGTCAAGAACCTGCGCGAAGGCCTCTTTACGGACCTCTTCCGCGCCTATGTGCCGGCCGAGACCGTTGAGGAGCAGTGGGATCTCGACGGTCTTCAGACGAAGCTTGCCGGCGAGTTCGGCATTGTGATCGACTTCAAGCAGCTTCTTGACTCGAACGACCAGTTCACGGACGACGACCTGCTCGAGGCGCTTCTCAAGCAGGCCGAGGCCCAGTACGTCGAGAAGGAGCAGATGGTCGGTCACGAGGCCTTCACGGGTTTTGCCCGCTCCCTTCTCCTTCAGATTCTCGACCAGCTGTGGCGCCAGCACATTTCCGCGCTTGAGGCCCTTCGTCAGGGCATCTACTTGCGCGGCTATGCTCAGAAGCAGCCCAAGCAGGAATACAAGCGCGAGGCCTTCAACATGTTCGAGCAGCTGCTCGACCAGATCCGCGAGACCCTCGTGCGCGTGCTCATGCAGGTTCAGATCAACGTGAAGCCCGCCGAAGAGCCCGCCCAGCAGCCTGTCGAGGAACCTGCTCCCGCCGAGGCGACAGGCAGCGCGCTCGAGAACATGCCCAAGGAGGAGCTCGATCCCGCGCTCTTCGCGCATGTCGGCCGCAATGATCCGTGCCCGTGCGGCTCCGGCCGCCGATTCAAGGACTGTCACGGCCGTCTCTCCTGAGAGGCTGACGAATAGTCCTGAATGACTTTCAGAGCCCGTCTTCGCGTTTCGTGAAGGCGGGCTTTTCCTTGGCGGTCGCCAATGTCAATGCTGGAGATTCGGACATGAGGAATGAACGATCAATTTCGCTCCCCGGCCTTCTACTGGGCTTTTCCGTTGATGGGGGCGTTGCGGCGGCCGCTGTTCCTGCGGCTGCGCGCACGGTTCTGTCGCTTCCGCAGGCTGCGCTTGGGGACGGCACGGCGCAGGCTCTGAGGATGCGCAGGATGTCGGGGTCGCGGACGGGCTGCATTCTGATGAGCAGGGGATATCCGATGTTCGGCGCGGGCGGTCTCTCTGATGCGGGGTTGAGCGCGTTCAGGCATGAGGCGCTCAGACGTCTGGAGCTTCCCGAGGATGCGCTCGCCCTCCTGCTTCAGGGAACCCGCAGGGAGCTGACGCCGGTCGGAGGGCTTGTCGAGCGATGCACCGAAGCCTGGAAAAGAGCAGGGGGCGAGGCACTGCTCCCGGAAGGGTGGACGGGATTCGAAATGCCCTTCATGACGCAGGACGGCGTGATGAGGGTCGGAGCACTTTCGGCAGGCGGTGCGGTCCCGACGGAAAACCGCGTCCTGCTGCTTGTGACCGATGTCCCTGTGCGGGAGGTGATCCTGCAGCGGATCGCCGACAGAGCGGCCGGTCCTCTCTTTGCGTGGCTCAGGGCTGTTGGCGTGCTGTCTGCCGCTGATGTCGTCATGGTCGTGTCGACGGCGGGTCGAAGGCCTGTGGCGTCAATCGATGATCCTGCTGCGGAAATGCTTGCCAGAGCTCTTGAACTCGCCGTCGGACGCGTGTCGGAGGCATGGGCGGGGGCGCTGGGGAGGAACATCCGCGTGCGGCTCGAGGGACTGCGGGACGAAGAGGAGGCGGAGCATCTGATCACGGCCCTTGCGGGCGTCGGCGGATGGCTGAGGGGAGCGGGAACACCTCGGGAGGTCTCCCTTGTGCTTCGGGCCGCGCTCGAACAGAGCGCTCTTCCGGGACTTGAGGCTTCGGGATTTGCCATGCGGCTAGGCGAGTGCGCCGACGCCCTGTCGCTTGCGTCGGCTCAGGAGCTTTCGAATCTGCAGGAAGGCAGGGCGGCCATCACGCTTTTCATGGCTCGGGGCAATCTTTCTACGACATTTTGCGTGTAGCGAAACGTCTGGAGAAGGAGTTAAGATTTTCTCTGTGCGCCTCGTTTGGGGGGCGGTCAGAAAGATAAAGGAAAAGCATCGTGAGTGAAGACAAGGTTGTGGATGTTGCCGTCGGCGTGCTGATTCGCGAAGACGGCCGAGTGCTTCTCGCCTCCCGCCCCGAAGGCAAGCCCTGGGCTGGATACTGGGAGTTCCCCGGCGGCAAGCTTGAGGATGGCGAAACGGTGCATCAGGCGCTTGTGCGCGAGCTCGACGAGGAGCTTGGCGTGCGTCTGGCCGATTCCTTCCCCTGGTTTGTGAAGGAGCATCGCTACGAGCATGCCCACGTGCGCCTTCACTTCCGCCGTTCGCGCGACTTCTTCGGCGAGGCGCTTTCCAAGGAAGGACAGGACTTCGGCTTTTATGCGGCCAACGAGCGCACACCGGGCGTTCTTCTTCCGATCGACCAGAACATTCTCAACCGAGTCGATCTTCCCGATGTCTGGGAGGACAGCACGGCCGTGCTGACGCTTTCCGAAAACGCGCTTCACGCCACTGTGGTTCGCGACCGCAAGTATCGCTTCGTCGGAGCCCGCTGCGGCAATCTTGACGACGTGATGAAGGCCGTCGCCATGGACTTCGACTTCGTGATCGTCAAGCCCGAGGTCTTTGAGGCCACGCTCTGGAAGGGCGAGCCTCGTCTTCCGACCTATGTTGAAGACGTGCCCGCCTCCGACCTGCGTCTCTGGCAGGACCGTGGTGCGCACGGCGTCAAGCCCTGACGATTCGCCTTCCGAGGCTTCGAAAATGAAAAAAAAGCCTGTTCAGTGCTGAACAGGCTTTTTTGTCGGCGGGCGTTCCTGCAGGAAGAGGCGTTCTCAGCGACGTCTGCCGCCCTTGCGCTCCTCGCGTTCGGCGGTGTAGCGGGCGACGCTCTCAAGCTCTTCGGGCGTCATGCGGTCAGCGGAGCCGGGATCGCCTTCGATCACATAGCCGTCTGAGGCCCATTCGCCGAGGTCAATGAGCTTGCAGCGTTCCGAGCAGAAGGGACGCCAGGGATTGGCGGAGGAGTATTCGATCTCCTTGCCGCAGGTGGGGCATTTGACTTTCATGATGTTTTTCGGTCAGGAAGGCGTGCAGAGCCCGAGACGGAACGGAATCTCCTCCGTGCGGGCCAGATGCAGCTTGTGGTTTTCGTCAGGGCGCGAGAAGCGGATCCAGAGCATGTACTTGTTGGCGCTCACCTCGGGAACAACCGTGCTGTCGGCGGGAAGCCAGATCTGGACGAGGGCGCAGTTCTGATTGCGGTTCATCGAGAACTGGTACGTGCCGTTGACGGCTGTAAGGCTCTGGCAGTGCGAGTTGGCGCGGAAGATGCGCAGAAGGAGCATCGTGCCCGTGCGGATGGGTTCCAGCGTGCTCACGTAGCTCTGCAGCTCCCTGCGACGGATTTCGGGAGCCGTGTTCATCCAGAGGTGCATCTGCGGCAGGTCGAATTCGCAGGTGCCGCCTGCAATGCTCTGGCGCGTGCGGATGATCTGCAACCATTGGTTTTCACGCACGCTCTGCGTCGTGCGTCCGACAGAATCCGAAACGGCCTGAATGGCTGCGCCGATCTCGGCGAGATGAGCGGCCATGTCGGGATCCGCCGAGGCGTTCTTGGCAATGAGGCGCTGGCGCTGGCGTTCGAGCTCCTGAATGAGTTCGTGGCGCAGGTCCGAGCGGGCGGTGGCGTCAAGCAGGTCGAAGAGGGCGGATATGCCGGCCTGATGCGCAATGGCGCTCGTCTGCTCGCAAAACCAGTCGAAGCGCTGGAAGAGCGCCTCCAACCGGAGATACGTGCGGATTTTCTCATTGCAGGGGAATTCGTAGAGAAGATGCTCGGCCGTGGACATGTCTGCTTACGCTCCAAGAAGGTGGACGCTGACCCTAAAAATACCACAGCCCTTCGGACTGCGGTCCTCGTTCATCGGGTAATTGCCATCCAGATGCGGCTGAGCGCGTCAAGGCGCTTGCGGAGCGCCGTTTCGTCGTCCTCGTTGACGATGAGGTCGTCGGCGCACTGCAGAATCCGGCTTCGCGGAGGCTGAGCCTTCATCATCAGGCGGGCGGTCTCCTCCGTGAGTCCGGGACGGGAGACGATGCGCGAGAGACGAACGTCGTCCGAGGCGTCGATGACCAGAACGCGGCTGACGGCAGGATGGCGGAAGTCGTCGCGCCAGAGAAGCGGGCAGTCGTAGATGACGATTGGAGACGCAGAGAAGGATTCGAACTCGCGTGTAACGGCAGCGCCGATGAGGGGATGGAGGCAGGCCTCGAGGCGCTTGAGTGCGCCTGCGTCCCGAAAGGCAAGTTCACGCATGCGGCGCCTGTCCATGGCGCCCTCGGGGGTGAGAAATTCCGGACCGAAGGCTTCCGCGACGGCGAGCGAGCCTGCTGCACCCGGGCCTGTGAGCGCGCGGGAGATGGCGTCCGCGTCGACGACGGGGAGGCCCGATGCGCGAAGGTGTGCGGATGCGGTGCTTTTTCCCGCGCCGATGCCGCCGGTGAGTCCGATGATGAGTGACATGGGATGATCTCGCCGAAAAGCAAAAAGGCACCGTCCGAAGACAGTGCCTTTCTGTGGAAACCTGGTCGGGGTGAGAGGATTCGAACCTCCGACTCCTACGTCCCGAACGTAGTACTCTACCAGGCTGAGCTACACCCCGAATTGTCTTGACAGCGTATTCCAACTGTCGAGGAATAGCAGTATGCCAGAAAAACTCCCAAAAGTAAAGACCACTCCGAAAATTTTTCAGCTTCTTCCGAATGAAGTGGTCGGGGTGAGAGGATTCGAACCTCCGACTCCTACGTCCCGAACGTAGTACTC
>OGOR01001563.1_pt1 | contig 12305 bp, 8 predicted proteins | sample 1552771 | NCBI WGS metagenome assembly OGOR01 (sample SAMEA2580124, study PRJEB22360) | human gut metagenome | biome: human gut; feature: human-associated habitat; material: faeces | place: Denmark | collected 2008/2010
CAGTCGGAACTGACCGATGAATGGAAAGAATGGATTGATACTCGGCCAATAAGCGGTGAAAGCGCTAGAGCCTTTCTTGCCTGGCATGAAGAATACACCATGAACCATCAGAACAGTAACCAAACGATTCCCTTACTCAGAGTAGGGGGATTGTTGTATTTACATAGGCAGGGATAATAACTCCTCGTGTATAAATTTCATTCCACAACTATCTTACGCTAAACGTGCGAGAAAGCCCGTTCCTTTAGGTATGGGAGTATGTCAATTCGTTCAAAGCACCACATCACCAATGCTAAATACCTATATATAGGTATTTAATTCATTTTTATACTATTAAAATGGTATTTTAACAGTGTTAAGTAGTGACTATTTTTGCACGCAAAATGGAAAACCAGCAACTGTACTTCTGAGAGAATGTAATGTATTATATTCTATAATTTCTGTACGTAATGAGATTGTCCAAACAATGTAGTAAAATGTAATAAAACGGCATAGCCCAAAAATAAAAATTAACTATTGTTGCTAATATCAGAATTAACCATGTTGTCTGGTGATGCCAAGGTAAAGTGCTATTTTTTAAAGGTTGTTGTATATAAATCTTAGTGGTAAGGATAACCATAATTATTAATATCAACAATAAAATATTCAATATTCGGCATATTACCAACTTCCGGTTTCACAATGAAACACCCCTCGCGAATGTACAAGGTAGGACGTTCCCCCGGGTTAGCAAGAAGAGCAATGCTTTTGGTCAATTTAATATCGCCGGTTTTCGCAGCGACTTCCCCGCCTGTTGTCAGGTAATAATCAACGCCATTCTTCAATTGGAAAACAAGAGCCTGCTTACTTGCATCATCCATACCGGCCTTAATCTTATCCATCAAATCAACTCCATCTTCCACCACAACTGCATCGGCAGGCATTCCTGCAGTGGTAAATCTCTGCTGATTATATTTTTCTGCTCCTTCCGGTGCAGCACTGTTTGTCAAAGCCACATAATAAGTAGTACGAGGAGTTAATCCTGTAATCGTATATTGTCCGGCAGAAGCATCTTCCAAACTAATTTGTTTTTCCTCTGTAGTTCCTTCTTCCCATATCGCCAATCCGTCAACCGGATTTTTTTCCGATACCACCCATTTAATTTCCACGGAAGTCTCATTAATCTGCGAACCTTCCACAGCATACAGTATTTTCGGAATAGTACGGGACAAAGTTGAAATGGAAGAACCCATTTCCGTCCAATTCGATGTTATAGCAAGAGATTCATTATTAGCTCTGACACGGGCATAAAATTTAGTCTCATAACGTAAATTCGCAAACGTACATTTGCCCTTCTCCACTGTCTGTGTTTCAATATTTTCCGGCTGAAACATGGCATCCTGAGAAAGCTCTACCGTATATGAAGTTGCTTCACCGGATGTTCTCCAAGCCAGCGTTATAGTATTGCTTTCTGCAAAACAGGACGAAGCAATAAAGGAAGGTCTGAATAAACGGGGCATCTCTGTCGTCTCGTCTTCACATGCTATACAAGCAAACAGACAGAAAAGTAAAAGCGGCACTATATATTTTGTTTTCATCCTACTGTTAGTTTTAATATCCATAATAATTTTTCAATAATCCCTGATGGCTTGACAATGCGTCCGGCGGTATAGGAACCAAATAGCGTACCGGATCCGTTTTGGGATTCACAGCCCCGGCATTCGATGCATTAATATAGCCATAGAAAGAATGCAGAATACGGGCAGACGGTTCCCACCGGCGAGGACTGGCGTTTTTAACTTGCGTACAATATTGAACACACATATCTACGCGCGAGTAACCGGAAGGATTTTGGGAAGGATATGCAGGTAGCGCCTCATCATAAGAATTGATGTCCCCTTCTTTGTACCAATCCATTGTTTCGGCTACACATACCGGGAACAGCGTTTTATCCGCCGGTACCATCTTATAATAGGCTACAGCCGGGTAAGAATCAAAGCGTGCATCATAAGTAGGATTTTCAAAAGGAGTTTCCGTATTTTCATATTGCTTAGTACGGGCTACTTTACCCAATTCAATCCAATCGAAATACAAATTATATAATGTTTTTCCATACAGATTCCAACGTGCCAAATCGTAACGCCTATGCTTTTCTCCGCCAAATTCCCAGGCACGTTCCTGAACAATAGCATTGAAGAAATCTTCTTTTGTCCCCAAAGCATCCACATAAGTCTCTACCTTTTCAGCATGGTCTTTTTCTGCAAAAGCCCTTTTACGCACCTGCTTCAAGGCATCCTTAGCTTCGGTCGTCGGCCCGCCATGGTTTTCATTGGCAGCTTCCGCATACATCAACAGCACATCGGCATAGCGCATATACGTATAATTGATCCCTGTACCTTTATTGGATGTACTGCCCAACGGTGATTCCATAAATAGACGGTTCCATTTGCCACAACCAACATTAAGTTCGGAAAATGGCTTCTGAATAATAGAACTCATTCCTGAATTTTCATAACGGAATATCTCACAAGTAATATCCCTACGTAAATCCTCTCTATCAAAAGACAACATATAGGTAAGAGCCAATCTGGCGCCACCGGATGAATATCCGTGAGGAGCATTGGACGCATTCACGCCCTCTGAGTTCTTTGACGATACAATATATGTTCCCCAAGAATAAGCCAATTCTCCGGAACCACCTACTTTAGCCGGTACATCAAAAATATTATCATCACCAACCGGTACTATCCAACTACATTCATCTACCCAAACCTGACGGAAAGAACGAGTCAAGGAATGTTTACCCTCAGAGATAACCTTTCCGGCATATTCCTCAGCTATTTTATAATATTCTTTCCAATCGTCGCTCCGCTCCATCGTACCCACAGCAGAAGGATTATCATAATCCGGCCTGAGGCTCCAACCACCTCTTTGCAAAGCAATGCGAGCTATCAATGCCTGACAGAATTCTCTTGAAGCAGCCTCTACTCCTCTGTCGGATTCTTCTGCATACAACATCAAAGGTTCTACCTCTATCAAATCATTAATCATATCGGTCAATATTGTATTGCGGTCGGTCGCTCCGATAAACAATTCATCCTTATTTCCGGCAGGTTTTCTTCTGTAAGGCACATCACCCCAGTTTCTGACAAGCTCCAAATAATACATGGCACGCAGGACTTTCGCTTCTCCGTAATAATGCATCAGACGCGACGGTTTAGTTTTGTCGGCAGCGGCAAACAGAGGACTCTGTTCAATACCCTCTATGACATCGTTTGTACGGTTTACCCCGTCATACATACCCGTCCAAATATCACCATACGACTTTATATCGCCTGTACTCGGAACAAATGCACGCTCATTGAGATTGGATGCTGTAGATAATCCACTGAACTCCACATCCGTATTAAACAGCATCTTCTTAAGCAGAACTCCTACCCAACCCTTACCGCTGACCATAGGCACATACATGCCATTGACAGCAGTAGCTATTTCGGATTCACTGCCAAATACATACTCCTTATCAAACGTAGACGGAGAATTTACATCCAGATAGTCTGAACAGGATGCGAACAATAATAAGCTCGCCATTACCGATATATATATTTTTTTCATATCCTATATAATTTAAAAATTCAAATTAACACCGACTGTATAAACGCGGCTACGCGGAGTTACATTATTATCAATGCCCGGCGTCAAACCTTTTTGGATATTCACTTCTGGATCATAACCGCTATATCCTGTTATTGTAAACAAGTTGCTTCCGGAAAAATATAAACGCAGGCTCTTAACTCCTAAAGATCTCAACCAATGCTTAGGAAGCGTATAACCAACCGTCAAAGTACTCAAACGAAGGAAAGAACCGTCTTCAACCAAATCGGTCATTGTTATACCCTGAGTTACGGACATCCAAGAATAGGTTTTGGCGTTCTCATTTAATGCCGCTAAGGCAACAGGGTCACTGGAAACATTCACACCGGCATCGTCCACATAACGGAAACGATTGGCAAGGTTCATATCCGTAGATAAGTTGGAATAATTACGACGGACAGCCGAGTGCAGGTAGAGTTTATTCACATTGAGCACATCAAAATCACACATGTAATTGAAGAATGCCGTGAAGTCCAGATTCTTCCAGTTGCCGGAAAGTCCGAAACCGCCGGTCACTTTAGGATTGGTATCACCGATAACCGTCATATCATCTTCAGTAATCAAGTTCGATTCGGAATCGGACAGTTTCTTGAATTTCATAGCTCCGGGTTTAAAAGCAAAGTTACCGGAACTGAACGATGAATTATCGGGTATACCCGGCTTCAAAGTCCATTTTTTAGTAGTTGCATCGAAATCAAAATCATCTACCTTATAGAACCCGTCGTTGACGAATCCGTAAATCAATCCCATACTTTTGCCTACTTCCATTTTATAGTTATACGTTCCATACCAGTTGGATAATGAAGCTTTGGTTTTCCATTCGGTTTCACCGGTAGCCAACTTGTCTACCTTATTCTTGTTGAACGCAACGTTGAAGTTTGCCGATAGCTGGAAATCCTTTGTCTGAATGATTTTTGCATCCAAAGAGATTTCAACTCCCTTGTTTGAAGTCTGTCCCACATTTGTCATCTGACGGGAATAACCTGATGAATTAGGAATGATGGAAGGAACCAACAAGTCCTTGGTTGTATTCCAATACACATCAACCGTACCGCTCAGACGGTTTCTAAAGAATCCGAAATCCAAACCGATATTACGGGTTATTGTCGTCTCCCACTTCAAGTCTGGATCGTAAAGATAAGTCTGGTCTGCAAACTGATAATAATTATATTCCTCATTACCGAAAGCGGGAGCACTTGTTCCACTGTATACACGATAGATATTATGCCACAAATCATTACCAATACGGTTATTACCAGCCAAACCGTAGCTGGCTCTCAACTTCAAATCAGAGATGAACTTTATAGGCTTCATCCACTTTTCATTGGAAATTCTCCAGGCGATGGAACCTGCCGGAAAATATCCCCACTGCTTACCGGGAGCAAACTTGGTAGACCCGTCGGCACGAACCGTCAGAGTAGCATAATAACGATTTTTGTAATCATACAATGCACGTCCGAAGAAAGAAGCGGTTCTGTCGGGAGCACTTTTATAACTGGTGCTCTGATTGGGAGTCCCCAAAGCAAAATTCTCCAACGCTGCCTCTGCCGTTACAGAAACCGGAAAGAGCTTTGCACTCATAAACGTATTATCGTTCTGCGCATGGTTAATTTCCTGTCCCAGCATTACATTGACATTGTGAGACTTATTAAACGAGTTACGATAGGTCAGCGTATTTGCCAAACGATATGATTCCTTATGGGTTTTGGTACGTTTAGCAGAAGGCATATTATTCATACCGGCAGCAGAAGCCGTACTGGACAATGGACCGTAAAACTGATTGTCATTTGCATGAGTCGTGCTTATTCCATACTCGGAACGAAATTGCAATCCTTTTATCACATCCCACACCAAAGCTGCTTTCAGGCTGAGAGCCTGTTCGTCACGTTTTCTGTAATTCTGTTTATTCTCTTCCACCGGAGTATATTTCTGATTCAGGGAATTTCCATCTCCATCCAGGTTTTCCTCGTCATCATCAGGGTCGACGGCAACTCCTGCCGACAACCCATTGGTAGGACGAAAACGAAGCGCAGTAACAATATTTGTCCCCGAAGTTCCGGCACCATCGATAGTACGCGTACGATAAGTTGCATTTGTTTCCAGTTTCAGATTCTTGAACAACTGATGATTCAATTTCAGATTAATATTATTACGTGTCAGTCCCGAACCAATCAATTGTCCCTCGTCTTTATTGCGGGTATAACTCAAATTGAATTTGGTTTTTTCATTACCGCCATTAACGGTTATATTATAATACTGCGAAATAGGATTACCGCCTAGAATTTCATCCTGCCAATCAGTAGTGTTCGTGTATTTGTATAAATCAATATCATCATAGTAGCCGAAATTTTTGATAAAACCCTCATCCGAACCTTTACGAATCATCTGATATTCATATTCGGCCATTACAAACTCATAGTTGTTCATTACCGGTATTTTACGCGCCAATGTACGCATCTGCAAATAGCTATTAAACTGTACGGTTGTTTTACCCATTTTAGGGTTTTTGGTAGTCACGATAACAACACCGTTTGCACCTCTTGCACCGTAGATAGCTGTCATTGACGCCTCTTTCAAAACATCAATAGATTCAATATCCGTTGGCGGAATACCGCTTAAATCATCTACCGGAAAACCATCTACCAAAAATAATGGTGAATTATCTTGGGTTATGGAACCACCGCCACGCACGCGAACACTGATTTCAGCATCCAGCGCACCATCGGCAGTAGTAATCTGTACACCGGCCATCTTTCCGGCTAAAGCATCAGCCACAGAAGCCGAAGCAACTTTAGATATAGACTCGGATGAAACAGATGCAATGGACCCCGTTACATCACTACGACGTATGTTACCATAACCCAATACAACAATTTCATCCAATACATTTGCATCCTCACGCATAGTTATATCCAGCTTCTTACCCTGTTGAGCCCTTATTTTACGTGTTTCATAACCAATATAGGATATTTCCAAATTTACGTTATCTGCAACATCCAACGAAAAACCACCGTCAATGCCTGTAACTGTTCCGTTAGTTGTTCCTTGTTCTTTTACAGTTGCACCAATGATCGGCTCCCCTGCATCATCTACAACCTTACCAACGGCTTTAATTCGTTTATTCTTAGTCTTGTCCCCCGATCGTATCTTCTTTACTATTATTCGCTTATTCTGAATTTCATAAGTCAGATTATTTTGTCCCTGGAGAATTTGCTTAACGACATCATCAATTGTCGCTTTGTCCGTAGATATTGAAATTCGCTTATTCGTATTTACATCCGCAGATGAAAACACAAACGAGTAACCAGATTTTTCTTTCAATAGTTCCATTGCCTCTTTTACACTTATTTCCTTATTTTTCAACGATATACCTTGAGAAAAAGCGGAAATATGAAGACAAAGAGCTACTGAGGCTATTAAAATAGCCTTACTGAAGTTTCCCATAAACTTTTTGAATTTTTAATTAATGAATAGAAATAAGGTTTGGTAATAAATTACCAAATAAAGCTGACTTCCAGACTATTGTCCGGGAAGCAAAATGCCAACGTCAGCTGGAAAAAGTAAATTTCATACAACTCCTGTTTCTCATGTTTTATTTTTTAAGTTCAACATTAATATAGTATATATACACCGTTTTCGTATTTATAATTCATTTGCTGGGTCGAAGCCATCACGTCCAAAATCTTGTCAATCGTATTGCCCGAAATACCGAAGCTTCCATAAAAACGCTTGTTACGTAAAGAATCGGCAACTTCCACCTTTACATTATAGCTACGCATCAGTTTCTTGGCTATATCTTCCAGCAGCTCTTCATCAAAGAAAAGTTCGTCGTTAATCCAAACATTGGCTTTGGCAGCTTTCATACTGCTTTTTACCATTTGTCCGGTCGCCTTATTAAGAACCATTTTCTCGTCCGGAGTCAGATAAAGTTCAGGCATTTCCCTGATACCGTTCCGCAAAGCAACTTTTCCTTCCATCAGATTTACCGTCACCTCTTCATCATCCGGATAGTTCCTGAAATTGAACTTTGTACCCAATACTCTCAAATCCAACTCTTTCGTGTCTATCTCAAAAGGTACTTCTTCGTTCTTCATCACCTCAAAATAGCCTTCTCCTTCCAAGCGCAACCGACGGTCGTCTACTCCAAAGCCTTGCGAATATATAATTTTCGACCCTGCGTTCAGCCATACCAATGTCCCATCCGGTAAATAGAGTTTTGTATGCGCTCCCATAGGCGCCTCTACAACCATATCTGCAAAGCTTTGTTTTACAGCCTGCTTTCCCTGCCAATACGCAGCAAATGGAATCATCAGAATCAGTACAACTGCCGCCGCCCGCATAAATGTCTTCCATGAGAAGCGGAACATCTGTTTTTGTTTCTTCTCAGCCCCGACAATACGTTGCTTGAATAAAGAAAATGCCTTGTCTTTATCAAACTGCACAGCAGTATCAGCAACTCCTGAAGAAAACCAAACCTCTAACTTATTCCGTACATATTTCCGATTAGACTCAGACTCCAAACTCCAACGTTTCAGTTCGACAAAAGATTCTTTATCCATTTTTCCCGAAAGATATCGAGTTATCAATAAATCTATATCAGTATGTTCTTCCAGTTGCATAATTCCGTTGCTTTATATATAAGACAAAAAAATCAAGAATGAGGGTAGTCGAAATTTTATATTTTTTCAGATATCCATAAAAATATAAATAATCAATAAATGCAAATAGTTGTCCAAACGCTTTTGAAGAAGAGATAAAGCATTCTTTATATGATACTTAACCGTATTGATGGAGATTCCCAACTCTAAAGCAATCTCTTCGTACTTTTTTTGTTCAAAACGACTTTTCTTAAATACGGTACGACATTCCACAGGCAGTTCTTCTATACTGCGGGTCAACTCATCTTCCAACTCCCGTTCGAGCAATACACCCAAGGGCTGATTCTCTTCCACAAAAACAGAATCAAGAAAATCCATATTTTCCGGTAACATAAAAGATGAGAAGTGCAGTTCCTCACGATGACGCAAGGATTGCAATTCATTCAGACAACGATTACGTACAGCGCGCATCAGATAAGCACGGACAGAATACGTGATTTCTATCTCCCGACGATGCTCCCATAAATAAAATATAGCATCGTCCACCACCTCTTCCGAAAGAGCTGCATCATTCAATATCTGATTGGCAAAGCGGCAAAGCAGAACATAATGATGTTCATAAATGTACTTAAATGCTTCTTCATCCCCCCTACGTAAATGCTCAATAATTAATGTGTCTTTCATAGCCGCCTCCATTTATAGGAGAGCAAAAGTAGTCAAACTTAGGTAACTACACAATCATTAAGAAGGTTTTTCAAAAAGACTAATAAGAATTAGCGTATAACATAAAATATTTTCCACAAAGAAAAATGGCATATGAAAATGACTGATTATAATCATTTCATATGCCATCTTATTTTTTAGAACATCTGCCGAATACTCCTGAAAAGGAAAGAAACTTCGTCACAGGTTACTATGAAAAAAGCTTCATCCAACAAAGTGAAAAATATCCTTATTAATAGGAACGTGCAAATATCACACGGCAAGCAGACGGCTTGCCCGTAACCATACATTTGCCCGGCTCCTTGTCGCCCGGTACGAAAGAATCGAACGGAATACAGCGGATAGTGGCTTTGGTCTCTTCCTTAATCTTCTCCTCGGTTTCGGTCGTTCCGTCCCAATGAGCCAAAATAAAGCCGCCTTCTTCAATTTTTTCCTTGAACTCGTCATAGCTGTCCACCGTAGTGATACGGCTGTTGCGATAATCCAATGCTTTCTTATAAATATTCGCCTGGATTTCCTCAAGCAGGTCTTTTACGTATTCCTCGATACCGTCACAAGAGCGGGTTTCTTTCTCCAGCGTATCGCGGCGCATCACTTCCATTGTATTGTTCTCCAAGTCGCGGCCACCCATAACCAGACGGACAGGTACACCTTTCACCTCGTAATCGGCAAACTTGAAGCCCGGACGTTTGTTGTCGGCATTGTCGTACTTCACAGAAATACCCATCGCTTTCAGTTTGGCTACGATGCCTGCCACCTTCTCGTCAATCTTGGCAAGCATTTCGGCATTCTTGTAGATAGGTACGATAACCACCTGTATCGGAGCCAAGTGCGGCGGAAGCACCAGACCGTTGTCATCGGAATGTGTCATGATAAGCGCACCCATCAAGCGGGTAGATACTCCCCAAGAAGTGGCCCATACGTATTCCAGTTTGTTTTCCTTGTTTACGAACTGCACGTCGAAAGCTTTGGCGAAGTTCTGTCCCAAGAAGTGTGAAGTACCACTCTGCAAAGCTTTGCCATCCTGCATCATCGCTTCAATGGTATAGGTGTTGAGAGCGCCGGCGAAGCGTTCGTTGGCCGACTTTACACCTTTGACAACGGGCACTGCCATGTATTTCTCGGCAAATTCGCTGTACACGTTCAGCATACGCACTGCTTCCTCTTCGGCTTCTTCGCGAGTGGCGTGAGCCGTGTGGCCTTCCTGCCACAAGAACTCTGCGGTACGCAAGAACAGACGGGTACGCATTTCCCAACGGAATACGTTTGCCCATTGGTTGCACAGGATAGGCAGGTCGCGGTAAGAGTTAATCCAGTTCTTATAGGTATTCCAAATAATAGTTTCCGAAGTAGGGCGAATGATAAGTTCCTCTTCCAGCTTTGCAGTGGGGTCTACCACTACGCCGCCGCCATTTGGGTCGTTCTTCAAACGATAGTGCGTCACTACGGCACACTCTTTGGCAAAGCCTTCCACATGTTCTGCTTCACGACTGAGGAATGATTTCGGAATAAGTAAGGGGAAATAAGCGTTTACGTGTCCTGTTTCCTTGAACATATCGTCCAACTGACGCTGCATCTTCTCCCAGATTGCGTATCCGTAAGGCTTGATTACCATACATCCGCGCACTGCCGACTGCTCTGCCAAATCGGCCTTCACCACCAACTCGTTGTACCACTGAGAATAATTCTCGCTACGTTTGGTAAGGTCTTTCAATTCTACTGCCATTCTATTTCGTTTTTAAAGTTTTCTATTCAGGTTCATTAAACGAAGTGCAAAAGTACAAATTTCTGTGCGAAAAGTGTTTATTGTGTAAACACTATTTTTTGCATACTTTATAAATGAGAACTTTTTTTCCTATTGCGAGTTATCATAATCAGTCGTTTACAAAAACAGGGGTTCACCCGCTATACTGCATGAGCAGGGAGTTGTGAAAGGTGAAGGGGTGGCTTGACATATTCCTATAAAACAAAAATCAGATAGAAATCTTGTGATGACTATCTGATTTTCTGTATGAACGGTAAGCGAGGTTCGAGCTTGTGAGGGTGTCAAAAAAAACATTTGATGATTTCTTTTAGGCATGGAATTACACGGATTTCACGAAAAAAGAACAAAGAAAATCTATATTTTCTGTGTAATCCCGTGCCTAAAAAGAAACAAATGGCAAGCGAATTTTAGTTTAGACATATCCTCTTTCTCTGATTTAACTTTAGGATGATGCCAAGAATTAAAAATAACCAACTTCAAATACAGCTTTTCTTATTCTGTATCATTTCTTTAGATAAGAATGCCCGTTCTTGCGATGTCGCAGTAAAGAGGATTACTCATATCCTCTATAAGCAAGACGGGTTCTATAAGGTTACTTATCTTACGTCTAAGTTTCCATAATAGAGGGGTATCTTCAAAATAGTTGTCATCCAAATGCTCTACTACTACTGCAATGTCTATATCGCTATCCTCTCTGTAATTCCCCTTGCTATACGAGCCATAGAGATAGAGAGCCTTTAATGGTAATCTTTCTGCTACCATTTCTTTATATCGCTTGGCGAGGACTATAGCTTGTTCTTTATCCATGACTGTAATTCTTTAGTTTGGCTTAAAAGTCCTATACAATATTCCTTAGTCAGACTTTTCATCAATCTCTCTTTATAAGAGGGATAACGGGCTTCAATATTAAGTGGCTCAAGTGTATCAATGAAATCCAACTGTTCTTCTGATAGTTCTTTATCTAATTCTGTTCTCTCTGCTAATCTGGATAGCGAATGTATCTTTAAAGGTACTTCCACCAAACGATTAGCTCAATATGCCTTGAGTATTTTTTCTATCGTTTGGTGGCACATGAAGCCCACATAGAGATAACGGCCTGTAAGCAACATCGCATCTGCTGTTTCCAAGTCATAATCTGACATTTCAATCCAATAAGTTACTTTACCATCCATAATACAAAGGTAATTATTCCCTTTTAAATCACAATGATTTAGCTGTAACATTTAAAAAAACAGCAAATGATTTGTTGCTGTAACTCTGTTTGCTTATCAAGAAGATTTTCTGAATATACTCTTTATTGGGACAGATAATGTCTTTGATTTGTAGCATACCACTAAAATTGCAACACTTATACAGATGGGTATTCACCATTTGCTAAGGTTTTCCACTTGTAGCATACTACATTAATCGTTACATTCATAAGATTTTAGTTGAGCTCATAGGGTCAACTGGGAGTTCAACTGCCATTGCCTAAAAACAAAAATCAGATAGAAATCTTGCGATAACTACCTGATTTTCAAGAGAGCGGCAAGCGAGGCTCGAACTCGTGACCCTCAGCTTGGGAAGCTGATGCTCTACCAACTGAG
>OGOR01001571.1_pt1 | contig 12239 bp, 8 predicted proteins | sample 1552771 | NCBI WGS metagenome assembly OGOR01 (sample SAMEA2580124, study PRJEB22360) | human gut metagenome | biome: human gut; feature: human-associated habitat; material: faeces | place: Denmark | collected 2008/2010
TGATGATGCACCATGAGACTTCCGCTTCTGTACGCAACTACGAACGCCACATGGATCAGGCTTATCAGTTTATGGCAGACAATGGATACAATTCCGTAAAGAGTGGCTATGTAGGCAATATCATTCCTCGTGGCGAACACCACTATGGTCAATGGATGAACAACCACTACTTGTATGCAGTAAAGAAAGCCGCCGATTATAAAATCATGGTCAACGCACACGAAGCAACCCGCCCGACAGGTATTTGCCGTACTTATCCCAACTTAATCGGTAACGAATCCGCACGCGGTACAGAATATGAGTCATTCGGAGGAAACAAGGTATATCATACCACTATCCTGCCTTTCACACGATTAATTGGCGGTCCGATGGATTATACTCCGGGCATCTTCGAAACTCATTGTAGCAAAATGAATCCTGCAAATAATTCACAGGTACGTTCTACCATTGCCCGCCAGCTGGCTTTATACGTGACAATGTACAGTCCGTTACAAATGGCTGCCGATGTTCCCGAAAACTACGAATGGTTTATGGATGCTTTCCAATTCATCAAAGACGTAGCGATCGACTGGGACGAAAGCAACTATCTGGAAGCAGAACCGGGAGAATATATCACTATTGCCCGCAAAGCAAAAGGTACTAATGACTGGTACATCGGTTGCACAGCCGGTGAGAACGGACATACTTCTAAACTGACATTCGATTTTCTGACTCCGGGCAAACAGTATATTGCCACCGTTTATGCAGACGCCAAAGATGCTGACTGGAAAGAAAATCCACAGGCATATACCATCAAAAAAGGTATTCTGACTAACAAAAGTAAGATGACTTTACGCGCTGCCAACGGAGGAGGATATGCAATCAGCATCAAAGAAGTAAAAGATAAAGCAGAAGTAAAAGGATTAAAAAGGCTATAATCATATAGCCTTTAAAGAATGAATGTTTTCGATAGGTATTTTTTACGAAATGTTTTCAAGGATATGATAATATCACTATATTGTTAACTTTAATTTTTAGAATGCATGAAGCAAGTTAATTTCAGAATCTTTCAAGTGATTCTCCTCATATTGCCGGGGCTGTTCTTCGCATTAAGTTCTTATGCACAACAGATGGCTGTCAAAGGACATGTAAAAGACACTACTGGCGAACCGGTAATCGGTGCAAATGTAATCATCAAAGGTACTACCACAGGTACAATTACCGATTTCGACGGTAACTTTACCCTGAATGCTGCCAAAGATGCCATTCTCTCTATCTCTTTCGTAGGTTACAAACCCGCTGAAGTGAAAGCTGCTCCTTCTGTCACTGTAACATTGCAGGATGACAGCCAATTGTTGAATGATGTTGTTGTCATTGGTTACGGTTCTGTGAAGAAGAGCGATTTGAGTGGTTCAGTCGTTGCTATCAAAGCAGAAGACATGAATCGCGGTGCTGTTACATCACCACAGGAATTAATCCAGGGTAAAGTACCGGGATTATTTGTAGCTCCGGGTGACGGTAGTCCGGGAGCCAGTGCTACTATCCGTATCCGCGGAGGTGCTTCATTGAATGCCTCCAATGATCCGCTGATTGTGATTGACGGTATTCCTACTTCCAACGATGCCGCTCCGGGTACACCTAATGCGCTGGCAACAATCAATCCTAACGATATTGAGACATTCACCGTATTGAAAGATGCTTCAGCTACCGCTATCTATGGTTCGCGTGCATCAAACGGTGTCATCATTATCACAACCAAAAAAGGTTCGCAGGGCAAAATGAAAATTTCCTATTCCGGTAGTTTCACAGCTAAAGATGCTTATAAACGTGTGCCTACCCTCAATGCCGGTCAATTCCGTGAAGTGACACTTAATCAGTATGAAGGAACAACTCAAAAGGACGCAGTCAGCCAAATCATAAACAAATATCCCGATCAATCTACTGACTGGCAGGATGCCATCTACCAGACAGGATTAAGCACTGACCAGAACATCGCTATCTCCGGTAAGACAGGTATACTACCTTATCGCGTCAGCATAGGTTACAACAATGAACGGGGGACTCTCAAGACTTCCAGTTACGAACGCTACACTGCTGCAATCAACCTTAATCCGAAATTCTTTAAGGAACATTTGAGTGTAGACATCAATGTAAAAGGTACGATTAACAAAAATCATTTTGCGGACTCCGGTGCTGTAGGTGCCGCTGCTTTCTTCGATCCCACTAAACCGATGTATACGGAAAACGGAAATTATCATGGCTATTGGAACTGGTCGGAAATACCCGGTGCTGTTCAATCGGTAGCTACCTACAATCCGCTGTCGTTATTATACGACAGAGATAATCATGGAAAGACCAACCGTAGTTTAGGCAATATCCAACTGGACTATAAGATTCATGGGCTGGAAGACCTGCACATGAACCTGAACATGGGTTACGACGTAGCGAAAACAACAGGACGCAACTTTGTAAGCCCCGGTTCCATTCAAAGCGCACAAGATACCAACTTCCCCAATCTGGGAAGCGGTAACACCTGGAATAATCTGCGCCGTAACCACTTGCTGGACTTTTACCTGAATTATACAAAAGACATAGAATCAATCAAAAGTCATATCGACGTAATGGCAGGTTACTCCTGGCAGCATTTCTATTACGCCAATCATGACATCACCTACTCTAATCCGACTGACGGAAGTGAAGGAGACAAGGAAGGCTATACATACGATCAGGAAGAAGGACGATATATCCGCAGTAGCCATTATCGCATTCCTTATGAGAATTATCTCGTATCTTTCTTCGGACGCTTGAACTACAACTTCATGGGACGCTACCTACTCACAGCAACGCTGCGCCGGGATGGTTCTTCACGCTTCAGCAAGAACAACCGTTGGGGGTTGTTCCCTTCAGCTGCATTGGCATGGACAGTGAGCGATGAAGCATTCATGGCAGGAACAAAAGATGTTTTATCCAAATTAAAACTTCGCCTGGGTTACGGTGTCACCGGTCAGCAAGAAATCGGTGACTATCAATATCTGACTACTTATTCATTCAGCACCAATCCCAACACTACTTATCTGGGAACAACATTACTGAAACCGAATGGTTACAGCCCCGACCTGAAGTGGGAACAAACTGCAACTTATAACCTTGCCATCGACTACGGTTTCCTGAACAACCGTATCAACGGTAGCATCGAATATTATCAGAAGCATACCAAAGACCTGTTGAATACTGTCAGCGCACCTGCCGGCACCAACTTCACCAATCAGATTACAGCCAACGTGGGTGAAATGAAAAATGAAGGTGTTGAATTCAACATCAACGCAATGGCTATACAAAGCAAAGATTTCACCTGGAACGTAGGCTACAATATAACTTGGAATGACAGTAAAATTACCAAACTGACAGCTACTTATAATCCCGAATATCAAGGTATCGACGCCGGAACGAATCAGAAACATCAAATCAATGAACAGCCCAACACTTTCTATCTCTTCCAGCAAGTATATGATAAAGACGGGAAACCGATCCAAAATGCTTTTGTCGACCGTGATGGCAATGGAAAAATCACAGAAGCCGACCGTTATCTGACCGGCAAAAGCCCGATGGCGAAGGTGTTTATGGGATTGAGTTCGGAATTTACCTACCGCAACTGGGACTTGGGTTTCAACCTGCGTGCCAACCTCGGCAACTATGTATTCAACTCTCTCGCCGCAGGTAACAGCACTACCAACAATTACAGTGGCAAAGGTTTCCTCGTAAACTATTACGAAGCAATCTATAAAACCGGATTCACAAAGATCAACAGTACGGAACAGGGAGCCAGTGATTATTTCCTGGAAAATGCATCTTTCCTGAAAATGGATAACATAACATTGGGATATTCATTCAGAAAGTTGCTCAACAGCCGATTATCGGGACGTGTCAGTGCTTCAGTACAGAACGTATTTACAATTACCAAATATAGCGGTTTGGACCCTGAAACATCAGCAATAGACGGAAGTATGTGGCCTCGCCCCCGCATATTCACCTTAGGTATCAATCTTAATTTTTAAACCAGAATGCCATGAAAAAGAAATATTATATACTAGCTTCACTATTGACTTGCCTTACCAGTTTCAGTGCTTGTGTGGGCGATTTGGATGTACAGCCGCTAGACCCGACTGTTGTAACAGCAGAAAGAGCATATACAGATGCTGAAAGCTACACTCAAGGGTTAAATAAAATATATTCAGTATGGGCGCTATCCGGACAAAACGGCAGCGATTCCGATATTGCCGGTCTGGATGGAGGTAACACAGTATTAATGCGTTGCTGGTGGACCATGCAGGAACAAACAACAGACGAATGTAAGAATGCATCGAAGGAGTCCTGGTCGGGAGAAATCAATAACCTGACCTGGACTACCAGCAAAAACGAAATCATAGAGGGAGTATACCAACGTTGTATGTTTGTGGTGGCACTGGCCAATGAGTTCATGAGGAATATAGATAACGCACCGGCAGATGTCGACCAGAAAAGTTATGCGGCACAAGCTCGATTTAACCGCGCATTCGCGTATTATATACTGATGGATGCTTATGGCAGACCTCCGTTCATCACCGAACAGAATTATTCACTTACTCCGTCACAGCTTTCACGTACGGAACTATTCAACTGGATTGAAAGCGAATTGAATGCAATCAGAACCGATCTGCCTGCTACCCGCGCAGAATACGGACGTGCAGACCAGACTGTGGTAGATGCATTACTGGCACGTATGTATCTGAACGCCGAAGTTTATACAGGACAACCACGTTACACCGATTGTATCGCAGCTTGTAAACGCGTAATTCCTCACTACTCGCTGGCAGGCAACTATGCCGATTTATTTAAAGCGGATAATGGAGAGAACCCGGAAACATTGAAAGAGATTATTTATCCGGTCATTTTTGATGGCAGGAAAACGCAATCCTGGGGAATGACTGCGCTGATTGTCGGCGCACGCAAAGAAGCAGGCGGTGGCGTTCGCGAAGGATGGAGTGTATTCCGCAGTACACAAAATTTAGTGAAACTGTTTGATTTTGAAGATAATGATAACCCGAAACCGGAAGAGATTCAGGATAAAAGAGGTATCTTCGATGACTATAACGGAAAGTGTAACTATCAGATAACGACCGGCGTAGTAGGTAACTTTGATACTGAAGGCTGGGGAGTCATCAAATATACCAACCTCACCAGTACAGGAGAACCGGGACAGGATATTCTGTGGGTAGACACCGACTTCCCTCTGTTTCGTTTGGGTGATATTTATCTGATGTATGCAGAAGCTGTGGCACGTGGTGGTGAAGGCGGTGATATCAGTACGGCTGTTGGATATGTTAATGAATTACGTGACCGTGCTTATGGTGACACCCCACATCATAAGATTGACGCAGCCTGGCTGACAGCTAACAACTACCAGAATATTTTAGACGAAAGAGGTCGTGAACTTTACTGGGAAGGCGTCCGTCGCATCGACCTGATTCGTTTCGGCAAATACACATCTTCCTCCTATACGTGGCCTGCCAAAGGAGGCGTAATTACCGGAGTAGGTGTCAACGAAAGATATAATATATTCCCTATTCCCGTTTCAGACATCAGCGTAAACGGGTCACTGGAACAAAACGAAGGTTATAAATAATAAAATGACTTACAGACATGAAAATAGTAAAATATATATCAGCAATTTGCCTATCATTATTGATATTCAGTGCTTGTGACAGTGACCTGGACAAGGTATATTACAATGAGAGCGAAGCAACTCCCGCCGTATTGTCCGGCATTGCCGACACTTATGTATTGGACGCAAATAAAGCCCAAGCCACTGCGATCGAATTTAAATGGACCAATCCCCAGACAGGCTATGCCGCCCAGATTACCAATTCATTGCAAATGGACCTGAAAGGCAAGAATTTTGGAAGCGCAATAACATTACATTCTTCTACGGAAGAAGGACCATATAACATCACTACACAGGATTTGAACAGCAAAATAATGAAACTGTTTCAATCTTATGAAATGGAAGTCACCGTAGAACCCTATGATTTTGAATTCCGTATCGCCTCTTCCATTTCGGATGCAGCCAATTCTTTCTATTCAAATGTAGAATCCGCTCAAATCACTCCGTTCATCGGCGATCCCGAATATCCAAAAGTATATCTACCAGGAGCCTACTGTAACTGGGGAGACCCGGATGATTCGTTCAAGCAATGCCAGCTGCTGTTTTCCGCCAATGATGATGGCATTTACGAGGGATGGGTAGTCTTTGGCAATCAGGCTAAAGACGGCTGGAAAATTTCTCCTGAAGCATCTTGGAACACGAGTTGGGGAACCGATGATGCCACTGAAAAGAATCCAACTTCCATCACACTGGCTACCGGCACAGGTAATATTACCTGCTATGATAAATATTCTTATAAATTCTCTTTTAATAAAACGACTTTGGAGCTCTCTATAAAAGCATCAGCCGATGCATGGGGGATTGCAGGTACACATAACAATTGGGGAAAGGAAGCTGCAGACACTCCGATGACTTTAGTTTTTGAATCGGATGCTTCAGGAAACAGAGCTTATTACTTAACTGCCACGCTGGATCTGAAAGCCGATAACGCATGGAAAATCCGCGCAGACAACGAATGGGTTAATTCATTCGGTACCAATGATGTTGAAGGAGAATTTGAAGAAGCAGGTAGTGATAATAATTTTAAAGTAAGCGAGGATGGTACTTATACTATTAAGTTATACTTCAATAGAGTAAAAGCGAAGTTAATCGTGACGAAAAAATAAGTTTTTCACAACAAATCATGCAGGTTTATGCAGATTATTTGGAGCGCCTGCCTGAAATGTCCCTGAAGAAAAAAAGCAAAGTTTTTTGGACGTCCTCTACTTAAAGGTAAAAAAGCAACTAACTCACAATGAATTAGTTGCTTTTTTTATATTCAGAGGATATCCCTGTTTATATTGTCAATGAATAAGTTACAATCCAATCGGTGTAATTGGCGGTGACTAATAATTAAGCTTGTGTCTCTCCTTCAATATACTCTTCCAAAAAGAGATTCTCTCCATCGAATACAGCATAAGAGAAAAAGTTAATCCAGTCTCCCAAAATCAGTACGCGGGAAGTAGCACTCAACATCAAATCCAATTCAATGTGACGATGTCCGTAGATAAAGAAATTAATATTGGGATGGTTTTTCAGATACTCCTTTGTATAGAGAACCAAATGTTCTTTATTTTCTCCCATGTAATCCGGTTCTTTTCCGTCAATACGCTTCTGCCGGCTACGCTTTGCCCAAGTCAATCCCAATTCTACACTCCAACGGGGATGGATGGCTGAAAACATCGTTTGCAAAGTTTTGCTATGAAACATCTGCCGGAGTAATTTAAACTTCTTATCCGGATCCCCTAACCCGTCACCATGAGCAAGATAGAATTCTTTCCCATAGATTTCGGTAGTCAACGGCTCGCGATGCATAATGACACCACACTCTTTTGTGAGATAATCTCCACACCAAATATCGTGATTACCGATGAAGAAATGAACCTCCACTCCCATATCTGTCAGTTCTGACAGCTTTCCCAAAAAACGGGTATAACCTTTAGGAACCACCAGCCGGAATTCATACCAGAAGTCGAACATATCTCCTAACAGATAAATGGCAGAAGCCTTATGTTTTATACTGTCGAGGAAGTTCACCAAGCGTCTTTCCTGGGTGCGTCCATGTTCTATGGCACGAGACCCGAGATGCGCATCGGAAAGGAAATAAACGTTCTTCATGAGTTTTGAGTTGTTAGTTATAAGAGATTGATTATGAGGTTATCACTCGTAACTAAAGAAAGCCTAGTTCAAGCTTTGCTTCCTCGCTCATCATATCTTTGTCCCATTCCGGTTCAAACACCAAGTTAATGGTAGCTGCAGTGACACCTTCCACTGATTCCACTTTCTGACGAATATCCTCCATGATAAAATCAGCAGCCGGACAATTAGGAGCTGTCAATGTCATATCCAACACAACTTCCCCATTATCAGAAACATCTATCTTATAAATCAGTCCAAGATCGTATACATTCACCGGAATCTCCGGATCGTACACTGTTTTCAGTATGGCTACAATCTTTTCTTCTATTTCAAATTTCTCCATAACGTCTCCATTTAATTATGTATTGCAAAGATAGAGATAAAAAACGAAACATAAAAAATTAGGTGCGGAATGCGCATCCTGTACCTAAAGAATATTACATCTATCCTTCATCTTCACCTTATATGAAAAACGTATCAAGACAGTAAATTGTTGTAAAAGGGAATATTAAGGTATAAATGAAATTAAAGTAATCCCTCATCCGTAAAACTAAAGAACCCGTCTTCGCAAACGACGACATGATCTATCAGCCGAATATTCATTGTATCTGCAGCTTTACGAATATGCTCCGTCAATGTTTTATCCGGTTGGCTAGGACGGGTATTCCCTGAAGGATGATTGTGAACTACAGCTATTTGGGTAGCTCTTTGCAGTAATGCTTCCCGAAGGATGGTGCGTACATCGGTGTATGTTCCGTCTATTCCACCAGTACTGATACGTACCTTATCTATAAGTTTCGTCGCCTGATTCAGCAAAAGGACCCAGAATTCTTCTTGTTCAAGATCACACATCAGAGGTTGGAAAATGTCATAGATGTCTTTTGAACAAGTGATTTGAAGCCTTTCTTTTGTACTTTGCAGTTTCCGCCGCTTTCCAAGTTCCAAAGCTGCCATCACCGTGATACTCTTTGCCGGTCCCATACCTTTAAAACGGGAATAGTCGCAGACTTCCCATTTTGCCAATGAATTGAGATTGTTATCACAAGACAGGAGCAGACGTCGCATCAGTTCTACAGCACTTTCTTCCGTATTCCCGGAGCCGATTAATATAGCGAGTAGTTCGGCATCACTCAATGCGGCTGCTCCCTTTTCCATCATTTTCTCCCGTGGGCGGTCCTCCAGTGCCCATTGGTTGATGGATAGTTTGTGTTTACTTTCCATTTGCTATGTTTTGAAGGTGTAAAGGTAGGCTTATTTAATTTAATGATAGAGGCAATGGAAAAAAAATTGGTTGCAGGCTTCTTCTTTTTTCTATGCAGAGACAAGTTGTACGACACCCGGGTCTCAGCATACCTGACACCCGGGTGTTGAGTAGCATGAGACCCGGGTGTCAGACGTATTGAGACCCGGGTGTCATGCAACATTCCTTTTAAGTAAAAATAGGAATGGTAGTAAACAAATTAAAAGTAGGTTACTTATAAAAATTCTTTTGGAAAGCCTCAAACTCATCCTTCCCTCTGATACAACGTTGCCACCATGCGCGCCAAAAGCCTGTACCATAGCCTATAAGCTGTATAAATGCAGCGGCAATGGAATAAACGCCAATAGACAGACTTTTATTCTGAATAGTAGAATCAATGCATACGAGCAATGCATAGAGAATGACCGGCATGAAACTGAAGAGGCAGAAGGGGGTTCCTAATAATAGAAGTGCTACTCCCAATGTGAATGCCGCCGGAAGCAAATGTACCAGTTTCAGAGAATCCGGATATTTCTTATAAAGATTAATACGGGCAATGCCAGAGTTATGCACCTGCTTGAAGAATTTCTTCAAATCAGTCCGACGTTTATGATATACCCAGGCATCAGGAAAAAGACGGCAGATGTAACCACCTTTGAATATACGGATACTGAAATCAATATCCTCACCGAAACGCATTTTAGAAAATCCTCCCAAAGCCTCGTACACTGCCCGGCGAACTCCCATATTAAAACTACGGGGATAGAATTTGTCCATCTTCTTTTTTCCGCCACGAATGCCTCCGGTCGTGAAGAAAGAAGTCATGGAATAGTTGATTGCCTTCTGAATATCAGTGAAAGAATCGTGTGCACGGTCGGGGCCGCCAAATGCATCGGCAGGAGAAGCGGCAAGCTCCTTCTCTACCGCATCGAAATAGCCTTCGGGAAGGATGACATCAGAGTCCAATATAATAAGGTATTCTCCTTCGCTACGTTCTGCCCCGTAATTACGGCTCTGTCCCGGTCCGGAGTTAGATTTAAAAAAATATTTTATATCCAACTTATCCGTATATCGGTCTACTATTTCTTTACAGGAAACAGATGAACCGTCTTCTACCACAATCACTTCAAAATCTGTGAAATGCTGGGTAGTCAGACTCTTCAACAGTTCGTCCACCTCGTCAGGACGATTATAAACGGGAATTATAACGGAGTAACGCATATTAATCGGTTATGGCTCTATTTCAAGATACAAAGTAAGGTAAAAAAAACGAGAACCATGAAAAATAGCTAATAAAAAAGGCAGCTTCGTCACCGAGCCGCCTTTTTCTATATCCGGAGTTTATGAACTTATTTCTTCAGGATATCCATTGTATCAGAAGCGATCAATAACTCTTCATCTGTCGGAATTACTACAACTTTCACTTTAGAAGCAGGAGTTGAGATTACAGCTTCGTCACCATGAATCTTATCATTGACAGACTTATCGATCTCGATACCCATAAATTCCAATCCCTTACATACTTCCTCGCGACACAGTGACTGGTTCTCACCGACACCACCTGTAAACAATACGATATCCACACCACCCAATGCAGCAGCGTAAGCACCGATGTATTTCTTAATACGATAGTAGTACATTTTTTCAGCAAGAATTGCTTTCGGATTGCCGGCTTTACAAGCCGCATCCAATTCACGCATATCGCTTGACACACCTGAAACTCCCAGTACACCGCTCTTTTTGTTCAGCAAATTGGAAACACCGGTTGTATTCAAGCCTTCTTTTTCCATGATAAAAGTTACTGCACCGGCATCTATATCACCGCTACGAGTACCCATCATCAAGCCTTCCAACGGGGTTAAACCCATCGTAGTATCCATACACTTGCCATCCTTGATAGCAGCGATAGAACCACCATTACCAATATGACAAGTAATGATCTTCTTTCCTTCCGGAGTTATGCCCAAGTACTCACATACACGCTTTGAAACATAACGGTGGGAAGTTCCGTGGAAACCATAACGGCGTACTGCATACTTTTCATACAATTCATAAGGAATAGCATACATATATGCATAGTCAGGCATAGTCTGATGGAACGCTGTATCAAATACACCTACCTGAGGAATATCAGGAAGAATAGCGGAAACAGCATTCACACCTTTCAAGTTGGCAGGATTGTGAAGCGGAGCCAAGTCATTGCAAGCGGTAAAAGCTTCCAATACTTCTTTGTTCAGCAATACAGACTCACTGAAACGTTCGCCTCCGTGCACCATACGATGACCTACCGCATTGATTTCTTCCAAAGATTTGATTGCCCCATATTCAGGATTAATCAATGTATTCAAAATAAACTCTACTCCTACTGTATGTTCCGGAATATCCTTTTCTAGGATTTTCTTTTCTCCATTCGGCAGAGTCAGTTTAAGGAATGATCCTTTCAGACCGATTTTCTCGATACCACCTTGAGCAATCACCTCTTTAGTGGTCATGTCGAACAATTTATATTTAATAGATGAACTTCCGCAGTTCAATACCAGAATCTTCATGTATTCAGTGTTTGACGGGTTAGTGATTAATGGTTAGCTTTTGCTGCGATAGCCTGATTAGCTGTAATAGCAATCATACGATATACATCTTCGATAGAACAACCGCGAGACAAGTCATTCACCGGACGGGCGATACCTTGAAGGATCGGGCCGATTGCGTCAGCGTGTCCCAGACGTTGAACTAATTTGTAGGAGATATTACCAACTTCCAGACTCGGCACAACCAATACATTTGCTTGTCCGGCAACTTGTGAACCTGGAGCTTTGCTTGCACCTACTTCAGGAACAAGAGCTGCATCAGCTTGCATTTCTCCGTCCAAGTCAAGAGTCGGAGCCATTTCTTTGGCAATCTTTGTAGCCTCTACCACTTTGTCCACCACCTCATGTTTAGCAGATCCTTTGGTAGAGAAGCTCAACATAGCAACTCTCGGAGTTTCGATACCAGCAACAGCCTTAGCAGTCTGTGCTGTACAAATAGCAATCTGAGCCAATTGGTTAGCATCCGGAACCGGAGTTACCGCTACGTCACCCATTACCAAAATACCGTTCTTTCCGCATTCCGGAGCATGTGTCAGCAACAACATTGCACCTGATACACAAGTGATTCCCGGAGCAGTCTTGATAATCTGCAAAGCAGGACGCAATACATTAC
>OGOR01001573.1_pt1 | contig 12216 bp, 9 predicted proteins | sample 1552771 | NCBI WGS metagenome assembly OGOR01 (sample SAMEA2580124, study PRJEB22360) | human gut metagenome | biome: human gut; feature: human-associated habitat; material: faeces | place: Denmark | collected 2008/2010
TTTGACAACGCTAATATCTGTATTTTGAACGGTAATTTTTGCCATTGTAATTGATACGTTGATTTTCAATCACAAAGGTCGCTATAATTTGTGAGATTGCATTCTTTTTAATGGACTATTTACAAAGATAGAATGCAATTTTTTAATAGTAGGCATTATTTCCCAAATAATTATTATACCTTTGTAAATGCAAAGAGTTATTTGACAGCATAGTACTGCAAAACACCGAAAATGGCACAGTTGCTAAATCGTTACCGCTACTTCTCAAATAATTCACTAAGAATTTATTCTTCAATCGGTTAAGTCAAACCGAGAAAAATCTAAAATAATAATGATTAGGTAAGAGAGGGCGTATCCTACACGGGCTAATCCCTCTTTTATGTATATTAGTACGATAAAAACAAAACTATTTTAGCGTAAATCAAGAAGAAATCTTTCTTTTTTCGTATTTTTGTCCCAATATGCACGTTTAATCCAAGTAGATAACGAACATTAGGGAAAAGAATGAAAGTAATTGATTTAATACATAACAACAAAAAAACAGCTTTTTCTTTCGAAATCCTGCCGCCACTGAAAGGAACCGGAATAGAAAAGCTATATCAGACAGTCGATACACTTCGGGAATTCGACCCGAAGTACATTAATATTACGACCCACCGCAGCGAATACGTTTACAAAGATCTCGGCAACGGGCTATTCCAACGAAACCGCTTGAGAAGGCGTCCGGGCACTGTTGCTGTGGCTGCCGCCATCCAAAATAAATATAATATCACAGTCGTTCCGCATATCCTATGCAGTGGTTTCACACGCGAAGAGACGGAATATGTACTGCTCGACCTACAATTTTTGAACATCACTGATTTGTTAGTGCTACGTGGCGACAAGGCAAAACACGAATCTGTTTTCACCCCCGAAGGCGACGGATATCATCACGCAATCGAGTTGCAGGAACAAATCAACAATTTCAATAAGGGTATCTTTGTGGACGGTTCGGAAATGAAAGTAACCAACAGCCCCTTTTCTTATGGTGTGGCATGCTACCCGGAGAAACATGAAGAAGCTCCCAATATTGAATCCGACCTTTATTGGCTAAAGAAGAAAGTGGAAGCAGGCGCAGAATATGCCGTAACACAATTATTCTACGATAACAAAAAATATTTTGAGTTTGTAGAACAAGCCAAAGCGGCAGGTATCAATGTTCCAATCATACCGGGAATCAAGCCGTTCAAGAAACTGTCTCAACTGAGCATGATTCCCAAGACATTCAAGGTGGATTTGCCGGAAGAACTCGTGAAAGAGGCTTTGAAATGCAAAACGGATGCGGAAGCCGAACAAGTGGGTATCGAATGGTGTGTAACCCAATGCAAGGAATTGATGTCTCACGGAGTACCAAGCATCCATTTCTACTCCATTGGAGCGGTGGACAGTATCAAGGAAGTAGCCAAAATCATTTATTGATATGTTTTTCAGAGACGTAATCGGACAGGAAGAAGTCAAGCAACGGCTTATTCAGGAGGTGAATGAAGGACGCATCCCGCACGCCCAGCTCATTTGCGGCCCGGAAGGAGTGGGAAAAATACCATTGGCCATTGCATACGCACGCTATATCAGTTGCTCCAACCGGAGTGAAACGGATGCCTGCGGTGTATGTCCGTCCTGCGTGAAGTTTAATAAGCTGGTACATCCGGATGTGCATTTTGTATTTCCGATCGTAAATAAGGCGAAAAGTCCCAAAGTATCGGTCTGTGCCGATTTTCTTCCGCAATGGAGAGAACAACTGCTCACCTCCCCTTACTTCAACTTAAATCATTGGTTGAACAATATTGGAGCGGAGAATAAGCAAGCGCAGATATTCGCTAACGAGAGTGATGAAATTCTGAAAAAACTCAGTCTGAAATCCAGTGAGGGAGGATTCAAGATTACAATCGTGTGGCTACCGGAAAAATTGCATCCGGTGTGTGCCAACAAACTGTTGAAACTGCTTGAAGAGCCGCCCGAAAGAACTATTTTCCTGCTGGTATCGGAAATGCCGGACATGATACTGCCCACCATCCAAAGCCGCACGCAACGCATGAACGTGCGGAAAATTGACGAGGCAAGCATCGATCGGGTGCTACAAACGAAGTACAGCATTCAATCTGCCGACAGCCTTTCCATCGCCCATCTGGCAAATGGAAATTTTATCAAGGCACTCGAAACGATTCATCTGAACGAAGAGAATCAACTGTTCTTCGATTTATTCGTCAGCCTGATGCGGTTGTCCTATCAACGGAAAATCAGGGAAATGAAAATGTGGAGCGAACAGGTGGCAGGCATGGGACGCGAACGCCAAAAGAATTTTCTGGAATATTGCCAACGCATGATTCGGGAAAACTTCATCTTTAACCTGCACCAACGTGATCTTACATATATGACAATCAGTGAACAGAACTTTGCAACCCGCTTCGCCCCGTTTGTAAACGAACGTAATGTAATGAGAATCATGGACGAGCTAAGCGAAGCGCAAATACATATTGAACAGAATGTAAACGCTAAAATGGTATTCTTCGACTTCTCGCTGAAGATGATTGTACTGTTGAAGCAATAATTAATATATTAAACACTATGGAATATAAACTTCATAATGGGAGCGGTGGTCTTTGCTGCAAAGGATGCTCCCGACAAGATAAACAACTGAACACCTACGATTGGTTGGCGGATATACCAGGCAATGCGGAAGAGAGTGACATGGTTGAGGTACAATTTAAGAACACCCGGAAGGGATATTATCGCAACAGTAACAAAATCAAACTTGAAAAGGGCGATGTGGTGGCTGTTGAAGCTGCTCCGGGACATGATATAGGTGTGGTGACGCTGACCGGCAGACTGGTTCCCCTGCAAATGAAGAAAGCGAACTTCAAGGCGGACACGGAAATCAAACGCATCTATCGGAAAGCCAAACCGGTGGATATGGAAAAGTTCAACGAGGCGAAAAGCAAGGAACATGACACTATGATCCGTGCACGCCAGATTGCGTTAAATCTCAATCTGAACATGAAAATCGGAGATGTAGAGTACCAGGGAGACGGCAATAAGGCTATCTTCTATTACATTGCCGATGAGCGCGTGGACTTCCGCCAATTGATCAAGGTATTGGCTGAAGCATTCCGCGTACGTATCGAGATGAAACAGATCGGCGCCCGTCAGGAAGCGGGACGTATCGGAGGCATCGGTCCTTGCGGACGTGAGCTTTGCTGTGCGACGTGGATGACCAGCTTTGTTTCCGTATCTACAAGTGCCGCACGTTATCAGGATATTTCCCTGAATCCGCAAAAGCTTGCCGGACAATGTGCCAAGCTGAAATGTTGCCTGAACTATGAAGTAGATTGCTACGTGGAAGCTCAAAAACGTCTTCCGTCCAAAGAGATAGAACTGGAAACGAAGGATGGTACTTTCTATTTCTTCAAAGCGGATATCTTGAGCAATCAGATCTCTTATTCCACAGACAAGAATTTCCCGGCAAATCTAGTTACCATCAGCGGGAAGCGTGCTTTTGAAGTGATTTCGATGAATAGAAAAGGTATGAAACCGGACAGTCTGTTCGAAGAAGAAAGAAAGCCGGAATTGAAGAAACCGATTGATTTGCTGGAGCAGGAAAGCGTTACCCGCTTTGACCGTAACCGCAATAAAGAGGGTGGCAATAATGCGAACCGGAATAATAAGAAGAAGAAAAAAGGAGCTAATAACGACAACCGCCCTCAATCGGCTGAAAACGCTAACAGAGGAGAAAGAGAGAACCGACCGAGAAATAATAATAATCGGAACAGAGGACAGAATCAGGGACGGAATAATGAAAACAAACGACCGGAAAGAGGGATGAATCAAGAAAGGCCACAAGCTCAAGAAAGGCCGGAAAAGCCAGAAAGACCGGTCAAAGAGCCGAATAAAGAGAAACCGAAACCGCAAACCAATAATGAAAAGCCTGTTCAGGAATAGTTTATTTTGCCTTTTCACTGCTTGCCTAACGGCGGCATGCAACGAGAATACCGTGTATCACTCTTATCAATCCCTTCCCGACAACGGGTGGGGAAAGAGTGATACACTCTCCTTTTTTGTTCCTATTACAGACAGTCTCCCTCCGACTTTGAGGCTATTTGCGGAAGTCCGTAACCGTACGGATTATCCTTATCAGGACCTTCATTTATTTATCAGTCAGAATCTACAGGATTCCACTGTGTGGCGCACCGATACCATCGCTATTCACCTAACTGATTCTACAGGAAGATGGTTCGGCAAAGGCTGGGGCAGTGTCTATCAGTCGGAGACTTTCATACGCTCGGTTCGTCCGCTACATCCAGGAAACTACACTTTTAAGGTAGTATCCGGTATGAAAGACGACATATTGCAGGGGATAAATGATGTGGGGATACGGATATCACGGTAAGCAGAAAATAAGCACTCCTCACATCCTCGTAACATTTTATTAGCTTCCGTATTCTACAAAGCCGGGGTTATAGAAACGTGGGGACGTGGTATTAGCAAAATATGTAACGCTTTTAAAGCGATAGGAATAGAAGAACCCGTCTTTAAGCAATCAGAGGGCGGTATGCTAGTTACGTTCAAAAGAAATTACCCTACAATGACAAATGAGAAATCACATAGTAGAGCGAATGACCCTAAATGACCCAATAAAATTATCATCAGTTGACATAAATGTATTACATATATTATCTACGAATACAAAATTAACCTACAATACTCTTGCTGAAGCCTTGTCATCATCAAGTGCTACAGCGAAACGATCATTGCAGAATTTAAAAGCTTATGGATACATAACCCGTCAAGGGTCCAACAAAGCAGGTTATTGGCAACTCACCGAGAAAGGAAAGATTTTTATAATTAAAGAACAAAAACTATAAAATACATAAGCTGGGCATTGACGGGTGAAGGGACGACTATTCGCCTGCTTCTTCACCCTACCTTCGCCGTAAACGTTATTCGAAAGATAAACAATTTGTTAGAGTCTTCTACTCCGTCCCGCATCAATGCGTAGGAAAATGAACAACAGTATCGTAAAGCCCCATAAAGAAGAACCTCCGTAGCTAAAGAAAGGTAATGGGATACCGATGACCGGAGTAAGCCCCAGTACCATGCCTATATTAATAAATAGGTGAAACAGGAAAATGCTGAGGACTGAATAGCCATAAACCCGACCGAAGGTGGAGGGTTGACGCTCCGACAAGAAAATCAAGCGGAAAATCAAGACCAGGAAAGCTATCAAGACGGCTGCCGAACCAACAAAACCTTGTTCCTCTCCCACCGTACAGAAGATGAAATCAGTATCCTGTTCGGGAACATATTTCAGTTTGGTCTGCGTACCATTCAGGAAACCTTTCCCTGTCAATCCACCGGAACCGATGGCAATCTTGGATTGGTTGACGTTGTATCCCGCACCGGTCAAATCTTCTTCCAAGCCCAATACTACTTTGATACGGACTTGTTGATGGGGCTCCAATATGCTATCGAATACATAATTGCTGGAATATAAAAATCCGATAGAGCCGATGGTAAATAAAGCAATTAGAAAGTAAGCACGCTGACGCTCACTTAATGCTAAATAAATCAAATAGCCTATTGCAACAGCACACAGTCCCCACTGCACCCAGACCAGACTAAAGTGTACCCAATATTCCGATATCAAATAGGCAATCAGCAATATCCCCAGACTTCCACCGATAATATTGCGGGCAGCTACCCACTTCTTACGATATACCCACACCATGCCGCCGGCAAACAATAAAATCAGCAGCAATACAATAAACTCTCCCAACGGCGTAGGGGTATCCGCTATAAAGACCTCGTCAAAACGAATACCGACCACAAAGTAGATTACCGCACAGACACCTGCAAAAAGCACTACTCCCGGCATTCCTTCACGGTAAAGAACCAAAAAGAAAGCAAGATATACCAATGCAGACCCTGTTTCCCTCTGCCCGATAATCAATAACATCGGCAAAAGAATAATCAGTCCCAAAACTAAAGCACACTTTTCCTTCTTGATACTGAACGAATAAGCATTCATATATTTAGCCAACGCCAAAGCCGTAGCAAACTTGGCGAACTCGGCAGGTTGCAGACTGACCGGCCCCATCACCAGCCAAGAACGGGAACCTTTCGTATCCGGAGCAATAAAGATTGTGACAATCAACAAAAGAATCATCCCTATATATATAATGTACGCGAACATATCGTACATCCGGTCTTCCAACATCAGCAACACGAATCCCAATCCGAAAGAACAGATAATCCAAACGAACTGCTTACCGGCACGAGTCGAGAAATCAAGAAAATCACGATCACCATAGTCATAGCTGGCTCCGCACACGCTGAACCATCCCCCAATAATCAGGAGCAGGTAGATACAAATCGTTACCCAGTCCAAAGATTTCCATAAACTATCGCTCCTCGTTACCATACAATATCACTCTGTTACTAATTTCTTCCGCCCTTATCTCATTTTCCGGCGACAATTTACCTTTCATATATTGTTCCATCATCAAAGCACCGACCGGCACTCCGTATGTAGCGCCCCATCCCCCATTCTCCACATAGACGGCTATTGCTATTTTCGGTTTATTCATTGGCGCAAAGCCCATAAACACCGAATGGTCATGCCCGCGATTCTGTGCCGTACCTGTTTTTCCGCAAGCTTCCAATTCCGGAACCATCATTGACAACATACGACAAGTTCCTCCCGTAGCGGCAGCACGCATACCTTCCACCACCGATTCATAATGTCTTTTTTCAATCGTGGTATAACGAGGAGTGCGATAAAGACTGTCTATCCGGTTATCTTGAATTTCTTTCACAATATGAGGTGTGACAAAATATCCTCTATTGGCAATCGTCGCTCCCAAATTGGCTATCTGAAGAGGGGTAGTCAGAATTTCTCCCTGGCCGATGGAAATACTGATCACCGTCAATCCGTTCCAATGTCCGCGATAAGCCTTATCATAGAACTGAGCATTCGGAATCAAGCCCCGTTTTTCTCCCGGCAAATCGACTCCCAGTTTATAACCGAACCCTTGCGAAACCATGTGATCTTTCCATACGGTAATAGCATTTTGCGGTGAGCCATATTTACGATCACCGAACATACGGAACAGTCCCCAGCAAAAATAAGAGTTGCACGATGTAGCAATGGCAGGTATCAGCGGAATCGGTGCCCCATGACTATGGCAACCCACCGTCAACCTGCCGTAATGGAATCCGTGCGAACAGGGAAAAGCCGGACTTTGCTCTGTAACAATACCTTCTTGCAAGAAAGTCAGCCCTTGTGCTGTTTTGAAAGTAGAGCCCGGAGGGTAGACTCCCATCAAAGCACGGTTCAACAATGGTTTCATCTTGTCGCGTTGCAACATCAGATGATTCTTACCACGCTGACGACCGATCATCAAATGCGGATCGTAGTTCGGGGAAGATACCAGACAAAGGATTTCGCCGGTTTCCGGCTCGATAGCTACAATACTGCCAATCTTGTTCTTCAGCAGGCGTTCGCCTAAAATCTGCAAATCAATATCCAGACTCAATGTCAGGTTCTTGCCGGGAACAGAGGGACGGTCGTAGGCCCCATCCATATAGTGTCCCTGAATACGGCCATGTGCATCACGAAGCAGGATTTCAATACCTTTTTCTCCACGCAAATACTTCTCATACGATTTCTCCACACCCAACTTTCCGACATAATCACCGCGAATGTAGTATCCGTCTTCATCCGCTTCCATCTCTTTGGCAGACACCTCTCCAATGTCGCCTAACGCATGGGCAGCCGCATTGTAAGAATATTGACGGATAGTACGCCGTTGGATATAAAAGCCACGAAACTTAAACAGCTTTTCCTGAAAGACACCACATTCTTCCGCCGAAAGTTGCGACATAAACAACTGGTTGGTATAGCGGGAATAACCCGGATTGCGGCGACGGTCTTTCATATCGCTCATAATCTTCAAGAATTGGGCACGGGTAATATTCAACGACTGGCACAAGTCGAGCGTATCGAGATTCTCGACTTCCTTCGGAACAATCGAAATGTCGTATGCAGGCTGATTGAATACCAACAATTTCCCGGTCCGGTCGTAAATCGCTCCACGCGAAGGATATTGGATTTTATTCAGAAAAGCATTACTGTCAGCATTCTTCTTATAGTCATCTGTTGTGATCTGCAATACGAAAAGCCGTACCAGATAAATCAAGACAATAGACAGGGCAATGCCTCCGATAACAAATTTACGTTTCTCTAATCTATAATCTTTTGCCATTTTTACTTCCTTATGCCTTCAACAGCTACAATACAGGTTACAGTCAGAATGGTGCAAAGTAACACCCGCAGCAGCAACAGCCAAATGCTGGAAAACGAGAAGAACTCAATGGAGAGTAACGCCAGACTATGTACAAAAACACTTGCAGTCGTATATTTAAGAAAAGGAGTAATCCCTATCGTCTTGAAAGATGGGATGAAGCTATCCAGATTATCGCGAGGTGTGAACAGTCGCAGTAAAGAAGGACGGAGAAAAGCAAGCAGCACCGTTGCAGCCGCATTCATTCCCGGAGTATCAGCAAATACGTCGATAGTCAGTCCAAAAAAGAAAGCCCACAACATCAACTCATTCCGCGAAGTGCCGGAGTCAAACTTTAGGATAAAATAAATATAGAGAAAAGGAGTGGCATAACCCGCTATATGGACATTATTCAGGATAAGCACTTGAAGAAGCACCAAGCCGATAAACCATCCGATTCTATGTATATAGGTGATAATCATTCTTTTGTTACCTTATTTTCAAGTTTCTTCTGCTCTTCCTGCCCATTCCGGGCTATCACACGGACATCACCGAGCTTTCCGAAGTCGGTAGCCAGCTTGATTTTCAGCAGGTAGGACAACCCGTCATTAGAGTCGGACATATCATCCACCGTACCTACCATAATACCTTCCGGGAATACGGTCGAGAATCCGCTGGTCACTACGGTATCGCCCAAATTGAATTCCGCATGACGGGGCAGGTCTTTCAGATAAGCGTAACGCGAATCTCCACGTTCCCATTTCAGATAGCCGAAATAATCACTGCCGATAATCTTGCAACTTATATTGGACTTGCTGTTCAGTACAGAAATCACCACCGAATAAGATGGAGAAGTTTCATACACGATACCTACAATTCCGTTACCGTCTATCACTCCCATCTCAGAGCGAATGCCGGAGGAAGATCCTTTGTCGAGCGTGATATAGTTATCGGGCAGTGTCAGACTGTTTTTTATCACATGAGCCTTGAACAGCTGATAGTCACTTTGAGGCATCTGCCGGACACTGTTAATGGTAATAGAGTCCACCTGGCGTTCTTTCAACGCTTTCTCCAGATTGGAGATCTGCTGTTCGAGCAACATATTTCGGTCCAGTAAATCCTCATTGACCGATTTCAAATGAAAGTAAGAGGAAATGCCTCCCGACACATCATAAACCGCCCCCACAACCGTATTGGCAGAAGTGAAAAAAGCACTCTGCTGATAACGGTTGAACCGAAATAACAAAACAAAACTGGCTACCTCTAATAAGATAAAGAGGAACCAGTAATTGTATTTCAGAAGGAAGTTTATTAAATTCCGCATCCCTGAGTTATCTCATTAAGAAAGAGAAACGATCTACATTCTTTAATGCAACTCCCGTGCCTTTAGCTACAGCGTGCAAAGGATCTTCTGCAATGTGGAAAGGAATATTGATTTTATCAGTCAGTCGCTTATCCAACCCACGAAGCAATGCGCCACCACCGGAAAGATAGATACCGTTGTGCACAATATCAGCATAAAGTTCAGGAGGTGTACTTTCCAACGCACTCAAGATAGCTGTTTCTATTTTCGAGATTGATTTTTCCAGACAGTGAGCCACTTCCTGATAGCATACAGGCACCTCCATCGGAAGAGCCGTGATACGGTTAGGACCGTGAACGATATAATCTTCCGGAGCTCCTTCACCCAATTCGGTTAAGGCAGCGCCCACATTTATCTTGATACGTTCCGCCATACGTTCGCTGACTTTCACGTTATGCTGACGGCTCATGTATTCACGGATGTCTTCCGTCAGATCATCACCCGCCACACGGATGGAGTTGTTGGAAACAATACCTCCCAAAGAGATAACGGCAATTTCCGTAGAACCACCACCTATGTCCACAATCATATTCCCTTCCGGAGCCTCTACATCAATGCCGATACCAATAGCCGCAGCCATCGGTTCAAAGATCAGATAGACATCCCGTCCGCCGGCATGTTCGGCAGAGTCACGAACGGCACGGAGTTCAACTTCCGTACTCCCCGAAGGAACACCGATCACCATACGAAGAGAGGGTGAGAATAAGTGATTGCGTGTATTCACCCGCTTAATCAAACCGCGCATCATCTGCTCGCAAGCGTAGAAGTCGGCAATCACACCATCTCTCAACGGACGGATAGTGCGTATATTTTCGTGGGTCTTTTCGTGCATCAATTTCGCCTTTTCCCCCACGGCAATCATCTTATCCGTACGACGGTCCAAAGCCACAACCGAAGGCTCATCCACCACGATTTTCCCGTTCGTGATGATGATGGTATTGGCTGTACCCAAGTCCATCGCTATTTCTTGTGTAAAAGAGAACAATCCCATTCTTAATTATTATTTTTAGTGTTTAAAATGACGGATACCGGTAGTCACCATCGCCATGCCATGCTCATTGCAATAAGCAAAAGACAAATCATCTTTTACCGAGCCGCCCGGTTGGATTACTGCCGTAATACCTTCCTTATCCGCAATTTCCACACAATCGGGGAAAGGGAAGAAGGCATCCGAAGCCATCACCGCGCCATTCAAGTCGAATCCGAATGACTTAGCTTTTTCAATTGCTTGTTTCAATGCATCTACACGTGAGGTCTGTCCGACACCGCTTGCGAGAAGCTGCTTGCCTTTTGCCAATACAATAGCGTTTGACTTACTGTTCTTCACAATCTTGTTAGCAAACAACATATCTTCCACCTCTTCCGGAGTAGGAGCCTTGTCTGTTACGGTTTTGAGGTCGGCTACCGTTTCAATGTTAGTATCTTTATCCTGCACCAATACACCATTCAGCAAAGCACGGAATTGCTTCTTCGACAATTTGGCTTCCTTGCGAACGAGGATGATGCGGTTCTTTTTCTGTCCAAGGATTTCGAGTGCGTCCACATCATAATCCGGTGCGATAATCACTTCAAAGAAAATCTTGTTGATTTCTTCGGCTGTTTCTTTGTCAACAACCCCATTTGTAATCAACACGCCTCCGAAAGCGGAAACAGGATCACCGGCCAATGCATCTTTCCATGCATCCAGCATAGTAGACCGTGAAGCTAGACCGCAAGCGTTATTATGTTTCAGAATAGCGAAAGTGAGGTCGTCAAATTCATCAATCAAATCAACGGCAGCGTTGATATCGAGAAGATTATTATAGGATATTTCCTTTCCGTGAATTTGGTCGAACATCGCTTCCAAATTTCCGTAGAAATAACCCTTCTGATGCGGGTTCTCACCATAACGAAGTTGTTTTTGGCTATTTACCGAGCAACGGAAAGCAGAACCTTCGCCTGCATCAAAATAATTGAAGATCGCTGAATCATAGTGGGAAGAAACGGCAAACGCTTCTTTTGCCATCCAACGGCGTTCTTCGAGTGAGGAAGTGGCACCGTGCTCCATCAACATGTCCAACAACGGTTTGTATTGAGCCTGAGAAGCAACGATAATTACATCGTTGTAGTTCTTGGCTGCGGCACGAATCAGAGAGATTCCGCCTATATCGATTTTCTCAATAATATCTGCTTCGGATGCACCGGAAGCTACAGTAGCTTCAAACGGATACAGGTCAACAATGACTAAATCTATTTCAGGGATTTCATACTTTTCAATCTGTTGCAGATCTTGCTCCAACCCGCGACGACAAAGAATACCTCCGAATATTTTCGGATGTAATGTCTTTACCCGACCACCGAGAATAGAAGGGTAAGTGGTCAAATCTTCCACTGCCTTACAAGGATATCCCAATGATTCAATAAACTGACGAGTTCCTCCTGTTGACAAGAACTCTACTCCTTCTTCATGAAGTTTGGTAATAATTTCATCCAAACCTTCTTTGTGGTATACAGATACCAATGCAGTTTTTATTCTTTTAGACTCTGACATTGAATTGC
>OGOR01001578.1_pt1 | contig 12163 bp, 8 predicted proteins | sample 1552771 | NCBI WGS metagenome assembly OGOR01 (sample SAMEA2580124, study PRJEB22360) | human gut metagenome | biome: human gut; feature: human-associated habitat; material: faeces | place: Denmark | collected 2008/2010
TTTTGTTAGGACTGGGAATGTATGCTTTCGGAGCATTTTTATTCTTTCCCGCTAAAATGATGGGAGAATATTATCCGTTTTTGATTGCCTATTTCATCCTGACCTGCGGATTGTCCTTCCTCGAGACAAGTTGTAACCCGTATATTCTTTCTATGGGAACAGAAGAAACAGCTACCCGGCGTTTAAACCTTGCACAGTCTTTCAATCCGATGGGGTCACTTCTCGGAATGTATGTAGCCATGCAGTTCATTCAAGCGAAGTTACATCCGATGTGTACTGAAGACCGCGCATTGCTTAGCGACAACGAATTTCAAGCGATCAAAGAAAGCGATCTTAGCGTCCTGATTGCTCCTTATCTCATTATCGGACTTATCATTGTAGCTATGTTACTCCTGATACGATTCGTAAAAATGCCGAAAAATGGAGATCAGAATCATAGAATAGACTTCTTCCCCACACTGAAACGTATCTTTACCCAAATGCGTTATCGTGAAGGGGTAATTGCACAATTCTTCTACGTAGGTGCGCAAATTATGTGCTGGACTTTCATCATTCAATATGGAACACGCCTGTTCATGTCACAAGGCATGGACGAGAAAAGTGCGGAAGTATTATCACAGCAATATAATATCGTAGCAATGGTGATATTTTGTATCAGCCGTTTCATTTGTACATTCATTCTGCGCTATCTCAACGCAGGTAAATTACTGATGATTCTCGCTATCTTCGGAGGTATTTTCACATTAGGTACCATTTTCTTGCAAAACATTTATGGAATGTATTGCTTAGTAGCTGTATCAGCCTGTATGTCATTGATGTTTCCCACCATTTATGGTATTGCACTGAAAGGTATGGGAGATGATGCTAAGTTTGGAGCTGCGGGATTGATTATGGCCATTCTCGGAGGATCAGTTCTTCCCCCATTACAGGCAAGTATCATCGATATGGAAAAGATAGCCTGGTTACCGGCTGTCAATGTTTCATTCATTCTACCCTTCATCTGCTTCCTTGTAATCACCGGTTATGGTTACCGTACAGTAAAAAGAAACTGGTAGAATACATATCTAAAAATAGTGACGCCATCCCAACGTGATACCGTCACCATCCCACTCATATAGTGACGCCATCCGGCAGGGATAGCGTCACTATTTTTATTTACCTTTTTTCATAAACAATTTGCTTTTTCTTCGTATCTTAAATTTATTTGCCTACATTTGCTTTGGATTCCCAATAATTTATAAATTCAATGCCCACAAAACAAGACAACATATTACTAGCAAAACAATTCGGAATAATATTCGCTGAGTATTATTCAGTAGTAAAATATTTCGCCTTTATGTTGCTTAAATCCGAAGAAGATGCAGAAGATATTGCCCAAGATGTTTTCACAAAATTATGGACTCAACCCGAGATATGGACAAAAGTTCCCAATTTGAAACCTTATGTCTATACTCTTGCCAAAAGCACTACTCTCAATTTTATCAAACATAAAAAAATAGAATTAGCCTATCAGGAAAAAGTAATAGAGAAAAGCCTAGTAGAAGAACTTTCCCAAACAGAAGATCCTCTTAATGACATATACTACAAAGAAATTCAACTAATCATCAAACTAACCCTCAGTCGTCTTCCCGAACAACGCAGAAAGATTTTTGAGATGAGTAGATTCGAAAATATGAGCAATAATGAAATTGCCGAGAAACTAAACATTTCAGTCCGGACAGTAGAACACCATATCTATTTAACCCTGCTTGAAATGAAAAAAATATCTTTTTTGCTTTTTTTTGCACTTTTCCTTAAGTAGTCCGCCTTAGTTAATTGAGATATTAATGTAACAGCTCTAATTATTATCTCAAAATGAAGAACTATTTTCAAAAAATATTAGCTTTATTTACCGGGAATGACTATCCGGAAGCTACCCGACAGGAGTTCTACCAATGGTTGGTAGATGAAGAACATGTTTCCGAGAAAGACGAAGCATTGCAATATCTGTGGGAAGAAGGATACAAGCAAGGGAAAGCTCCCAATATATATCAATCATATGAACAATTAAGAAAGAATGCGGGTATTCCTTCCGTACGGGAAGAACGGAGAATCCGTCCGATCCATATCTGGCAGGCAGCCGCTGCCGTACTACATCGGCGCTTAGCGAGGTCGTCGCGTTCGAGCAGACGGGCGAGCGTATAGCGGGAGGCGAGTTTGATGAAGCCGGCGGAGCCTAATTTATTGCAGCAATACATCCCGACAGCGGAAGTACAGACTCTCACCTTGTCCGACGGAACCAAAGTACAACTGAACTCACAAAGCACCCTTTTATATCCGCAGGAATTCACAGGCAAAAACCGCAGCGTATTTCTGATCGGTGAAGCCAATTTCAAAGTGAAACCGGACAAGAAGCATCCGTTTATCGTCAAGTCGAACGATTTTCAGGTAACAGCACTCGGAACGGAATTTAACGTAGCTGCATACCCCGAGAATCCGATCATAGCGGCAACCTTGATTTCAGGAAGTGTGCTCGTTGAATATAATGATTTGAATTCTCAAATGATTCTGAAACCAAACGAGCAATTGGCCTATCATAAACACACCCGACAATACCATCTGAGCACTCCCGATATGAATGACGTCACAGCCTGGCAACGTGGAGAATTGGTATTCAGGGAGATGAGTGTAAAAGAGATTATAACTATATTAGAACGTAAATATCCATATACTTTTGAGTATCGCCTGAAGAATCTGAAAGAAGATAAATACAGTTTCCGCTTTAAAGATAAAGCAACATTATCAGAAGTGATGGATGTGATAGTTAATGTAGTAGGTCAAATGGATTATAAAATAAAAGAAGGTCACTGTTACCTGATTCCCAAATAACAATAAAGCAGGTATCAAAAATACAGTAAAAAATAGCCAACAACAGTACGAATCCTTTTTAACCTTTTACAAACATGCAAAAAAGTATCCGGAACAGAGCCCGAACTCTATCCCGGATATGAAATCAAAATTCTCAATATTAGAGTTTTACTCTTAAATTACCGTGAAATAAATTAGTTAATAACCTAATACTAAGAAAATGCTACAAATTTATGAATTTATAGTAAACCAGACAGCAAAGGGAAGAAGTTTTTTACTTTTTTTCTGTTTGTTATTAATGCAAACACCTACCTTTGCACAAAACAGTGCCAAAATTACGATTCAAAAGAAAAACATATCTGTTATTGAGGCACTTAAAGAAGTAGAAAAACAATCCGATTTCTCTGTCGGCTTCAACGATTCCCAATTAAAAAACAAGCCTGTTTTAAATCTTGACCTAAGAGCTGCAACAATAGAAAACGCCCTTGCACAAATACTCAAAGGCAGCGGATTCACCTATCAGTTCAAAGGAAAATACATTATGATTATTCCGGACAACAAGCCTAAAGAAACTCCTGTCAAGAAAGTGACAGGAAAGGTAATTGACGAAAGCAATGAACCTTTGATCGGAGTTAACATCAAGGTAGAAGGAAGTTCTGAAGGAGCTATTACCGATATAGACGGTAATTTCACTATTGTAGCTCCTCAAGGCAGTACGTTAAGTTTTACTTATGTGGGATACACACCCCAAACTATAAGAATGACAGAAAGGAACACCTATGAAGTAAAATTGCAAAATGACACCAAGCAATTGAATGAAGTAGTAGTAACCGCCCTCGGCATCAAACGTGAACAAAAGGCATTAAGTTATAATGTACAGCAAGTAAAATCGGACGAACTGACTCAAATTAAGGACGCTAACTTCGTTAATAGTCTGAATGGTAAAGTAGCGGGGGTCACGATTAATTCAAGTTCATCTGGTGTGGGTGGTGCCAGTAAAGTAGTGATGCGTGGTACGAAGTCCATTGAGCAGAGCAGTAATGCGCTGTATGTTATCGACGGCATACCGATGTTCAATTTTGGCGGTGGAGGTTCTACTGAATTCGGTTCTAAAGGCGCTACGGAAAGTATTGCCGACATCAATCCTGAAGACATCGAAAGCATTTCCGTACTGACGGGTGCGGCAGCGGCTGCCCTCTATGGTAGCAACGCGGCTAATGGAGCTATTGTTGTCACTACCAAAAAGGGAAAAGTAGGAAAACTGCAAGCAAGCGTATCTACAGGTATCGACTGGATGAATCCATTCGTAATGCCCAAATTCCAAAATCGCTACGGAACAGGAAGCTATGGCAAAGCAAACGGTTCTACAATTCTCAGTTGGGGACCGAAACTGAACGGTGCGAGCCGTACAGGGTACGAACCCAATGATTTTTTCGAGACAGGGGCAGTGTACTCCAACTCCATCAGCTTGTCTGCCGGTTCGGAAAAGAACCAAACTTTCTTCTCGGCAGCAGCGACCAACTCCGACGGAATGATTCCCAACAATAGGTATAACAGATATAATTTCACTTTCCGCAACACAACCAGTCTTCTTAATGACAAGATGAAGCTCGACATAGGAGCCAGCTATATCATCCAGAATGACCGAAATATGATCAATCAGGGGGTATATTCTAACCCCTTGGTATCGGCTTACCTATTCCCTCGAAGCGACGATTTTTCACTGGCGAAAGTCTTCGAACGCTGGAGCGACGCACGCAAGATCAACTTGCCTTATTGGCCACAGGGCGAAGGTAATCTGGGTATGCAGAATCCATACTGGATTGCCTACCGCAATCTACATGAAAACAATAAGAAACGTTATATGTTATCTGCCGGACTGACATACGACGTACTCGACTGGCTAAGTTTATCCGGGCGCATCCGCATAGATAATTCAAACAACACTTACGAACAAAAGCTCTATGCCGGTACTATCTCCACACTGACTGAGGGTAGCACACAAGGACATTACACTATTGAAAAAGCCGAAACGACGCAAACATACGCAGACTTTCTGGCAAATGTCAACAAACGCATCGGTGATTTCACACTTGTAGTTAATCTCGGTACCAGTTTAAGCCGCAACACCAGTTATACATTAGGTTACGGCGGACCTATTCAAGACAATGGAATTCCTAATTTATTCAATGTTTACGACCTCGACAATGTGAAGAAGCGCGCCACTCAGGTAGCTTGGGAAGAAATGACGCAATCCATTTTCGCCAACGTGGAAGTAGGTTGGAAAAGTATGCTCTACCTCACCTTGACGGGACGTAATGACTGGGCTTCGCAAATACATGGCACCACAGATCCTTCCTTCTTTTATCCATCGGTAGGTCTGTCGGCAGTGATTACGGAAATGGTAAAATTGCCCCACTGGGTAGATTACCTGAAAGTGCGCGGTTCATACAGTTCTGTGGGGTCTCCCTACCCCCGCTACCTGACTATACCGACTTTCCCATACGATGCTACCTTGCAACAGTGGAAAGAGAAATCCCTCTACCCTATCGGCACGCTCTATCCTGAACGCACCAACTCTTGGGAAGTGGGCATAGACGCAACGCTGTTCCGCGACTTCAAAGTAAGTGCTTCCTTCTATTACGCCAACACTCATAACCAGACGTTCGACCCGCAAATTTCAGTCTCCTCCGGTTACGACAAGTTGTATGTACAGACAGGCTCCGTACGTAACGTGGGCGTGGAAGGTATGTTAGGCTATGGGCATACCTGGAGTGATTTCAGATGGGACAGCAGCTTTACTTTCTCATCGAACAGAAACACGCTCACCGAACTGATAAAAAACTATGTGCATCCCGAAACCGGAGAAATCATCAACAAAGACCGACTTCCATTGAAACCGTCTGACGGACGTGGATTGGCACAAGCGGAGTTCATCTTGAAAGAAGGTGGTTCACTGGGCGACCTTTACACGCGCTCCGATGTGGTACGAGATGGCAAGGGAAGAGTGCAGATAGACGCCACCGGCAATATCGCTAAAGTGGGCAATCTGAACGACATCAAGCTAGGAAGCATATTCCCGAAAGCCAACCTGGCATGGAATAACTCCTTTTCCTACAAAGGCATCAACGTAGGATTCCTGATTTCCGCCCGACTTGGAGGTATTGTATATTCAGCTACACAGGCAGCTATGGACGAACATGGAGTTTCCGAAAGAACTGCCGCTGCCCGCGATGCAGGAGGAGTTCTCGTCAACGGACGCACCATGGTCGACGCACAGAAGTGGTTTGAGATCATCGCCGGTTCTAGCGGACTGCCCCAATACTATACGTATAGCGCGACGAATGTCCGCCTTCAGGAAGCACGTATCGGTTACACCATCCCCCGCCGCTGGCTGGGTAATGTATGCGACATCAATGTGGCACTTGTAGGCCGCAATCTATGGATGATCTACAATAAAGCGCCATTCGATCCCGAAAGCGTGGCCACCACCGGCAACTTCTATCAGGGTATCGACTACTTCATGATGCCCAGCAGCCGTAATATTGGGTTCAACATTAAGCTTAATTTCTAAAACGATGAATAGCATGAAATACATAAAACAGTTCAATCTGATAGTGATATCATTCGCCACGCTGCTTATCTCAGGTAGTTGCATGGACTATGATATCAATCGAAACCCTTTTGAGACCAATCAGGAAGAGATGGGACGGGACAATTACAATGTAGGTTCCAAACTCAAGACTCTTCAAGGACAAGTCATTCCCACTGAGGAACATTTGTATCAATTTATGGAAGCTATGTGTGGTGGTTCCTATGGTGGATATTTCAGCGAAACAAAACCCGACTGGACCGAAAAATTTTCAACATACAATCCCAAGTCGGATTGGCTGCAAGGTGCCTTTTCTACCGTCTTCACAAATACATATCCCAGCTACCGCACGCTCATGAAACTGAGTGATGTTGCCGTCCCGCAAGCCATCGCCAAAGTACTCCGTGTGGCTATCATGCAACGTACCACCGACATGTTCGGTCCCATCCCTTACAGCAAGATAGTGGTAGAGGGAGAAGCAGCAGCATTGAGCGCTCCTTACGACTCGCAAAGGGATATCTACACACAGATGTTCAAGGAATTGGAAGAGGCCGATAAGACATTTGTGGAGAATAGCGCACTTGACCCCGCCGGTCTAAAAAAACTTGACGACGTATATTACGGAAGCGTGGAAAAATGGCGCAAATACCTTCATTCGCTGCAACTACGCATGGCTATACGTCTTTCCTACGTGCCGGAGATGAAAGACGAAGCCCGTCGGATTGCCGAAGCGGCAGTAGCGGCCGGCGTAATCACGGACAATGCCGACAACGCCCTATTCCACGTGGCCGATAACCGCTCCGCCCTCTGTTTCAACGGTTGGAATGACTACCGGGTGGGTGCCGACATCCTATGCTATATGAATGGTTATCAGGATCCTCGCCGCGAGAAATACTTCACCTTGGGAAAAGGCAAAGACAAAGACAACAAGCCCATAGAAGATTACTACGGTATGCGAATTGGTACCCAGCCCACAGGCGTGACTAAGGACGAAATCATCATTGCCTACTCCAACCGCCACATGAGCAACACTGATCCTTACATCTGGATGACGGCTACTGAAGTGGCATTTCTCCGTTCCGAAGGCGCACTGAGAGGATGGGTAATGGGCGGAAAACCCAAAGATTTATATGAGCAAGGCATCGCCCTCTCATTCACGCAACACGGAGTGTCGGGAGCCGAGGCTTACGCTTCCGACGCCAAATCTGTCCCCACAGCCTATGTCGACCCGCTAGGCCTATTCAACACCAGTGCACCGTCCACCATTACCATTGCATGGAATACAGACACACAGGCCGATCATTTCGAAGAGAACTTAGAGCGCATCATCACACAGAAGTGGATTGCCATCTTCCCGCTGGGCATCGAGGCATGGAGCGAACACCGCCGCACGGGTTATCCCAAAATGCTGCCTATTGTTCAGAACAAGAGCGAATTTACCGAACTGACTGACATCGGAATACGCCGTCTACAATATCCTGCCAGCGAATACAGCCTCAACGGAGGACACGTGGAAGAAGCCGTGCAGATGTTGGGAGGAGACAAAATAAACATTCGTCTCTGGTGGGATTGCAAGCCGAATAATCAATAAAAGTAAAACCTTGAAAAACAAAAAGATATGAAACACCGATATTTAAAATCCAATTTGATAGCCTGTCTCCTGACAGCCGCAATAGCCGGAGGATCCCTGTTGGCGTCTTGTGAAGACTGGACAGATCCGGAAGAGGTGGATTACGCGATTAAAGACCCAAGCGAACAGAATCCCGAACTTTGGGCACGCTACATAGAATCGCTGCGCGTCTACAAGCTCGAACGTCCGCACTACATTACCTACGCCAGTTTCAACAACGGCGTTGAACCTTCAAAGAATGAAGGCAACTACCTTCGCTCTCTGCCCGATTCGTTGGACTTTGTCACATTGGCAAATTCCGAGAATATCACCGCCACCGACCGTGGGGACATCCCCGGACTACAAGAAAAAAGCATCCGCGTACTCTATCACGTAGATTACGCCAAGAAGATGGCGGAACTCCCTGACGACGCTGCTTTGGGTGCATGGTTGGACAAAGCAATAGTCACCGCCACAGAACTGAGCATGGATGGTTTCGCCTTCAGCGGATTACCCCTCTACGGTGGCACGGATGCCGAACAGGCAGCACGCAAGGCGTCTGCACGACTGATTGTTTCCAAACTATCCGCCACCGGTAAAGCGCTCGTATTTGAAGGAGACCCCACCTTTGTGGATGACTCCGACATGGAAAAACTGGATTACATAGTGCTCAATACCATTGACATAGAGAGAGCCGTGGCATTGAAACTGCTTGTAGCAAATACGCTGGAAATGCATGTAACACTATCGAAAGCGCAACTGATACTCGCCACCAAGATGAACGGTAAGTTAGCAGACGAAAACGGAAAATGGTATAACGCCGTACTCGAAATGCCTAATCGTGTAGTTGGTCTGGGACCTTTGGGGGGAATGGCGATATACTCCATAGGAGAAGATTACTATCAACCTGAGAAGAATTACAATACTTGCCGGACGGCTATACAGACGATGAATCCGTCTATGTAAGACGTAAGTAAAATGTATAAATACTATAAAATCAATCTTATGAATAACTCATTCAAATACTTCGCCCTCCTCATGTTACTGGTAGCAATGACGGGATGTACCGCAGACGATATTACACAAGCCGGAGGTACGCTGCCGGACGAAACGCCCATGAGCAATATAGGAGGAATATTACGCAGTGAAAGAACCTTGTCGAATCTAATAGATATCGACTTGTACGAAGAAGATGCAGAAAGCACCGAATATATCAACTACACGTTGACTAAGCCCGCTACAAATGCCGTCACCCTAAAGGCGACTGCCAACGAAACACTAGCAGACGCTTACAACGAGAGAAACAACCTCGAATTGAAAACGCTCCCCACCGCTAACGTGCGCTTTGAAAGTAGCGGCACACTCACCATAGCCGCCGGAAAGCAAACATCCGCTCCTATTAAAGCAACAATTTCTACCGAAGGATTGGAAGTCGGAACGCTTTACCTATTAGCACTCACCGTAGAAAAAGCCGCTGTAGACGTAAAAGCGCAAGCAGAAAAACAAGCGCTATATTATAGAATATACATTGAGAAGAAAGCGACAACCATCGAGCCTAATGAAGGAGAACCAGAAGATATACCGGAGTTATTGCCCAACCTGACTTCTGTATTTTATGTGAATACGGAAACCTACCAACCATACATCGCCAACGCATTTGGCATCACGGCTATGCCCCCCAGACCTCAACCCAGAAAGTTGTATAGCATGGGGAATATTATAAATCTGAAAAGAGCAACAATAAACTATGACGCTTCCAGCCAGCGTGTCATGTTTGCTCTAGGAACCGACTTAAGCTATGTATTAGAACATAGCAATAAATATCTCCGTCCGATTCAAGTACACGATCGTAAAATATGCATTTGCATTGAAAATGGCGATCAAGGCATTGGCTTCTGCAACATGAACGCTACGCAAATAACCGACTTCGTCCGCCAAGTAAAAGCGGTGGTAGAGCGTTACAATCTTGATGGCATAAACCTATGGGACGAAGACAGCAAATATGACAAAGCCGGAATGCCGGAAATGAATACCACTTCATACCCCATGCTAATCAAGAAATTGAGAGAAGCCCTACCCGACAAGCTATTAACGCTGGTAGATAAAGGAAACGCAACGGAATATTTCTACGACGCTGACAAATGCGGAGGCATCAAAGTAGGCAGTTACATTGACTACGCATGGCACGGATACGTTTCACCAACGGAAATCCTGCAAGTCATCAATCCAAATGCCGAAGGTAGCACCCAAACTTATAGCAAATATGTACGTAAGCCCATTGCCGGATTGGACGAATCATGTTACGGAAGTGTAAATGTTCCTTGCTATAATGACAATGATAGAGAAATTAGAGATCCTTCTTCAGAGATTATAGCCAAATGGAAAACTACGGGAAATAAAAAGAGTAATATTCTAGTTTATGGAAATGACCTGATTGGTCAAGAGTATGCTGGTTATGAACTCGCGACTAAAAACATGATAAGCGGATATAGTGTTCCGTATTTTATGGATGACGGCTATACATGGAATTTCGATAGCGACACTCAAAAGCCCGGAGCCATACGCTATACACTAGGTAAACTGTATGCGATAGCAGATAATGGTCCTGACATGAACCCTTTTAGAAAAGATTGGTAAATACTAAAAAACAAAATTTCAATTGCCATGAAAACAATAAAATCCCACCGAGGCATCCTAACCAACGCCTCCATAGTAAGCCTTGCCGCAGCCATGCTACTATCAATAGCCGCCTGCGACAACAAAGACTACAGCAACGCCACTCCTTTCGACAACGTCGTCTACCTCGACGCCGCCCAACAGAAGGACGTGACAAACTTCACCTTCAACCGTCTCATCGAAACCGGTCAGCAAACAATCGCCGCCCAACTCTCACAGCCAATGGGTAGCGACGTCAATGTCAGCATCAAAGTTGACCCTACCCTGGTGGGCACCTACAACGCCCGCTTGGAAACAGACTACACCCTGCTCGACTCCAAATACTACTCTCTCTCCACCGAGCAAGCCGTCATCCCGCAAGGTAAAACCATCTCTGCACCCGTCAACATCGACTTCAATGATCTCACCGAACTCACCATCGATGCCGGCTACCTGCTACCCGTCACCATCAGTCAGGCGACAGGAGGAATCGGTATCCTCGACGGCTCGAAAACCATCTGCTACATCATCCGACGTTCCAGCGCTATCACCACCGCCGTCAGCCTGAAGGATAACTACTTCGAAGTGCCCGGATTCGACAAAAACAGCCCCACCGCCGGAATTGTGAACGGTCTGAAACAACTCACTTACGAAGCCATCATTCGTGTGGACGACTTCAAATACGGTGCCGAAACGAAAAACATCTGTACTATCATGGGTATCGAGCAATACTGCCTGCTGCGCCTCGGTGATGCCGGATTCCCCTTGCAACAACTGCAATTCGCCGCCAATGAAAACAAAATACCCAACGCTGACAACAGCAAACTGCTGCTCCCCAATGAATGGTATCACGTAGCTGTAGTCTATGACACAGAAGCGCGCACCGCCTCGATCTACCTCGACGGACGTGAACAGAGCCGTGCCGAAGACTACGGAACAGGCAAAGCCATCGACCTCGGCCTGCAGGAACGCGGCAAACAGTTCATGTTCAAAATAGGTCACTCCTACGGCGAGTCCGACGACATGAGCCGCCAGCTCGATGGTGAAATCTGCGAAGTACGCATATGGAACACAGCTCGCACACAACAGGAAATCTACAAGAATATGTATAACATAGAAGATCCCGAGAACACCCCGGGGCTCTGCGCCTACTGGAAGTTTAACGAAGGCGAAGGCGACATTGCCAAAGATTACTCCGGTCACGGAAACGATGCGAAAGCCTACAACAAAGCAGTACTATGGCCTGCAGGCATCGAAGTGACACAGAAAAATAAATAATAGTAGCAACTGAAGATTTTTTTTACCTTTAAACACTGCCACATTTTTGTTCTTATCTTAAATATTATACGGAAAAACAAAAATGTGGCAGTGTTAATAATCAACATCTTAAGCCATAAGAAACCCTCTATTTTCTATAAGTTTACAAAAATCATCTATAGTCTTTTCACTTTTTATCAGAT
>OGOR01001580.1_pt1 | contig 12156 bp, 14 predicted proteins | sample 1552771 | NCBI WGS metagenome assembly OGOR01 (sample SAMEA2580124, study PRJEB22360) | human gut metagenome | biome: human gut; feature: human-associated habitat; material: faeces | place: Denmark | collected 2008/2010
CGATGGCTTCTTCTTTGTCTTCCATGGCACAACGGGCAATAGCCAGTTGGAAATCCCACGAACAGGGTTTCTTTCCTACTTCCTGATATGCGGCAAGCCGGCGTATCAGTTCGGTGGCTTGTAGGTATGCCGGGGTATGAGTGGGAGTAGAAAGCAATGGCAATGTATTTCCTTCTTTTATTTTGCAGATCACATTCGGCCATAACTGCTTGATGGGGGTGAAACAGGTTGCGTTGCTATAACCGGGTTGCCAGTCAGCAAGTCGTTTGAAGGAACGTTCGTCGTAAGCTCCTCTGTTTTTATCTATTCCTTTCAGTTTCTCTTCCAGCCGGGTGAATATGTTTTTCAAAACTCCTGTATTAGGGTTGTCTGTCTGTGCCCATAAGCGTTGGTATTCCAATAGGAAAGTGGCAAGGAGATCTTCGTATGGTTCCCAACTATTGGCAACAATATTAGCTGCCCGTTGGAAAATAGGTTCCATCCGGTTGAGGTCTTCTTTATCCAGTTGGGGATGGAAAGCAATGATAGCGGCAATCGTTGTTTCTACCTCCCAGTTCTCCTCCATGTCGAACAAACGGCTAAGCTGGAACAGGAAATCTTCTTTGTTGGCAGGGAATGGAATACGATTGTCTTCCCGGCAAATGCGGACGGCTTCCAGAGATGGCTCTTCGAAGAGGAGGGATTTATCAGTACTATTTCTTTCTGTATTCTTTCTTTCTGTATGAAGAATGTCTTCTGTCGTACTTGTATCTGTTGCATTTGCTTCTTCTGCAAGGTGTGGCTCTGTAGACTGTGGCTTGAAAGATGCGAGTATCGCTTGCACACTTTGAAACATCTCCGGTTGATAAGACTGTAGTGTTTCTTGGAGATTGGACGAAGAGGCGTCTCCATACTTTGAAATAAAGTTGGCAGCTTTCTTTTGCAGGCTTTCGTCCTTCTTCAAAAATAGTTGGCAGAGAGTGATACAACAAGGCTCTTTCATCTCAGAATGTTGCGCAACGATCTTTTCAAAGATGGAGTAAATGGTTAATAGCGAGTTTTTGGGACTGGAGAAGAAAAGGGTGGTTGCCCGTTCGATGAATTCCTGATAGCGGAATCCTTCTTCGTCTGCAATGCTCTTCAACTGTTGCAACATTATATTTACCGGCTTGGTGTAGGAAGAAGTGAATGTTTGCATGATCTCTTCCTGTAAGGATAACAATTCTCCGGCGGTCGGTTGCAGCGTTTCAAAGAATCTGGCAAACCATCCTGCCATGTCTTTTTTGAAGCTCCGGTGAAAAGTGGCGAGGGTGGCTCTTAGTAGCTGTTCTCTATCCAGATGGCCGTCCAGTGAAAAGCGGTAGAGGGCCGCGCTGATACTTTCATCCCGTGTTGTGATTCCTTTTTTATAAGCATTTTTGGCACAATCATCCTGATAACCGATGATTGATTCGTGTTCGAAAAGCGTCCAGATGTGCTCTTTCAGTGTAATATCCCGCTTGAGTAATAGCTCACTGTTGAAAGTATCGTCTCCTTTGCCTCCCTTTTTTCTAATGAGGGTAATCCAGGGGAGTACATGCGCTATGCGGTTTGGCGTAATTTCTTTGAGGTATCCCATATCCATGAGCTGCATCAGTTCTTCGTAATTGAGATCGAAATTGAACCATGTTTTGTCATCGTTGATAAAATCTGTCAGCCAGGCAGGGTTGTAAAGTGGGAGTAGTTTGCAGAGCATATCAAACTTCACATGATATGCCATATCCACCTCCCGTTTGTTGGCACATACAAACTGTACTGCCGATAAAAAATGTGCCCGTGCCGGACTACAGGTTGTCTCACTGCTGAAACCAGCGAACCTGCCTTTTATCCATTGTAATTCCCGGATTAGCGGCAGCAACTTCCGCCTGTCCTTCATTGGCAACTCCAATAATCTCTTGATAAAAGGGATTAATATCTTCTCTTCATTCTCCGGAGTATCCACATAGGCTTTGGATAACTTCTCCAGTTCTTTTTTTAGTTCTTCCATTGCGCTAGTTTCTTTACTGCCAAAATATGTTTGCAAGCTCCCCGTTCTCCCTGATTACTGCTGAACCAAGTGCAAGTGCAACGTTCTTTTTCGTTCTCCCTGTCCAGAATGACGGTATGCCTCACTCCTCCGCTTCCTGCAACACGGGCTTCCGTCCGGTTGCCATCATTCGCAATGATTTCTACTTTGTCTTCTTCCAGCAACTTTTCTGCAGCTATCATTCGCGGGTTGAGGCTCAAAATACGTTCGGTTTTGAAAGGCAGGCGGCGGTAGAAGAAACTGTTTTCATCCAAATCGAATCCCAGCAAACCCATTGCTGCCAATCGTGCCGAGAGAGAATCTACCTTATCCAGGTCAATATGTTCTTCTATGGCAAAAAGCGTAGGGTTGAACTGTTGGTTGGCGTAACTGTATTTATCCATCGCCTCTATCCATCTTTCAGGTACGTCTTCGAGCAGAGATTCCAGTGCGGCACCTTCTCCGGAAAATCCTCTCCAACATTCGCGGGAAAGAGAAAGGCTGAAGCGGACCGGACCGAAATAAAGTTGCCAGATAGTAGATTGCATAGTAGGATGCACAAATACTTTCAACTCATCGGCAAAGGGAAGCAAAGGCTCGAGCAAGCGCAAACGATGGAGTCCTCCGATGCAGATGGCATTCATACTTTTCACCGGTGAAAAGGCCGGTTTTTGACCACGCATCACTAAATAATAGTCACATTTCACACTACTTTTCGGAAGTGTCTGGAAGAGTTGCAGGGTTTGTATGCGATTGAAGGAAAAGACCTTTTCGGCAACGGATTGATAAATTTGCACCGTAGTCAGCCCCTTTATCCATTTCACGGGCAGAGGTACTTTTCGCTCTATCACCTTCTCACCTTTATTATAGAGTCCCACTTCTTTGGGACCGACCGACATTACTACATTTTCCTGTCTGCCTATTCCTCCTAAAGCAGAAATCATTCCGGGATTAAAATCTACATTCGTTGTCCCGTTTTCCAAGAATTCTCCGTCGTGTCCATCAGGAAGTACATCGACCCTGGCGTATACACCTGCACAATTAGAAAATCCTTCAAAGCGCAAACGATTATTTCCAGCCGTTACAATTGGGTCTTTCAGCATTGCAAGCTGTGCTGGTGTCAGATTGAAACTGGATTGCACAACGTTGGATAATGCAATGAGGCAACGTGCCGTCATATAAGGTTGCGTCAGCTTTCCCCAAAAGAAACAGGGGGCTTCTCTCTTTTCTATTTCGCTATATTTGGCAAGAAACAGTTCGTCCTGATCGGCCGACCGTTGCAATGTGGAAGGAGCTGCATATTGATAAGAAATAGTATCAGTCATAGATAATAAATTGGTATTTGGTTGTACATTGCCCAAATATAGAAATTAATTCTTACGTGAAAAAAGAAGTAAGAGAATTTACATCACTTTGGAATGTGTGAGATATTATAAAATATCGTCGAAAGACTAATTTATGCCACTTTTTATACTAGTTATGAGATACAATTCTTTATATTTGAACACAATTTTTTATACATAAAACAATTATTCTTTATAACTATTCTTAAATCATACGTTCCATTTTGCCGGAAAATAATACTTTTGCCCCCATAAAAAGAATGTTTAAGCGACATATTCTAAATTAAGTCTTATGAATTTTTTAATATAAAAAGACAGCTGTTTGTGAAAATCGCTAATATTGTTTGTTTTGTTTGTGTTATCCCATTTTGAGTCAGGTGTGACTTCAAAATGGGATTTTTGCTGTAATGCGGATTAAAAACCACCCGAATACTATCAGAAATGACCTAAATTCTATCAACCGATAGATTTTCCCCTAAACAATGTCTGTTCTTTACCTGCCACATTTGTTGAAAACCCGTAAACTTGCAACATCAAAATTATAACAACGAATACTCACAATTTAAAAATAGCGTATATGAAAAGTTTAAGCTTCAGGAAAGATCTGATAGGAGTACAGGATGAATTACTCCGCTTCGCATACAAACTGACAACCGATCGTGAAGAAGCAAACGATTTGTTACAAGAAACCTCATTAAAAGCATTGGATAACGAAGACAAATATACCCCCGACACAAATTTTAAAGGATGGATGTATACTATAATGCGGAACATCTTTATTAATAATTACCGCAAAGTAGTGCGCGATCAGACATTTGTCGATCAGACTGAAAACCTCTATCATCTGAATCTGCCACAAGAGTCAGGTTTTGAAAGTACAGAAAGAGCTTACGATTTAAAGGAAATGCACCGCGTAGTCAATGCTCTGCCTAAAGAATACAGAGTTCCGTTTGCTATGCACGTTTCAGGATTCAAGTACCGTGAGATTGCAGAGAAGTTGAATCTTCCGTTAGGTACTGTAAAAAGCCGCATATTCTTTACCCGTCAGAAATTACAGGAAGAGTTGAAGGACTTCCGCTAAACGTTAACTATCATTTTTCAGTAGGTATCAATAGGTATAGGGCAAAAGGATCTTGTTTCCTTTTGCCTTTTTTATTTTATGTATTGGTGGTATACCTGCTATGGGGATTTTTTCAGTAACTTTGTCGCTGGGTAATAGACTGTAAATAAAAAAAATATAGATGTTATGATAAAAGCAATCATGCTCGATGTGGATGGAACATTGGTGAGTTTTGAAACTCATGAAGTATTGCAATCTTCTGTTGAAGCCCTTAAGGAGATTCATGACCGTGGGATTCGAATAGTCATTGCTACCGGCAGAGCAGCAGGTGACCTTCATGAAATAGCTGCTGTTCCGTATGATGGAATTATAGCATTGAATGGAGCTGACTGTGTCTTACTGGATGGCACTGTGATAAGGAGACACCTTATTCCAAAGGATGATTTTAAGAAAGCCATGGAAATAGCAAAGGCTTTTGATTTCGCAGTCGCTATTGAATTGGATGAAGGCGTGTTTGTCAATCGGCTGACTCCGACTGTCGAACGGATTGCCAAAATCGTGGAACATCCCATCCCTGCCGTTGTAGACATTGAAGAACTATTTGAAAGAAAAGAGTGTTGCCAGCTTTGTTTTTATATCGATGATGAAATAGAACAGCAAGTAATGCCGCTTCTGCCTAACCTTTCCTTATCACGCTGGCATCCTTTATTTGCTGATGTGAATCTTGCAGGAATCAGTAAGGCAACCGGAATTTCTGCTTTTGCCGATTATTATGGAATTGAGATGGCGGAAATAATGGCTTGTGGTGATGGCGGTAATGATATCCCTATGTTGAAAGCTGCCGGAATCGGAGTAGCTATGGGAAATGCATCGGAGGCTGTCAAGGCTTCAGCCGATTTTATTACTGATACCGTTGAGAATGACGGTTTGTGTAAGGCTTTGAAAAACTTTGGAATTATAGCCAGTTTGACAGGTATATAGGAGGGGCTCATCGAAATATCAAAGGTAACTTGGTGTTAGGAGCCATCATCATATTCGTGATGATTATCATTCACTTGGTGAGCGGATGCGAACCTATGCTTCCCGCTGAATCGGAAAATAACAAAAAAACAGAAATACTGTCACACAACCAAGATAGCACCAATAATCAGGGAGAAATACTACCCGAACCGGACATCAGTGACTGGGACACAGATACCACCACCTACCAGACAACCACTAAACCAACTAAATAAAACATTTTTCTTGCTAAATAATCAACCTATAAGTTTATTATCTCGTTATTTTTGCGTATCTTTATCTTACTATAAAACAAGGAGATATGACATTTGACGACATTACTGGAGACAGAAAATTATGGGCTGTACACTTTGAAGGCGAGGATGATAACGAATTTTATAAGGTGTTCAACAACTGGGCCGACGTGGTTTGGCTACGCGCTTTCTTCAAGGAGAACATTGACGACTTTGAACGCCTATTTTAAAATAACGGATATAAAAGAAGCTATCAGCGATACTATTGAAGATAGTGAACGCCTTCGATACATCATAATGGACATCTCCCCGGAAACCGATTTAAGCAAGATATTCCGTCCGCTGGACAACAACCAAGCTTCGGATGTGATGCTGCAAAAAGAAAAGGCCCGGTTAAAACGTAAATACGGTCACTCGTCATGGCTCCGGTTATACGCTATCAAATTGATTCAAGGCAACTACATCATCACCGGAGGCGCCATCAAGCTGACGGCTACGATGCAGGAAAGAGAGCACACCAGGCAGGAACTTGTGAAAATAGACAGGGTTCGACGCTACTTGCTTGAAGAAGGAATTATTGATGACGAAGGGTTTATAGAGTATATTAGTGAATTATAATTTGGGAGGAATAGTATGGAAAATAGTATGAAATCTATCGCACAAAGGCTTGAAGAACATTCTTCTCCAACGCCTTCGAAATGGCGTGAGCTGTTTGACTTCCTTGAAACAAACAAGTCTTGGCTCCGACATTCGCAAAATATTGCCATGCTGATGCTGGACAGGATGGAAGAATTAGGAATGAGCCAAAAGCAATTGGCTGAAAAAATGAATTGCAGCCCGCAATACATTTCAAAGGTGTTGAGAGGACGGGAGAACCTTTCACTCGAAACTTTGACCAAGATTGAAAACGCACTGGAAATCTCCCTTATCAAAGGGGAACCGGTAGCTGTATAACTCACATCGGCTGCAGTAGGAAAGATTTGCTATCATATTTTTTCAGGATGAAACATTTGCCAGCACTATTCCCGAGCTGCAGCAGCTGATCCGGAAAAATGTGATAGCAAATCTTTCATTGGCCAAGATCTTCCGGAGCGTATTTTGCTAGCAATCATTTCCCCTACTCTTTTTCCCTGACCGCTTTCTCCAACCTGTCGAGTGCCGACAGAAAACCCCGCACGGCTTCGCCCTGCTCCCGGTACTTTCGTTTCAGTTCTCCGTGTTCCTTCGCTTCCTGCTTGTAGTGGGTACAGAAACGGGGGTACTCCCGCACAACGTGTTTGATTGCTTCGCTGGCCGTTCGCTTTCCTGTAAGATTCTTTAAAATTTCAAGCTGCGTGACTTCCTCGGCAGTCAGTCGCAAGGTGATCGTGCTTACTTTTTCGCTCATCGTTGTTGCTTTTTGTGAGGCTATGAAGCCGATTTGTTTTTTATTCCGTCATCTCCGTGACTGCTGCCCGCTATCAACCCCACGGCATCCCGTAGCCGCTTCAACAGGAACAACCGGGGCATCCGCAGGCGTTTGTTCCCGTGCATTTCGCCTAGAATTTGCCATACGGGATTTCCTATTTCGCCATGTCCGGACAGTTTGAGCACCTCCTCAAGCTCCCGGGGGGAAAGATTGTAAGGGCTTAGGCCCTCTATCAGCCCTCTGGTATTGCGTGGCTTTTGTTCGCGCGCCACCGCCTCCACTTGTGGCGGGCGTTGCCCGGTAGTTGTGGAAGTAGTATTGCTACCTGTTGCAATGGTCGTTTCAGGCTTGTTTCTCCCCAACGGAGTGGAAGAAAGCAAAGCTCTCGCTTCCTCCTCCGTGAGGTCTCCGATAGTCGGTAGGGGGATAGAGGAGGACTTTTCTTTGTTTTCTTTTTCTTTTCTTTTCTTTTCTTTGTCGATTTTTTCCGGAAGGTTTCCAGAAGTTTCCGGAAAGTTCTGGAAACCTTCCGGAAGTTTCTCGAAAGTAGGTTCTACCGTTGTCGGTGACACCGACACGTCCGGTATGTTTTGCCCGGTCGGTTCCGCGGCTGTCGCAGCTTCAAACAGAGGCATAGTGACGGGTTCCTTTATGGGCTGTTCCGGTTCTACGAGAAGAATATCCAGCGGGATATACATTTTCTTCTTCGCCAGCTTGCAGATGTCTATATATCGGCTCTGAATGGCCCGGGAGGTGAGAATACATTTCATCTTCCACACGACGGGGTCGAACAGGCAGATTTCAGCGCAATAGTCTACAATCTCTTTCACCCGTTCCTCGTTCATGCCCCAATAGTCGGCGCAGTCGAAAAGCTGATCTTCCGTCCAGCGGATATACGAACCGTCGACACGGTAGATTTCGTTCAACGCATATTGGTATACGGCATAGCCGTCGCACCCGTATTTCTTTTTCAGGCGTTTTATTTTGATGTCCTGAAAGCGGTCTGTCTCCGCTTTGTAATAGGAAAATCCGTTCTTGCTCATATTCTTCTGCTGTAATTAGATGCCAGGTAATTCATGATTTCTTCTTTGCTGTATAGGAAAGTCCCGCCCAGTTTATAGAACGGGATAGCTCGCTCCGCGCGCAGGTTTCTCAATGTCGAGTTGCTGATGTTGAGCAGCTTGCATACATCGGCCGATCGGATGAATACAGCGTCTTCGGGCACGGTATCAAGCGTAACGGGCGTAACGGGCTTGTATTTCGTCCCTTTTGCTTCTCGTTCTCGGTTGTATTTCCGGGTTCAATGATTCTCATGTTCTTGTTTTCTGTTTTCATAATTTTGTTTTTATTTGGATTCATATTCAGTTATTTAAGTCTTTGAGAGTGATTTGGTCGAGATGTGCCAACTGGGTGCTGTCGAGGGCGTGGATCGTTTTTATGATCCACCCTTTCAGAACAATTTTCCGGTGTCCCTCGATGTTGCCGTAGTGTTGCAGTGCACGGGTGATTGCCAGATGCATTTCTCGTTTGGAAATACTTCCATGTTCATACGCTATCATACTGTCGATCGCTTTTTGTTCCAGTTCTTCCTGATTGACGGTTACGGTTGCTTTCATTCGTTTATGGCTTTATTGTTGGATGATTTTTCAGCTTCTTTTTTGGCATACATTTCTTTAAGTGCTGCCATGTCGTCCATCACTTTGTTATCGACTACTTTCGCGTATATTTGTGTTGTCGTTACATTAGTGTGTCCCAGCATTTTAGACACAGTTTCCAGCGGTATTCCCCTCTGTAGGGTGATGGTGGTGGCGAAAGTATGGCGTCCGATATGATAAGTCACTCGTTTCTTGACTTTTGCGGTAGCGGCTATGAGTTTTAAGTTTCGGTTGATTGTTTGTCCGCAGATAAAAGGGAACAGGTGGCTGTTGGGCTTGTGTGAGTTGTAGCAATCAAATTCTTCGATAATTCTCTGTGCTGGTTCCAGCAATGGTAGTGCTACTCTGACTCCTGTTTTCTGTCGTCGGTAGGTGAGCCATGGGCTATGGTCAATTCCGATCGTGATATTTTCGTTTGTAAGATTGATCATGTCCGTGTAGGATATTCCGGTGTACACTGCAAACATGAAAATTTCTCTTGAGATCACTAATTTTGGCGGCAGTTTTGCGATTTGAATAGCTCTTATTTCTTCTTCGTTGAGGAATCCTACATCCACTTTGTCTTTTTTTGCTTTCAGCAAGCATGCAGGGTTTCTGCTTATCCACTCGTTAGCCAAGGCCATATTCATGACTTTTTTGAATCTGGTGATATGTTTCAGTGCTCCGTTAGTGGTGCATAGTTTCTTGTTGTCTTTTCGGTTGAATCCTTGCAGGTATGCGAAGAACTCATTAACAAATGCTTTGTCAATGGCGGAAATATCATAATCAGTTGTATGATACTTGTTTTTGACGTAATTAATGAGATGGTTTCGGGTAATTCTGTAACCGGCAAAAGTGTTTTTTTTCAGTTTTTTTGTTTCAATAATCTCGTGGTATTCGAACAGCTTGCTGATGGTTGAGTATTCATTATCTTGTGCATTGAACATCAATTTAAAATTCTCGATGTTCAGAAGATAGTTTTTATTCCGTATTCTGGTAAGTGTTTCGTCAATAGCCATTTTTAAGTCTTCGATATATCGATTGACTTCCTTACTGGCGTCTGACTTTCCTAATGCTTTTTGTGCTGTTGCCGACCATGATGAGAGGGGTAGATAGATATTCATTGGAATTTCGTATCTTTGTCCCGAGATTGTTACCCTGCAATGTAACGGTGCCATGTTTTCACTTGTTCTCCCCTTCCTTATCCAGAAGAGAACTGTGAAAGTTTGTTTTTTTTCTTTCATTTCTCTTTATTTTTATGAGTTCGCCCACTCAAAGAGAGAAAAGAAGCAATATTGGTCACCGAAGGAGGCACCGAATCTTGTGTCCGCTTTTTTCGATTGCCTATGTTGTTGAACGCAAAAAAGCCGCTAAAACTGCAATTTTAGCGGCTTTTTGTACTTAAATAAGTGTAAGAGGTGGGCCATCTTGGGCTTGAACCAAGGACCTCCAGATTATGAGGCTCTAATTTTTATTCTATTAAATAACAGTATGTCAACCTATTAATAATCTCATTGTAGGTTATCAGTCAACAATTAGTCAACATTGAACTTACCCTGCAAAGTTAATAATAATTCCTCATATCAAGAATTAAATCACTGTTTCTTATTATACCCAAATGCAGAATTTTATTTATATGTGTACCTGCCCTGCAATATTTAAAACTTCGCTCCATGTATTATGTTCTTCCCCTGCTTCTTAGTACCTTTACTGTAGATGATTCAATTACCAACCTATTTATTGCTACACAAATATGCAAGTAACGCCAAAGAAGACTAACACAATTCATTATTTACCACAAGAGATTAAAGAAACCAAACTCACAGAAGTCACATATTTACCTATTACAAGGGAAATGTTAGAACAGCTATTCTCAAATTCAGCTAAGAAGGATAAGCATAAATTAGTTAAGAAGAGAAGGAGGTAATTAATAAGGCAGCAAGTGAATGTTACTTCAAATGCTGCCTTTATTTGTTGGACTAAGAGGTCAACCTCTCTTATAGGTCATTTTAGCATAGTGTTCAGATGCTTCATCTTTATCATGAAATTCAAGTACTAGCTTATTGGAACTGATTTCAAGAACCTTTAAATCATACTGTTCATATTCATCTTCAATAAGAGTTATAACATCACCATTCACTTCCCATTTCTCAATACTCTGCGGGTTACTTGTACCGTCCAAATCATATTCACTATAAGTACCGTCTTCCCTAAAGGTGAAGTTACCGAAATATTCACATTCATCTTTAGGCGCATGGCTCCATGCTTCATCATATTCAGGGTGTTCAAAGTCCTTCTCAAACCCTTCCTCATAAGTAAGTACCCAGTGCCCTATAAGCTTCTCCGCAAGAGGTCTGTTATCGTTTTCATCGTCATCACTACAAGCAATAAAATTCAGACTCATCATTATAACCATGATTACTGAACCTATTAATCGTAAAGTCCTCATATATCGTTGGATTTTATTATTTACTGCTTGGTATAAGTTTCAGAATCTTCATTATCTTTAATCGTTAAACGATTGCCAGAAATAGAGAAGGTAGATGTATATACCTCATCTGTCCATGTAAATGTAATCTTATCACCGTCTACAGAATATTTAAATGATTCAGAATCAGTTTGTTTGTTATCTTTAAACTCTTGCCATATACCACTTCCGTCTGCATTGAATGTATATGAATCACTATAACCATAGTTATCCACTTCACTTCGCCATGTACCAACAATGGGGTTGTCATCATCGTCATCACTACAAGCTACAAAGTTCACACTCATAATAATGGCTACTAAAGCCATACCAATAAATCTTAATGTCTTCATAAAATGTATTTACTTCTTTTGATAAGTCATTTTAGAGTATTCCTTGTCACCATCTGTCTTCTCTTCATAACATTCAAGTACCAACTTTGTAGAAGTCAATTCTGTAACTTTCAAATCATACACATCTGTATCTGAACCATACCGTAAAGATAAAAGACCATTACTTAACGTCCATTTACCATTACCAATGATAGAGTTATCTAATTCATATTCAGTGAATGTTCCGTCTGCTCTAAATGTCAAATGTCCATAATCATAACATTCTCCTTCGGGGACTCTCGACCATTCTTCATCATATTCGGGATATGCAGGATTCTTCTCATATCCTTCTTCATAAACCAATATCCACTGACCTACAAGTTTCTCGGAAGTAGGAGTATCATCATCGTCATCATCACCACAAGCGGTAAAGTTCAAACACAACACAACCATTAACAAGGTCGTTCCAATAAATCTTAATGTCTTCATCTTTAAATTGTTTTAGTTAATTAATAAATTATACATTAGGGTTCACCTCATTATCATTTAAATCACCACCATTGAAATTCATATCAACATTCTCATTTCCCATTGGAGTATCATCCTCTTTAACTCCTAAAGAAGAATCTGTAGTAC
>OGOR01001590.1_pt1 | contig 12062 bp, 9 predicted proteins | sample 1552771 | NCBI WGS metagenome assembly OGOR01 (sample SAMEA2580124, study PRJEB22360) | human gut metagenome | biome: human gut; feature: human-associated habitat; material: faeces | place: Denmark | collected 2008/2010
CCGAATTGTTTTCGCAAGGAAAGGGGGGCAGGGACCGGGCCCGCCGCGAGTATCTGACACTCGACGAGTTGAAGACGCTGATAAATACCGAATGTCGGCACGAGATCGTCAAGCGGGCTTTTCTTTTCAGTTGCCTGTGCGGGCTGCGCGTCAGCGACATTCGCAAATTGAGGTGGTGCGACCTGCAACGGAGCGGTGGGCGTGTCCGCATCGAAATCACGATGCAGAAGACCAAAGAACCGCTTTATCTGCCGATTTCAGACGAAGCGTTGAAATGGTTGCCGGAGCGCGGCGAGGCGAACGGCAGTGATTTTATCTTTCCGCTGACGCACGAGGGGACGGTGAACGACACGTTGCAACACTGGGCGAAAGTCGCCGGAATAACCAAACACATCTCGTTTCACGTCGCTCGTCATACCCATGCCACGATGATGCTGACTTTGGGAGCCGATTTATATACCGTCAGCAAGTTGCTCGGCCATAAGAATATCGCCACGACGCAGATTTACGCCAAAATTGTGGACAAGAAGAAAGAGGAGGCCATCGGGTTGATTCCGAATCTGACTGACTGAAGCGAAGACCAAACGTGCGAACGACGATTCGCACGTTTTTCTTTTTCAACCGTTTTTCGTATCTTCGTAATGTATGACAGGAACAAATACGGATTATGGAAGGCATGGAGTTGAAACCTCAGTTCGACGAGCTGCAAAAAATATTCGATCGTTGTATCAAACACGCTTGCCGGGTATTGGAGGAGCGTATTGCGACGAAAACCACCCGATTCGCCCCCGACCAGCGGCAAGAGCAGGAACGGCTGGAGTATAACCGGATTGCCGACGAGCTGGCCGAGTTGTATCTACATCACTCTGTATTGTCCGACCTCCGGTTCTGTTACTCCGATCCTGCATTTCTTTGGGAGGGCGGATTCTTCGAGTCGCTGCATGCAGATGAAAAGAAAAAGTATCTTGCATTCTCCGTGCCCTCGTTCGACTACTCCCAATACGAACGGGATAACACGGCCTATGATGCCGAACTTCCTTATTTTTCTGCTGTCGTAAACATTGTCGTCCGAGAGCGTTATGCAGCTTACTTGCGGCAAAGGGAAATATCCTTGTCTGAATCTGCGCCGAAGTCAGCTATTGCGGCGCTGCCCATTGCAGAAACGGAGAATCCGTTCGATTCGATACTTACCGACGAGCAGATTGCCTACCTCGCTACGGCTGTCAATGATGTCAAAATGTTCAACGTATCGTTGTCGGCGGACGAGCTGAAAGCTATTTTCGCCTGCAAACCCGAAGCGATCGTGCGGTCGAACAACAATCGTCTTGTCGCGTTCTTTTTCTCGGGACTGAGCAGCCGCGGATTGATAACCCCCAACTGGCAATCCGTCATCGCCAATCATAAACTCTTCCTCTCGAAAGATACATCACGCGATAAATACATCAATCAAAGCGACTTATCTACAGCGACCAACTACATCCGCGACGTTGGTGTAGAGGGAAAATACGCAACCCTTGAAAAGTATCTCATGCAAGTGAAAAGACTTTAAGAACAGGTTGAGACCTCAAAGATAGGTCAATCTTCTATCAAGCTTATCCTCAATATATTTGCCCCCGTAACGGTTACAAGACACGGAGGGCATGCACTCCATTTGTTTTATTTAAAATCCATCGAATTATGGAGAAAAGTATTGAGATGCGAGTTGCAGAACTCGAAAAGCAGGTGTTTCACACCAAAAACGTGTTGAGCTTCGAGGAGGCCAGCCGTTTTCTGAACCTCTCGAAAAGCTACCTCTACAAATTGACGTCGGGCAATCTGATTCCGCACTACAAGCCGCAGGGTAAGATGCTCTATTTCGAGCGCGCGGAGCTGGAGGCATGGTTGCGTCGCAATCCTATCAAGACGCAGGCACAGATCGAAGCCGAAGCACAGCAATACCTGCTCGGCCGCTCCTCGAAGAAGAAGTAGCGATGAATGCGCAGCGTGATTCCGATTCGGTTCCGGCTTCTTCATGGCGTTCGGCCCGTCTGTTCGTTACGGACGAGTTCACGGCTCCTCCCGTGATTCTGCGGGTCGATGATTCGGTTATCGGGACTTTGGGGAATTTCAGCGCTTCTACCGGTAAGGCAAAGAGCAAGAAGACGTTCAATGTCTGCGCAATCGTGGCGGCAGCCATGACCGGCGGCACGGTGTTGAACTATTCGGCCTCTTTGCCGCCGGAGAGGCGGCGCGTCCTCTACGTCGATACGGAGCAGAGCCGTTTCCATTGCAAGCGGGTGTTGTGCCGGATTCTGCGGCTGGGGGGGTGGCCCCCCGCCGGGCCGCCTCCCCCCTTGTTCAGCGCATCCGCCGTTGTTGGAGTTCTTGTGCCTGCGCGGTTATGCCACCAAAGAGCGGTTGCGAAAGATTGAGGAGGCGATCTACGACCTCGACGACCTCGGACTGGTCGTTATCGACGGCATCCGCGATTTGGCGCACGACATCAACAGCCCCGGCGAGGCGACCGACCTTATCACGAAGTTGATGCAGTGGACGGACGAGCGGCGCATCCACATCCATACAGTGCTGCATCTGAACAAGGGCGACGACAACACGCGCGGACATCTGGGCACGGAGCTGAACAACAAGGCCGAAACCGTGCTGCAAATTACCAAAGACGACTTCGACCGCGATGTAAGTTCCGTCGCGGCGATGCACATCCGCGACCGCGATTTCGAGCCGTTCGCCTTTCGCATCAACGCCGACGCCTTGCCCGAGCCGGTCAAGGATTACCAATTTCGACCGACGACAGCCGCCAAGAGTTTCGATTATGCCGAGGTCTGCGAGGCCAAGCACCGCGAAGCGCTGGAGCTGTTGTTTTCCGAAGCTGACCGGGTTTCCTATTCGTCGCTTATCGGACGGTTGCAGAGCAGCTATGCCGCCATCGGCCATTCGTTCGGCATCAACAAGGCCAAACAGCTCAAAGTCTTTCTGGAGAACAAGCGGATGATCGTCAAGGAGGATAAGTTCTACCGCTATAATCCCGAGTTTCATTATTGACCCCACGTGCGGTTTAGTCCGGGACGGGGGTATATATTATTAAACCATTCTAAACCGGTACGGCGGGTTAAACCCCGAACCGTACCGATAAACCGAGTGAAAGAAAAACAGCTTATGGACGCAAAAGCAATCAATAAGTTCCCGATACGGGAATACCTCGCCGCACAGGGCATCCGTCCGGCCAAGGATAGAAGTTATTACGGCTTGTATCATTCGCCGCTGCGCGAAGATCGCACACCCAGCATGAAAGTAGATTACGACAAGAACCTGTGGATCGACTACGGTGCAGGCGAGGGCGGCACGCTGATCGACCTCGTGATGCGCATGGAGCGGTGCAGTGCAGGGGAGGCCATGCGGCGGCTGGAGCAGAGGATTTCCGAAACGCCCGCTTTTTCTTTTCACGGGTACAGCAACCCCGTACCGCCACACCACGAATCGGTTATCACGATAGAGCAAATCTGTCCGTTGGAAAATCCTGCCTTGCTCGCTTACCTCACGGAACGGAGCATCGACCTTGCCGCAGCTCGTGCACATTGTTCGGAGGTGCATTATCGTGTGGCCGGCAAATCCTATTTCGCCATCGGATTCCGCAACGATGCCGGAGGTTGGGAACTGCGCAACCGCTATTTCAAGGGCTGCACCTCGAAAGCCCCGACGACCCGCCGCGGCGATTATCCGACGTGTCTCGTTTTCGAGGGGTTTATGGATTACCTATCGTTTCTGACATTCAAACGCAACCCGACCCCGCCGCACAATATCGTCGTGCTGAACTCGGTAACGAACCTTGCCAAAGCCTTACCGTTCATCGCGTCGCACGAACAGGTTTATGCTTATCTTGACAACGACGATGCGGGCCGCAAAGCGACGGACGAGTTGAAAAAGGCATGCCGGAACCTCTCCGACCAATCCATTCACTATCGGCCGTACAACGACTTGAACGACTATCTGCGCAGTCGTCTTCCCGTGAAAGAACACAGGCGGTCGTGCGGCCGCAAGTTGTAATGTCGCCCACCATTCGGCCACTTCGCGCCCGCGGCTTTTCCTCCGCAGAAAAGCCATAGCCTATTAGGGCTTTTTCCGAGCCGCAACACTTCGTGTCGCTGAAAAAGCCCCAATAGGCCAAAGGGCGACCCTTTGGAAACCCCTTGCGACCGTTCCGGCCGCCGACCGCACGCACTGCGGTCGAAAACCCGACAACCGAAATCATCAACCGCAAAATTATTACTGAATCATGGGATACGTCGTATTGCATTTGGATAAGTCGCCGGACAACGAAGTACCGATGACCGCTCATATCGCACGCACCAAAATGCCGCCCAATGCCATGCCGGAACTGACCTACCTGAATGAAGAACTTGTCGAATTTCCGGAGGGCGTCGCCGACCGAACGGAAGCAATCAACCATCGGCTCGAACATGCCGGACTGACCCGTAAAATCGGGACGAATCAAGTGCGGGTAATTCGTGTCATGCTGACCGGCACACAAGAGGATATGCTGCGTATCGTTCAAGAGGGACGCCTGAAAGCGTGGTGTACCGATAACCTTGCATGGTTGCGAAAAACTTTCGGAGCCGAAAATGTCGTTTCGGCAGTATTGCACATGGATGAAGCGACACCGCATATCCACGCAGCTGTCGTCCCTATCGTAACTGGCGAACGTCGTAAAGTCCGAAAGGAGAAAACTGACGAAACAGGCAAGCGGAAATACCGCACGAAATCTACGGCCCGACCTCGGCTATGCGCTGACGATGTAATGTCGCGTATCAAGCTGAAAGAGTACCAAGACACCTATGCCGCAGCAATGGCCAAATACGGACTGCAAAGAGGTATCGACGGCTCGAACGCCCGACACGTTACAACACAGGAATTTTACCGCAACGCCATTGCCCGACAGCAGAATTTGCAGGACAATATCGGCGAACTACTCCGCATTGAGGAGGAGAAGCTCAAAGCCGTCGAACATGCCACAAAGCAGGAACAGACGGCACGTGCAGAATTGCATCGAACCGCGGCCGAACTGGCTGCGGTAAAAGGCGAGTTGAAGACCGAGAAACTGAAAAACTCCGCCGCCGAGGTCGGTTCAACCATTCTCGACGGTATCGGGTCGATGATCGGAACTTCGAAAGTCAAGCGGCAGGAGCAGGAAATCAGAGTGCTACGGCAAGAAGTTACCGCACGTGATGAAATGATTGAAATTCTGCAAACGAAGATTCAAACCATGCAGAGCGACCATAGCCAAGAACTTACGGCAATGCAGGCACGGCACGCAGCCCAGACGGCGAACCTGACGAAGCGACACGAAAAAGAAATGTCGCTACTGAAAACGGCTCTCTCAAAAGCCGTGAAGTGGTTTCCCTATTTCCGCGAAATGATCCGAATGGAGAGCGTTTGCCGAACCGCTGGTTTCAATGACAAACAGACCGCAACACTTATCAAGGGTAAGCCGCTCGAATACAGCGGAGAACTATACTCCGAAAAACACGACTACAAATTCACGGTCGAACGAGTAACGGCGCAAATAACTCCCGACCTGACCGACAAACGAAAATTGCAACTAACCATCAGCAAAATACCAGTTAAGGAGTGGTGCAGGGAGAAGTTCGAGAAAGCACGGCACTTTTTCTCTCAAGAGCCACGACAATCCAAAGGCTTTAAACGATAAATATAAGTCCCGATAATTCATAGATTATCGGGACTTATTTATTTTCGGTTTTTGCCAATAGCCTTATCTATAACTTTTTTGAATTTTTCTAAACTATAATCATCGCCGTCATCCAATATAAAACAGCCATTGACATATTTCATATTTTCATCTACGATAATCAAAACATCACTGATCTGTTGCATACCAAGTCGATTCGCGCACCGAAATCTATGGTAGATATTCCATCCGCAAAATTGGTGTTCACTCACTACATTTGCATGGTCTTGAATCTCGTTCATTTTAACCTTGACCTCCTCGTCCAATTCTTTGAGTTGATTAGCGTAATCATCCATTTCTTCTTTGGCCTGCCGATATTCTTCTCTGGCATAGCTACTCCATCCTCTCGAATCGCTCCAAATGGCAGCCGATGATTTTGCGGAATTGTATTGACGTTGCAGTCGTTCTTTTTTCTCTTCCGCATTTAGCTCGATCAAATCATGAGCGGCTCTAATCACAGCTAAATCCGTATAAATAGAAGTATATGCGCTGTCTATATGTGTTTCAATGGGTTCATAACTATCCGCATCGTAAAGACGTTTCATCATTTCCGACTTGGCAATCTCTGCTCCTCTTTGTTCTCTCGTCTGCACACAACCGAACAAAAATGGGACAATACTTAAAATTAAGAAAATCTGTTTCATAGTGGCTTTTATGTTTGTTTTATAGATTTATCTGTAATGATAATGAATGCCCACTCGTTCTTTGCCATCTTTTTCATAAGTATATACATCGTCAATAATGACGGAACCACGACGATACAAATCGTATATCTCCGGAAAATTCGTTTTGATTAATTCGATGCGTTCTCCATAATCTCGAACATAAGTTCTTTTTACGACGCTACACGAGGTTAGCATGATGATAACCGACAGCAAGAGAATCAACCTTCTCATAATAAAAATTGTTTTCATCCTCCAGCTGCCACAAGGATATTAATAGTAACACGAAGCGTGGAACTGCAATGCCACGTCTTAACTTGAAGGTCGTAGGAAACCCATAGATGCAGATGTAGTGATAGCAGCCCACGCTATACGCGTGAGAACCACTATGCCATCCTTGCATCTAATTGAAAATTTCCTACGTTTTCAAGTTACAAGATGAGCATAACGCTTCTTCTCAATATGTCTGGAACGAGCGAACTCTATCCAAATACAAAAATACGCAATTTTCTTGAGTTTAATATTAACCACTGAAAATTATGAAAGAATTTTATGGCAACCTAATTCAAAATTTGTAATTTTGATACAGCTAAAAAATTGATAAATAATGAAACTTAAAAGTGCAGTAATAAAGAATTATAGAGGCATCAAAGAAGAGACATTGGTTTCATTTCAGGATTTCAATTGTATTGTGGGTAAAAATGATGTGGGGAAATCTACTTTATTGAAAGCAATAGATGCATTCCTTAATGAAAATAATCCTAATATAGAGGATAAAAACGTATATAGTGATTCCAATTTTATCGAAATAAACTTAATTTTTGATTCTGCGTCAAGTCCAATTATTTTGGATGATACTATTCCGGTATCACTTTTTGATGAAGAATTAGTTGATGAAAATGGATTAATCTCAGTTAAAAAGGTCTGGGATGTATCCCAAAAAACGATTAAACCTAAAATCTTTTTATGTCGCAAGATATATGATGCAGATGACTTTGTTATGTTGAGTGAAAAAGAGTTACGTACTCTTTGTGCAAAGTTTCATATAGAAACGGCAAAAGCAAACGGAGAAGAATATAACAATAAAGAAAAGCGGGAGAAATTGCGTGCATATCATCATGAAGCAGGCACGTCTTTCCATTTCGATTTTGAAGAAATGCCTGCTACGGGTACAACTCGTCCTAAAAAAATAATAGAAGCATTAAAAGGTATTTTACCGACCTTTGAATACTTTAGAGCTGACAGATCACTTTCAGATAGTGATACCTCTGTCCAAAAATATTTTAAGGATCAGGCTTATAAATTATTGAAATCAGAGATTTCGACAGATGAAGTTGAAGATTCGATTAGGCATCATATTGAAGAGGCATTAGGCAAAATTACACAAAAAATCAATCAAGTAGTTCCAGAAGATGAACAAGTTGAAGCTCAAGTGGAGTTTGATTGGTCGAAATTAATATCTACATCATTTCGTTGTAAAAAAGATGAGGCTAATATTCCTCTAACATCCAGAGGGGATGGTTTCAGACGGATTACAATGATGTCTTATTTTGAGATGTTAGCCGAAGAAAAACACTCTGGGAGGGATATGTTATTTGGGTTTGAAGAACCTGAAACTTTTTTACATCCCGAAACACAGCAGCAATTATATTCAAAATTAATCGGGATGAAAGATAATGGATACCAAATATTGGTAACGACACATTCCCCCAATATTGTAGCTGAAAGTAATATGGATGAAATTATTTTCATTCAACGAGTAGATGGTAAGTATACAGTCCGACAATATGATAGAATTGAGATTAGCGAAATAGTAGAAGAACTAGGGATTAAGCACGATAGCCGCTTACTCCAAGCATTTGAGAAAATAAGAGGTTTCTTTTTAGTTGAAGGGCCAGATGATGTAATAGCTTTTACGCATTGTGCCGTACAATACAAGGCCAATGGACTAATTGACTCCACGTTTGAAGAGTTAGGTGTTCATGTAATGCCCATTGGAGGTTGTGACGCTATCAAACATTGGACAAATTTGCAGATTATCAATAAACTGGGTAAACCTTTTTATATAATGCTGGATTCAGATAAGACAAAGGAGGTAATGGACTCACCTAATCTGATAAAACTGAGAAAATTGGGGTATAACGATTCTAATTGTGGCGTTACAAAAAAGCGAGAGATTGAAAGTTATATTCATCCGGATTATTTCCGCAATTTAACACCTCCAATAGAAATTGAATATGGAGATTGGGATGATGTAAAAAAAATATGCGGAGAACACCCTATGTCTGGGCGATTAGGCGGGAAAGGAGTTTGCGATAGGCATTTCCTCAAACTAACATTTCCTTTATTAAGAAAATCATTTTGCCCAGACGGTGAGCATGATGAATTCCTCGACATTTATCATAAAATTCATGATATGTGCGAAGCCTGATTCCCTAATATTTACTTTTTACCAATTAGGATGTTCTTGTTATTTATTACAGGAGGTTGTGTAATTATTATAGCCATAATAGCTGTAATTGTGAAACGACTGCTTCTTACGAAGCAATTGGAACAACTTTCCGCAAAGATTGGTTGTATTCCCTCCTATGAAAATGTAATAACGAACGACGGTAGAAAAGAGGCAGTTTATGCTTGCAATGAGCGTTTTTCTGTCGATCTTATTACAGATTTAGAGACTAGCTTTGCCTCTTGTTATATAACCTTTGCACAAGAGAAGGAGTTTACGTGTTATTACGCAGATTATTACAAAGAAGCGGATGCGCTCGTCCCGCAGCTCAAGGCTTTCGGTATTGAACCGTCGGAGGCTGTCGTAAAGTTGATTCGGGATTTCAAAAATATCGGCAAGCTCGTCAGATTGCATAACCAGCAAGTTATCCAAAATTCGCTCGATAGGCACAAACTCTTTTTCGATCATTGTTTGAAATATCCGTTGGACGAACAGCAGAGGCGTTCCATCGTATCGGAAGAGGATAATTGTCTGGTCGTAAGCAGTGCCGGAAGCGGCAAGACATCCTCCATCGTAGGAAAGGTCAAATACCTGATTGAAATAAAGAAAGTCGATCCGACACGGATTCTTCTTATCAGCTATACGAACAAGGCTGCCGCCGAGCTGACCGAACGAATGGGAATCGAGGGCTTGCATGGCTATACTTTCCATAAGTTGGCCCTTGATCTGATTGGGCAGCAAACAGGTAATAAACCTTCGATCTGCGACAATACGGACGCGTTGTTCGTGAAAATATACCGCGAATTGCTGGCCGATTCGCGATTCCGTAAACATGCGGTCGAGTATTTCGTCGATTATCAAGCCAACGAGGCAGATTGGGAGAGACGGAAAGATGAAAGACGCCAGCAGCTATCCGAGCAAAAGGATATGCGGCTGAAAGCCCTGCTTCCGGATATGGACGGCAAACAGATTTACGTGCGGAGCAAGCAAGAACAAAAAATCTGTTTCGTCTTATCGTCCCTCGGCGTGAAATTCAGATATGAGGAACCTTACGAATATCCGGTAGCGGACGCGATGCACTCCCAGTACAAACCCGATTTTTCGATCCACTTCGAGCGTGACGGCAAACCGCAGCGTCTCTATCTGGAGCATTTCGGGGTAGATGAACACGGCCTCGTACCCGCATGGTTCGCCAAAGATCGGAATATATCTTACGAGGAGGCCAATCAAAAGTACAACGACGGCATCACATGGAAGCGGGCCGCCCACGAGAAATTCGGAACAAAACTAATTACGACGTCCAGCGTGGATTTTTACCGTTCGGATATTCGTGAGACGCTCAAACAATTGTTGCTCGATGCCGGTGTCCCTCTGCAAGAACGAACAGATGCTGAGTTGTACAGCATGGTATTACCGGAAGGCAGCAAGCAGGAAAAGTCGTTTATCCGGTTGATCGCCACGTTCGTCACCTTGCTGAAGTCGAGCTGCCGCTCGCTGAAAGAGGTGCTGAGACAGGTCGGCGAAGCCGGCGACGAGCGCAGCGAGTTCGTAATCAGAAACATCTTCCGTCCTGTGTATGAACGCTATGCGGAGGCTTTGCGCAGTAGCGGACAAATCGACTTTACGGATGCCATCTTGCAGGCGACCGAACTTTGTCGGGCAACGCATCTAGTGTCGTATGAATATATAATTGTCGATGAATTTCAGGATATATCCGTTGACCGCTACAACTTTCTCAAAGCCTTGCGCGAGGGCGATCCTCCGGCAAAACTCTATTGCGTAGGTGACGATTGGCAATCCATCTATCGTTTCTCGGGAAGCGATATGGCTCTTTTCAATAATTTCGCAGCTTTTTTCGGCCCAACCGAAATCAATAAAATCGAAACGACCTATCGTTTCGGTGAGCCATTGGTTGGTTTGTCGGCTCGATTCATCCAACGTAATACGGCTCAAATAAAAAAGAACATTCGGCCGTTCAGCGAGCAAAGGAAAACCGAGCTATCGTTCCAAGCCTACGATCGAAACAACTATTGCAATGTCATCGGACAGCTTATTGCATCCATTCCGGCCGACAAATCTGTGTTTCTGCTGGGACGGTATTCATTCGACGATTACCACCTCTCGTTCATGTATAAAAGCGTCAAAGAGGGGAACAGATTTTACTATATCATCGGTGGCCGCAAGGTCGAATTCCTGACCGTGCACAAATCCAAAGGGCTTGAAGCCGACTATGTGATTTTGCTCCAGTGCAACAAGGACACCTATGGCTTTCCCTCACTCGTAAGCGATGACCCATCTTTGCAATACGTGCTGACGGCAAGCGACCGTTTCCCTTATGGCGAGGAGCGACGGTTGTTCTATGTAGCAATCACACGGGCCAAAATTAAAACATGGGTTCTCTACGATGCCCGTTTTCCATCGGTTTTCGTGGACGAGTTTCTGCGTCCCGAAAAAGTTACGGTGGAGAGTTACACCAAGCATCCGAATGCCAACAAGGGGTGGACGCGCCGTGCCGACCAATTTTTGCTGACGCTCCATCGTGAGGGGAAAAGCGTCCGATATATTGCGGAGAAAATGGGCCGCAGCCAGACTTCCGTCGTCATGCGACTGGGCAAATTGGAAAGTCAATAAACATATTATTAAAGATCGTATTATCTACTTTCTGCTATTCAATGAAACCAATACGATGTTAATATTATTGCTTTTTTTTCAAAGGAATTGCTGGGTTATTGACGGGTGCAGAAGTATGAAATAATCCTTTGCTTTTATGTGTAGAGTAAACGTTGCAATGATTGCTGAGACAATGGACAACGCCTCTGCTGGGATGTTTCTGAGAACCTTTCGCGGAAATAATCGCACAACTTGGAGCCAATTTATCAATTAGGCCTGATGTCAGATTATGTTTGCTCCCATGATGAGGAACTTTTATTTTACATCCCGCCAAGTTCGCATTATTAGAGATTGCATCCATGATAGCTGCTCGGTTCGCATCACCCAGCAATAAAAATTTACAGTCATCGACTGGTTTAAACAAAAGAATTATACTACCAGCATTGGTAGGCGAACAATCATCAGGCTCGTTATCAATGGATGATTTGGCTTGAAACGATGAAAAAGAACCAACATCTTCGTATAATGAATTATCCTCATCCTTTTTCTTTTTATTATTTTTAAGAATTTCTATCGCAAGAGGATAATAGAATTTTTTGGT
>OGOR01001594.1_pt1 | contig 12041 bp, 12 predicted proteins | sample 1552771 | NCBI WGS metagenome assembly OGOR01 (sample SAMEA2580124, study PRJEB22360) | human gut metagenome | biome: human gut; feature: human-associated habitat; material: faeces | place: Denmark | collected 2008/2010
GCGCGTCGAAATCGCTGGTGCTTTTCTGGTTCTCTTTTGGCACGCAAAAGAGAACTAAGCTCTCCGCAAAAGCAATTTATAAATATAAAAAGACCTTCAAGTTCTCTTCATGAAAACTTGAAGGTCTTTTTCAGTTATTCAAATAATCCTTTCGGCAGACAAATATCCTTCTTCGGCACCTTATCCCACGAAAAGTCTTTGATGAGGCTTTCCGGCGTCCGAGGCGCAGGCTCTTCCTGCAGGCCGTAGGCATAGGCCAGACGGCCCACGATGTCCTCGGCCGTATAGCGGGCGCGAAGGTTCTCAAGGCTCTGGTCGCCGTCCCGCTTGGAGAGCCGCCGCCCGTCCGACGCCAGCAGCAGCGGGCAGTGGGCGAACTTCGGTGCAGGCAGATCCAGAAGCCGATACAGATAGAGCTGTCGCGCCGTAGAGGAAAGCAGGTCGGCCCCGCGCACGACTTCGGTGACACCCATCCGGGCGTCGTCCACCACGACGGCCAGCTGATACGCAAATACGCCGTCGGCGCGGCGGAGGTAAAAGTCACCGCAGTCGCGCAGAAGGTTTTCTGTATGTTCGCCCATACAGCCGTCGGTGAAGGTGATGTTCTCGTCCGGCACCATGAGGCGGTAGGCCGGAGCTTTCTTTTTCCGCTTTTCGGCGATTTCTTCGGCTGTCAGCCCCCGGCAGGTGCCGGGATAGATGACGTTGCCGTCCGAGGTGTGGGGCGCACTGGCGGCATGGAGCTGGCTGCGGGAGCAGAAGCAGGGATAGACAAGCCCCATGGCTTCCAGCTTTTTGTAGCTCTCGGTGTAGATGCCGCTGCACTCGCTCTGGTAATATGGCTCATGGGGGCCGCCCTTGCTGCCGCCCTCATCCCAGAAAAGGCCCAGCCACCCAAGGTCTTCTTCCAGCTGATCGGCGTACTTGCGGGGGCAGCGCTCCGCGTCCAGGTCCTCGATGCGGAGAACGATCCGCCCGCCCCGGCTCCTGGCGCTCAGCCATGCAAGAAGGCTGCACGCGAGGTTGCCCAGATGGAGCCGCCCGCTGGGGCTGGGGGCGAACCGCCCGACGACAGCGCTCACAGGCCCAGCTTCCACTCCCCGTCCTTCGGCTGGAAGATGGGGGTGTTGTAATACTCTGCCACGGCCTTTGCCATGTACTCGGCGTCAGCGCAGCTTGCCGTCTCCATGGCGGAGTGCATGGCCATCTGACCCAGACCGATGTCCACCATAGGCATCAGGATCTGATGGCCCAGCAGATTGCCCAGCGTGGAGCCGCCCGGCACATCGGCGCGGTTTGCGAACACCTGCACCGGCACACCGGCCTTCTTGCAGATGGCGGTGAAGGCTGCACCGGTGAATCCGCTGGTGGTGTAGGTCTGGCGGGCATTATACTTCAGCAGGACGCCGCCGCCCATCACGACGGGGTTGGCGGGGTCGCTCTTTTCGGGGTGGTTGGGATGGGTGGCATGGCCGTTGTCGGCACTGAGCACCAGAGAGTTGGTGCGGGCGCGGATGCTCTGCTCCCTGCTGACGCCCATGCTCTCCTCGATGCGGGCCAGCACGTCGGCCATGAGGGTACCCTGCGCGCCCTGACGGCTGGAGGAGCCGACCTCTTCGTTGTCGAACATGACCCAGATGTCTCCGCGGCCTTCCTCTTCGCCGCGGCCCTGCAGGAAGCCCCACAGAGTGGTGTAGGCGCACTCGAGGTCGTCGATGCGGCCGGACATGAAATACTCGCCGTTCAGGCCCATGCGGACGGCCTTCTCACGGGTAGCGAGGACAAGGTCAGCGTCGAGGATGTCCTCGGCCTTCACGCCGGCCTCAGCGGCCAGGACCTCTTTCAGGTTTCCGCCCTTGCCGCCGAAGATAGGCTGCAGATCGACCTGCGGGTTATACTTCATGCCGTTGTTCAGGTCGCGGTTGAAGTGGATGCAGAGGTTCGGGATGCAGGCCAGCGCACGGTCGGGGCAGACCAGACGACTCTCGATGCCGCTCTCGGTGCGCACCAGCAGACGGCCTGCCACGGTCAGCGGACGGTCGAGCCAGGAGGGCATGATCATGCCGCCGTAGCCCTCGACCTCAGCCTTGGCGAAGACCTTGTCCTCCGTGTCGAACTGTTTGATACGCCAGGTGGGCGAGTCGCTGTGGCTGGGGGGGGGGGGCTCGGGGGACGGGCGGAGAAAATAACCCGCACGGGGCCGGTGGGCCGGGCGCCTCCTTCCCAGCCGGTCAGCTCACCCTTGGGCATACGCCATGCCAGCACGGCAGAGCCGTTGCGGGTGGTGTAATACTTGCCGCCGGGGGCCAGCTCCCACGCGGCACTCTCGGGGCAGTTCACATAGCCCTCGGCTTCCAGAATGGCGGACGCAGCAGCCGTGGAGTGGAAAGCACTGACGCCGGCGTCCAGAAAACGGAAAAGTTCCTCTATCGAAAAAGCTGCATTCTTCATGGTTATTTTCTCCTTGGTATTTTAACGATTCAGGTACCCTTTATTATAGCCCGCTGCGCCGGAAAGGTCAATCCGGCCCCACTGCGCGGCCCCTTAAAATTTGTTCGTGGCAAGGCCGATTGACAACCGCGCGGCAGAACAGTATACTAGTCTCAGAGAGATATTTTCCCCGGCCTGCGGGCCGGGCGCAGATAGAAGGAGGACATCCCCTATGACTCAAAAGCACATCCTTTCGCTCCTTGTGAGTGCTGCTCTGCTGTGCGGCCTGCTGGCAGGCTGCTCCAATACAAACGGCGACGCCTCCCACGCAAGCTCTTCGGCTTCTGAGCCGTCCAGCGTCAGCAGCGAGAGCGCCCCCAGCAGCACCGCGCAGGCTGACACCTCCGGGCTGTTCAACAAAGATTTCGACGAGAACTCACTGTTCAGCGTAGACGGCACTGCAGCCGCCTTTGAGCCCAGCCTCGGCTGGGGTCCCGGCGTGTCCGGCTGCTCCCTCAAGAGCGTACAGGCCGCAGCTACCCTGCTGGTCTGGGCCGACGAGGCAAACCTCTCTGCCCGCACGGAAACGGCCATTGAGGACGCCTACACCCAGTGGTACGACAACCTCTCCGACTCGGAGCAGGAGGGCTTCGCCGAGGCATGGCCCATGATAAAGGACGACGCCGCTGCCCTGCTGGAAGACAAGGACGCCATGGCAGGCCGTCTGGAGGACGTGGGCCTCGACGCCAGGAAGCTGACCTTCTCTGAGAAGGACTGGAACGCCCTTGAGGATGTCGTTGACCCCCTCGTGCCGGAGGCAAAGGGCGAGTATTAAATCACAGAGAAAAGGCCGGACGCTTTTCCGCTTTGATGCGGGAGGCGTCCGGCCTTTGTTTTATCGGGATCAGACTTTCTTGAGGGTGTAGGCGCGGGTACCCATGCCGACCTTCTCGGCCTGCTCGAGGGTGGCCTTCCACTCGATGTTGGGGTTAGAGTCCTTGAAGTTGTCGTGGTGGCAGTTCCAGCCCGGGGTGGCGAGGTTCTGGCCCAGCTGGCTGTTGGGCAGCGGAGCGGCGTTCAGGCAGGCGTCAGCGCAAGCCTGGTCGAGGGCCACCGGGTCGAAGGAGGCGAACATGCCGATGTCCGGCAGGATGGGCGCGTCGTTCTCGCCGTGGCAGTCGCAGTTGGGGCTGATGTCCTGCACAAGGCTGATGTGGAAGGCGGGACGGTCATGGCAGACGGCGGCGGCGTACTCGGCCATCTTGCGGTCCAGCATCTCGTTGGCGCTGTCGCACAGGGCATAGATGGCGTCGAAGTTGCAGGCACCGATGCAGCGGCCGCAGCCCTTGCACTTGTCCTGGTCGATGACGGCCTTGTTCTTCTCGTTGTAGTAGATGGCGTCGGAGCCGCACTCCTTGGCGCAGCGATGACAACCGCGGCAGAGGTCTTCCTGCACCGCCGGGTGGCCGGAGGCGTGCTGCTCCATCTTGCCGGCGCGGGAGCCGCAGCCCATGCCGATGTTCTTGAGGGCGCCGCCGAAGCCGGTGGACTCGTGGCCCTTGAAGTGGCTCAGGCTGATGAAGATGTCGGCGTCCATGATAGCGCGGCCGATCTTAGCGGTCTTGCAGTATTCGCCGTTCGGCACAGGCACCTCCACCTCATCGGTGCCGCGCAGGCCGTCGGCGATGATGACCTGACAGCCGGTGGTCATGGGCCAGAAGCCGTTCAGCTGGGCGCAGGTCAGGTGCTCGAGGGCGTTCTTTCGGCTACCCGGATACAGGGTATTGCAGTCGGTCAGGAAGGGCATACCGCCCTGCTCCTTGCACAGGTCGGCCACCACCTTGGCGTAGTTGGGGCGCAGGAATGCCAGATTGCCCAGCTCACCGAAATGCATCTTGATGGCAACGAATTTGCCATCCATATCAATATCCTTGATCCCGGCGGCGATGCACACGCGGCGCAGCTTGTCCAGCAGGCTGGTGCCCACGGGACAGCGGAAATCTGTATAATAGACCTTGGATGCTTCCATAGCATTTTCCTCCATTTTGTTTGCACGGCACGCTGCCGCATACTCTCTTATTTTGTAGTATAGCACATCTTTTTGCAAAGAAAAAGTGCTGTCGTAAAGGGCGGCGGGCACACCTCTGTGTCCCACGATCAAAATGGCCTCCGCTGATCGCTCTGGCCGTATTTAGCAGAATTATTATTTCATAAGTAATGAAAGCCGGAAATCTGCGGATTTCCGGCTTTCAATTTTCACGGGAAAGAGTCGTAGCGGGCAGCGGCATCTTGCAGCGCCGGCTCCCTGCGGAAGCGTTCGCGCAGCAGACGGAGCACAAACTTGCCCGCACGGCGCGTCGCGCAAGCGACTCAAAATTGGCGCAACACAAAAAATCCTTTAGCGGAGCGACTTGGATTTTTTGTATGGAGCCCAACAGCTTTGGGGTCTGAAAGGGGCGAGCAGCCCCTTTTTCGTTGCGGGGTGGGTGGAGTCCAGAGGCAGGGAGGGGGGACTCGAAACACCCCTTCCTGCCTCTGGCCCAGCGGGGCGTCCCCGGCGGCGATGATTTTTATAAAAGCTATGAAGCCTGTCCCACGCGACCGCTCTCTGCACAAGAAGCAACTTTTTCTGTGAAAAAGCAAACAAGCCAGCTCCGCAGGGCTGGCTTATTTGCAATAAAAAATAATTTTCCGCTGAAAATGCCCAGAGTGAAACGGAGGGCATTTAAATGGTTAGGCCTGCGCTAGCACAGACAAAAAGAAAAAGCGGTGACTCGTGCAGGTTGAGTCATCGCTTTTCTTGCCCCTTGCGGGGCAGGCAGGGTAAATGATAAGAAGGTAAATGAAGAAAATAGCAATTTTAAGAACAAAGGTTTTGTGCTGAGCGAAGAACCGCTCGTAGAAGTTCATGTATCCAACGTGATGCCTTTGTTGGATACAACATACCACTTTTTTGGAAGAATTACAAGCCCTTTTTTCGATTTTTCACCAATAAACGTGCGAAAAATCGCATTTTTGGAGAAACGCACAAATTCAACGAGAAGTTCCCGGCAAACTGACGAACAAGCATAAAAATGAGCAGGTGCGGCCCGGAACGGCGGCAAAAAAGACGCAGAATGCGACAGTTCTTTACAAGAACCGGTCCGTGTGCTAAGATGAATACATTCAATGGAGAGTCTGCCCTGCGAAGGGTGGGCGTATGTGTCCGAGCGGGATGGCCCGGCACGGGGAAAGGAGCATATCAATGGAAAATCAGGCGGTGAGCGGAACAAAAAAGCCGCTCTTCGGAGGGCGGAAGCCGCTGTTCACACAAAAGGAACTGCTGCTGCTGACCGGCCCGCTGCTGGTGGAGCAGCTGCTGGAAGTGACCGTGGGTATGGCCGATACCATGATGGTGTCCCGCTGCGGCGAAGCGGCCATTTCCGGTGTCAGCCTTGTGGATATGATCAACAACCTCATCATCGTGCTGTTTGCGGCGCTGGCCACTGGCGGCGCAGTGGTGGTAAGCCAGTTTTTGGGTGCGCGGGAGCAGAAGGAGGCCGATGCAAGCTCTGGCCAGCTGCTTTTGCTCAGCGGCGTATTCGGTTTGCTGGTGGGGGCATTCTGTTTTGTTTTTGCAAGGCCGATGATCCGGCTGTTCTACGGCGCCATCGAGGCCGATGTGCTGGATGCCAGCGTGCTGTACCTGCGCATCATCGCCATCAGTTATCCGTTTCTGGCACTGTATAACGGCGGTGCGGCACTGTTCCGCAGCATGGGCAACTCCAAGATCTCCATGCAGATCAGCTTTTTGATGAACGTGATCAACATTGTGGGCAATGCAGTGTGCATCTTCGGATTTAAAATGGGCGTAGACGGTGTTGCATGGCCCAGCGTGCTGTCCCGTGTGGTGGCAGCGGCCCTTATCCTGCGCAAGTGCTATCAGAAGGGCAATGCCATCACGGTGCCCAAGACCACCCGGCTGGATGCAAAGATGACAAAGCGCATTCTGGGCATCGGCATTCCGTCCGCCTTTGAGAACAGCCTGTTCGAGGCCGGACGCATTCTGGTGGTGAGCATGATCTCCACCTTCGGCACAGTGCAGATCGCAGCAAACGCCGTGGCAAACAATCTGGACGGCATGGGCGTGATCCCCGGCAAGGCACTGAGCCTTGCTATGATCACGGTGGTGGGCCGCTGCATCGGTGCGCGGGACGACGAGCAGGCTGTTTATTATACCCGCAAGCTGACGGTGTGGTCTTACATCGCAATGAGTCTTTCCAACGGTGCCATCCTGCTGTTTTTGCACAAGCTCATCGGCATCTACGCGCTGTCCGGTGAGACGATGGTGCTTTCTGAGCTGCTGGTACGTATCCATGCAGGCTTTGCCATCCTGCTGTGGACCCTGTCCTTCGTGCTGCCCAACGCCCTGCGTGCAGCCAACGATGTGAAGTTCACCATGATCGTGTCCATCCTGAGCATGGCGGTGTGGCGGCTGGGCTTCAGCTACCTGCTGTGCGTGCGCATGGGCTGGGGCGCTGTGGGCGTGTGGATCGCAATGATCATTGACTGGGTTTGCCGCGTGACATGCTTTGTGCTCCGCTTCCGCAGCGGTGTATGGAAAACCAAATATCAGGCATAACATAAAGAGGAGTATACCTATGAAACTGATCAGCTGGAACGTCAACGGCCTGCGCGCCTGCCTGACCCATGGCTTTGCCGAGAGCTTTGCGGCTCTGGATGCCGATATCTTTTCGGTGCAGGAGACCAAGATGCAGCCCGGTCAGGCGGATTTTGCGCCGGATGGCTACACCGAGTATACCTATTCTGCCGAGAAGAAGGGCTACTCCGGCACGGCCTGCTGGTGCCGTGAGCAGCCGCTGACCGTGACCGCCGGCATCGGCATTGAGCAGCACGACCACGAGGGCCGTGTGCTCACGCTGGAATACCCGGGGTTCTGGCTGGTGAACTGCTATACCCCCAACAGTCAGGACGGGCTGAAGCGTCTGGACTACCGCATGGAGTGGGAGGATGCCTTCCGTGCCTACCTGCTGGCACTGGACGCAAAAAAGCCGGTGATCCTGTGCGGCGATCTGAATGTTGCCCATAGAGAGATCGACATCAAGAACGACAAGACCAACCACATGAGCGCAGGCTTTACCGATCAGGAGCGCGGCAAAATGACCGAACTGCTGGACGCAGGCTTTGCCGACAGCTTCCGCGTGCTGCACCCGGATGAGGTGAAGTACAGCTGGTGGAGCTACCGCTTCCACGCCCGCGAGAAGAATGCGGGCTGGCGCATCGATTACTTCATCGTGTCCCGCCGCATTGCCGATAAGATCCGCGCGGCGGAGATCCACAACGAGATCTTCGGCTCAGACCACTGCCCGGTGGAGCTGGACATTGACCTGTAACCTGTAAAAAATGCCTGCTCTCCCGGAAAGAGCAGGAAAAAGGAGACTCTATGCTCAAAAGCTATCTGCTGGTATTTTTTGTTTCCATGGTGCCGCTCATTGAACTGCGCGGAGCCATTCCCATCGGGCTTGGCATGGGCCTGCCCATCCTGCCCACCTATCTGGTGTGCGTGGTGGGCAACATGATCCCGGTGCCGTTCATCTATCTGTTTGCACGCAAATTCCTGATCTGGGGCTACCACAAGCCCCTTATCGGGCCAATCTGCAAGTTCTGCATCGTCAAGGGCGAGAAAGGCGGCCGCGCACTGGAAGCCAAGGCGGGCCGCGGCCTTGTGGTGGCGCTGCTGCTGTTCGTGGGTATCCCGCTGCCGGGCACCGGCGCGTGGACCGGGACGCTGGCGGGCTCGATCCTGGATATGAAGTTCAAGGACGTGGTCAAGGCCTGCATGGGCGGCGTGCTGCTGGCGGGCATCATCATGGGTCTGGCCAGCGCGGGCCTGCTGGGTGCGCTGAGCACCCTGTTCTCGGTGGGCTGAGAAAAAAAGACTGTGTTCCGGCAAAGAACAACAATTGACAATGGCATTTTGCCGCCGAGTATGCTAAAATAAAAAAGTGTTTTGAAACCGGCGGCGAAAAGCTGCCGGACAGAAAGGAACGATAAGATCATGGATCAGGCACTGAATCAGAAAATCGACGCATATATTGCGCAAAACAAGGAACAGCTGCTGAAGGATATTGCCGCTCTGGTGGCAGTCAACAGCGTAGAGGGCACCCCGGAAGAGGGTGCACCCTTCGGCGCAGGCCCCCGTGCAGCGCTGGACAAGACGCTGGAGCTGGCTGCGGGCATGGGCTTTGCCACCCGCAACTGCGAAAACTACATCGGCTATGCAGAGCTGGCCGGCAAGGACCCTGAAAAGTATCTGGCGACCATCTGCCATGTGGACGTGGTGCCCGTGGGCAACGGCTGGACGGCCGACCCCTTCACCATGCGCATTCAGGACGGCTGGCTGCTGGGCCGCGGCGTTGCCGACGACAAAGGCCCCATGGTGGCTACCCTGTATGCCCTGAAGTTCCTCAAGGAGCAGGGCTATGAGCTGCGCTACCCCATCCGCGCACTGGCAGGCACCAACGAGGAGACCCACATGCAGGATGTGGACTACTATCTCAAGAACTACCCGGCTCCCGCTTTCTGCTTTACCCCGGATGCCGAGTTCCCGGTGTGCAACGGCGAGAAGGGCCTGTTCGGTGCCAAGATCGTCAGCCCGGTGTGCAACGGCGTCATCGTGGAGATCGAGGGCGGCGTGGCAAACAACGCCGTGCCCGACCGTGCAAGCGCGCTGGTCAGGACCGACATCTCCAAGCTGAAGAATGCCCCCAACATCACGCTGGAGCCGGAAGGCGACGGCGTGCGCATCCGCGGCTGGGGCAAGTCCGGCCACGCAGCCATGCCGCAGGGCACCGTGAACGCCATTGGTCTGGTGGTGAACTACCTGCTGGACAACGGACTGTGCAATGAGACCGAGCGCACCTATCTGGAGGCTGTGCGCAAGCTGCACGCTTCCACCGCCGGTGAGGGTCTGGGCATCAACTGCGCCGACGGCCCCTTTGGCCCGCTGACCGTGATCGGCGGACGCATCTACATGGAAGATGGCCGCATTTTCCAGACCATGGACAGCCGCTTCCCCACCTGCACCAACGGCAAAAAGATGACCGAGCAGATCCGTGCCGCACTGGGCGATGGCGCTGAGCTGCGCGATGTGACCGCTGCCGAGCCCTTCTATATTGAAGCAGACAGCCCTGCCATTCTGGCCTGCATCAACACCTACAACGAAGTGACCGGCGAGAACGCCAAGCCCTTCACCATGGGCGGCGGCACCTATGCCCGCCACTTCCCCTATGCGGTCAGCTTTGGCCCCGAGCATGTGGACCTGCCGCTGCCGGAGTTCGGCGGCCCGATGCACGGTGCAAACGAAGCGGCACCCATCGACAAGCTGCTGGAAGCCGTGAAGATCTATATCATCGCGCTGCTGCGCCTTGAGGAGATCGACTTCTGATGCAGCCGATGAATGTGCTCGTCATCGACGGGCAGGGCGGGGGCCTTGGCAAACAGCTGGTGGCAGCCTTGAGCACGCAGTGTCCGGAGGCCCGGCTCACTGCGGTGGGCACCAACAGTCTGGCGGCAAACGCCATGCGCAAGGCCGGTGCCCCGCGTGCCGCCACCGGCGAGAACGCCGTGGTGGTGAACTGCCGCAGCGCGGATATCATCGTGGGGCCCATCGGCATCGTCGTTGCGGATGCACTGCTGGGCGAGATCACGCCCGCCATGGCCACGGCCGTGTGCCAGAGCCATGCGATGCGGGTGCTCATCCCGGTGAACCACTGCGAAAACTATATCGTGGGTGTGCCGGAGCAGCCTATCAGTGATCTGGTGGCCGCTGCGGTGCAGAAGGTGAAAGCTCTCTGCGCCGGGGAAGGCTGCGGAAAAAGGGTTTATTGAAAATGCCCTCCGCTTGCGCTCTGGGCATCTTCAGCGGAAAAATATCTTATAATAGAGCAACAGCGGACAGCCTGCGGGCTGTCCGCTGTTGCATTTTCACGGAAAGGGTCCAAGAGGGAAACTTGATCTGTCTGTGCTTGTTTCCTGCGGAAACAGCCGCACAGCCGGGAAACAGGCCGCTTCTTCATTGCGCCCGCTCCAGTGAAAAGGCAAGTCGGAAAATCCCGCAGGATTTTCCGACTTGCCTCTAAAGAATATAAATTCCTTGAATAATGCCCAGAGCGCAAGCGGAGGGCATTCTGAATCGTTACGACTTCTGTCGTGCGGCGATCTGCGCTGCCGTGGGCGGGGTGTCGCCCTGCGCAGCGTTTTCCAGCGCGCCGAGACGGCGGTCCAGATCGGTCAGGCGCTGGGCTACGATATCCGGCAGATCCTGCTGATCCAGATCGTCCGCCGGGTTTACGGCCTTGTTGTTGATGCGCACCACCTCGGCGGGCACGCCCACGGCGGTGCAGTTGGCGGGCAGATTGCGCAGCACCACGCTGCCTGCGCCGATGCGGGAGTTGTCCCCGATATACACCGGGCCAAGGACCTTGGTGCCTGCACCGATCAGCACGTTGTTGCCCAGAGTGGGGTGGCGCTTGCCGGTGTCCTTGCCGGTGCCGCCCAGAGTGACACCGTGGTAGATGGTGCAGTTGTCCCCGATCTCACAGGTCTCACCGAACACGATGCCCATGCCGTGGTCGATAAACAGGCATCTGCCGATGGTGGCACCGGGGTGGATCTCGATGCCGGTGCGGCGGCGTCCGTGCTGGCTGACCCACCGGGCCAGAAAGAACCGCTTGTGCTGGTATAGCCAGTGCGCCACGCGGTGGTATACCAGAATGTGAAAACCCGGATACAGCAAAATGACCTCCAGCACGTTGCGTGCAGCGGGGTCCTTGCGCTGGATGTTCCGCGCGTCCTCCAACAAACCCATGGGAAAACCCTCTCTTTCCTGATTCCGATGAAGCTGCTCTGAATAAAAATCACGCCTCTGCCATGAAAACAGCCTCTGACTCTTTTGACCATATTATAATAGCACACCCGGACGGGAATGTACAGCAATATGCTAGGAATTGACATGGCTAACCCTGAATCTGGCGGGAAAAAACTGCTTTTGGGTAGAGTGGCTAAAATTCCGGGAGGGAAGCGGCAAACCTTTTTGCAACAAAATATATGCGGAAGCATTGACACATTTCGCGCTTCTATGCTAAAATATTATGAAAAGATTCCAGACTTATAAAAGGAGACAACACCATGCAGAAAAGCGCGATGTGCACCAAACTGAACAAGCAGTTCGCATCCGGTTTTGCCGTGGGTTCGTTGTTTCCTTTTTTTGTGGAATGAACTTTTCCCTTTGCGGGGAAAAGTTTTTTTTTGCCCGTAAGCCGGAAAGCCGAACCAGACAAACGCAAATCAGGAGGGAACTGCGATGCTGCTTGTAAATGCTGTGAACACCGAAGGAAGACCGCTTGAGATTTTTGTAAAGGACGGCAGGATCGCTGCTGTAGGTCAGGAGCTGGAGGCACTGGCCGGGGAGAATGAAACGGTCATTGATGCCGGCGGGCTGACCGTGCTGCCCGCCTTTGTGGATCTGCACTGCCACTGGCGCACCCCGGGCTTTGAGTACAAAGAGGACATCGAGACCGGCAGCCGTGCCGCAGCCGCCGGCGGCTACA
>OGOR01001614.1_pt1 | contig 11851 bp, 6 predicted proteins | sample 1552771 | NCBI WGS metagenome assembly OGOR01 (sample SAMEA2580124, study PRJEB22360) | human gut metagenome | biome: human gut; feature: human-associated habitat; material: faeces | place: Denmark | collected 2008/2010
ATATATAATTATTTTACATATATAGTATCATATTTTCCCCTGTTGTCAAGCCCAATTTCACAATTGCTTTTTCCTATCTCCTTATTTATAATATTTACAAATGCAAACACCCACCAAGAAAGGACGTATTTTTATGGAAAAAAAGCCTCATCTGATGGCGATCGTCCTGTTTCTGACGGGTCTTATCTGTATTGGACTGCTTTTTGGACTCAGCTATAAAACCTACCGGAAGATCGATGCCGTTGACCAGAAAATGGCCTCCGTGATCAAACCGGTCCAGAAAAAGCAAAAATCCATGAAAGAGGATATCGAACTTTATACAGCCAAGATCGAAAAGAAACAGGCAGCCAACAAATACCTGCAGCAGCGGGCACAGACAGAAAAAGCTGTCAAAAACAACACCGGTGAACATGAACGGGCACCGGAAGCTGAAAACAGTCAGAAAACGACCAAACCCTCTGTTTTCAATGAAGCCGGTGGTGAGGGATTCACCGATGGCGGTAATGATACCTCTTCTGCTTCCAACGGCCATATCATCGGGATCGATCCCGGACATCAGGGCGAAAATGTTGATATGAGTGCCACAGAGCCGAACGGCCCCGGTTCCTCCACCATGAAGGCCAAGGCTTCCACCGGAACCAGAGGTTCCTTCAGCGGTCTCCCGGAGTATCAGCTGAACCTGGATGTTTCTCTTCTGCTTAAGGATATCCTGGAACAACGTGGATACCAGGTAGTAATGACAAGAACAGACAATGATACCGCTATCAGCAACAAGGAGCGTGCAGAGCTGGTCGCTTCCCAGGGTGCGGAGATCTGTGTCCGTATCCATGCAAACGGAGATGATTCTGCAGATGTCTCCGGTGCTCTGACCATGTGTCCATCCCAGCAAAATCCTTATGTTTCCAGTCTCTATGACAGTTCCAACAAACTATCCAAATGCATTGTGGATTCCTACTGCGCAGCTACCGGCTTCCAGAACCGCGGGATCATCTACACAGATTCCATGACAGGTATTAACTGGAGCACGATCCCGGTGACGATTGTGGAAATGGGATTTATGACCAACCAGAGCGATGATCTGAAAATGGCGGATTCCTCCTTCCAGCAGACTATGGCAGAAGGGATCGCCAATGGAATCGATGCTTATTTCCAATAATAAAAAGGAGTTTGTTTATATATGAAAAAAAATACATTTCTATATATTGTGATCGCAGTGCTTGTCATCGCACTGGCAGGACTTGGGGCACTGAATGTCCGCTCCCTGGACAAGCTTGCATCTCTCCAGACAAAAGTTAACAAGCTGCAGAAAAGTGTGCAGGAGGTTTCTGATTCTGCCGCTGAGCTCAGCAGCAAAGCCGATCAGCTGGATGCTCTTTATCCTGATGATCCTACCGTTTCCAGCGCTGCTGCCGCAGCATCTTCAGCTGAGGTCCAGGGTCCTTCCGCACAGGAAGAATCCACAGATACATCTGCAGCCTCCGATTCTTCCGAAGCTTCTGGCAGCAAGGACAGTTCTTCTTCCACTCAGGAAGAAGGAACACTTTCCCCATCCAGCGGAAGCACTTTCACAGACAATTCGGATTCCAGCATGGACAACCTTCTGAATCAGGTACAGTCTCTTCTTCCTACCGATAACGGAACCTGGTCCGTATATGTATGCAATCTTGCAAAAAATACCGAAGGTACCATCAATGATCAGCAGATGCAGGCTGCCAGCCTGATCAAGCTCTATATCATGGGTGCTGTATATGAGGATTATGACAGTCTTTCCTCCAAATACAGCAAGGATCAGCTGGACAATGCACTGAACTCCATGATCACAGTCAGCGACAATGATGCTGCCAATACACTTGTCAATTATCTTGGCGGCGGGGATGACGCAGCCGGAATGGCCCGTGTGAATAAATTCTGTCAGGATCACGGATACACCAGCACTTCCATGGGACGTCTTCTTCTTGCAGATAATTCCAAAGGGGATAACTACACTTCCGCAAAGGATTGTGGAAAATTTCTGAAGACCATCTATCAGATCGACAAGGGTACTGCTACCGATAACAACGATACTCTGGCAGGAGCCGAATATATGTATCGTCTTCTGAAAATGCAGACCAGGAAAAACAAGATCCCGGCTCAGATGCCTTCCGAGGTAAAGGTTGCCAACAAAACCGGTGAACTGGATCACGTAGAAAACGATGCCGGCATCATCTATGACACAGCAAAGGGGATCGACCTGGTAGTCTGTTTTATGTCACAGGATCTTAACGATACCTCTGCTGCACAGAACACCATCGCACAGGACAGCCGTGCGATCTATGGATACTACAACGAATAACAAAAGAAAATATCTTTATATTATATTGGTAAGGAAAACATCATGAACCAGACAAAAGAGAAAAAAACAAGATACTTATTATGGCCTGCGCTGCTGCTTCTGCTTCTTCTGCTGGCGCCGGGCAACATTGTCCGTGTGCAGGCTGCCTCTGACCAGACTGCTGTCCAGCTGAAACTCAGTCAGGGTATCCGCCGCTATGATTATGCTTACCAGGTCCTTGATCTGGTAAATCAGGAACGTGCCAAAAAGAACCGGAATCCTGTCACTATGGATAAGAACCTTCTGGAATGCGCCATGACCAGAGCAGAAGAACTGACCGTTTGCGCCAGTCATACCCGTCCCAATGGTTCCATCTGTTTTTCAGCCTTTCCTTATTTTGAGGATCCAAGTGAAAATCTTGCGATCAACCAGGGAACTCCTGAAGAAGTTATGGAATCATGGATCGAATCTTCCGGACATTACACGAACATCATGAATTCCAAAAATGTTTCTGCCGGAATCGGCTGCTACTCACAGAACGGTCATCTCTACTGGATCCAGTGCTTTTCTTCTCACGCAACAGAAGCCTGCACACAGCCTGCCAATCAGACTGTGTCACCTGTTATTTCCGTGCTTCCAAAGCTGATAAATATCCATTTCAACGAAGCTTCTCCGATCACATTCACAGAAGAACAGAAAACACTGGCTATCTATATAACCTGTAATGGATTCAGCTATATGAGTTCCAGCCTTGACCCAGCTTCTTTCACATGGTCAACCGGAGATCCTTCCATTGCCACTGTGGATCAGAGCGGTGTTATCCGACTGAAAAGCAGAGGAACCACTACGGTTTCTGCCACACTGAAATCCTGCCCGGACAAAACACTGTCTGCAGATCTCAATGCATACTATGATCTGGAAAATTCCAGAGAGACTTCTCTGCGCTATACAAGTTCCTGGAACTATACCGGAAGTCCCATTACTTTTTCTCCTGAACTAAAATTCCATGGTCGTACGCTGACTGAGGGAAAAGATTATACGATTTCTTTCTCCAATAACCGTAACAGCGGTCTGGGAAGCTTCACGATCACAGGTCTTGGCCTTTATTCCGGAACTCTGACTGATGATTTCCTTATCCGGCAGATCAATCTCTCTCAGTCAGAAGTAACTTTTTCCCAGTCTTCCTATCTGTATACCGGAACCGCACTGACTCCGAAACCAACGGTTACCTGGAATGGTACGACGCTGACTGAAAATGTAGATTATACACTTTCCTGGCATAACAATGACTGTCAGGGCAATGCATACGTTACGCTTTCCGGTATGGGTAATTTCACCGGCGAAAAAAACAAATCTTTCTATATTGACCTTACACCGATAACAGATGCTGAGATCAGCGACATTCCGGATTATGAATATGCCCCGGGCAAAGAATTCAAGCCGGAGCCAACCGTCACACTGAATGGTGTTACCTTAAAGAAAGATGTTGATTATACCCTTTCTTATTATGATAACACCATGGCAAGTTCCAGAACCAACAGACCTCGTGTCCATATAACCGGTATCGGCATTTACAGAAGCGGTTTTTCCAAATACTTCACCATCAATCCACTGAAGCTCTCCGGTGAGACCATCCAACTGGCAGATCCAAACTGCAAAAGTGAAAGTGTAACCTCTTATCTGCGAAATAACCTGGTCATCACCTATAATGGCACACAACTGACCTCTGATGATTTTCGCATTACTTCTGTATACTATTCCTCCAGCAATGAGATCCTGGATTTTTCACTTTCCTATAAGCAGAATTATTCCGGTTCAAGGCATATGACATCTGTAAAGCTTTGCGATCTTTCGGATATTCCGGAACAGATCTTCAACGGCAATGCAGTAACTCCGAAGCCTACTGTAAAATACGGCTCGGACACGCTTCAGGAAGGCACGGATTATATCCTTACCTGGAAAGATAACGCCAAAACCGGCACTGGCTCCGTAACGGTTACAGGAATCAACAATTATTTTTCAAGTCAGTCCCTGACCTTTAAAATATCCGCTCCGGCACCAACGAGCACTCCAACTCCGAAGCCATCCACTACTCCGGCTCCTGTGATCACGAAATTAACTGCACCGTTAATTAAGGCCTCTGCCTCCTGGAACAACTGTACGCTCCGCTGGAACCGTATAAACAATGCCCGGAACTATATTCTCTACAGAAAAACAAATTCCGGAAAATACACAAAAATCAAAACTTTAAACGCAAATACTACTTCATACAAAGACACAAAGATCACTATCGGAAATAAATATTCTTACGTGATCCGTGCAAGCAAAAAAACATCCTCCGGTTATATCTACAGTCCAGCTTCCAAAGCAGTGACTGTGAAACCGAATCTGCTCCGTCCGTCCATAAAGCTTAAAACCCTCAAAGGAAAACAGACCCTTTCCTGGAAAAAGATTTCCGGAGCAACCGGCTATGTCATCTATCAGAAAAAAGGAAATGGTTCCTTCAAAAAAGTAAAAACTATTTCTTACAAAAATACCAGCTATACATTTAAGACAGCAAAAAATGTTACATATAGCTACAGACTGGTTCCATACCGCTCAGTAAACAAGAAGGTAAAGACCGGACCTGCAAGTGCGGTAAAAACCGGAAAAGCAAAATAACAGACTTACCGGATCGGACAAAAAAAAGGATGATGCGTCACCAAAACGCATCATCCTTTTTTCAGTTCTTTTCTTCTCCCTCTTCATAGGATTTTTCCCAAATCTCGGAGAATACTGCCAGCGGACAGTCTGTCAGCAGGCACATCAGAAGAAAGCACTCATATGGATTCACTATGTAGATCTCACTCATTTCGCAGCGGGCCAGGATCTCCTGGATCTCCTCCAGGAAATGGCGGTATCTCGTATACGGATCATCCTCTGCCATCTCCTGAGAGATTACAAAAAACTCCAGCGTGATCAGATCAAACCGCTCCACCGGAAATTTATGGTTCAGGATATTGTTGATCCTCTGGCGGCTGAAGCGCTTCTGGCTGAAATGCTTTGCCAGAATGGATGCAGACATCTTTTTGAGATTTCCCATTTTATTAATAGGGATCCCGCTGCAGATAACCTTTTCCAGATCCGAAGCACTGATATTCTCAGGCTTCCAGATTTTTTTGCCACCGTTTTCTTCCTCATCTTCCTGATACATGGCTGCAATGATCTTCCTTGCCCGCTCCAGAAGGATCATAAATTCCTGAAAAGCCTGGCTCTTCTCTGATTTCGGATCATCATGTCTTCCTTTCAGAAAAGCCAGATATTCCAGAAGCTTTTCCTCACTGTCCAGACAAAGCCCTGTGCCATACACGATCTCTCCGGTCTTTTTTTCCACCGGAGTCATCTGTTTGTAGGTTTCTTTATATTCCTCCGCTTTATAATAGCCAAGATGATTCCGGTAACAATACCAGTAGATCACTTCTTCCGAATTATGAAAATCAAAATCCTGCTCACGAAGCACCCGGGTCAGAAAATCTGAAACATCCTCTGTACTCATCCGAAGTCCGAAACCCAGAAGAAAAACTGTTTCACGCTTCACAGATGCCTGAGTCAGCCAGTTATTCACCAGAGAACTCAGCTTGGCTGATGTAGGTGACATGGATTTCGGTGTGTAGGTTTCCTTGAAGGATTCCACAACGATCTCTCTGTAGACTTCCTGCGGTACCTGGGAAAAAGGCTCCTCAAGCTCTGCACGCTCATACACATATCGTTTCAGATAGTCACCAAAGGAAACCAGTTCCATCTCCTTGTAAAGATAATGAAAAATAACATCTGCATCCTCATCCTCAAAGGAATCCAGACTGACAACCTGTCGGAACTTCTGTGCCGCCTTTCTTGTAAATTCAAAGTCCTTCACTGAATCGAAGGCAACTGTCTGTTCAAAATCAAGATCCTGCATTCGATTTCTCATCGCAAATTTTCTCCTTATCCCTTTTCTTACTCCCCGGGTTTATTACCGTCCGGTACTGTGGCGCTCTGCCCAGCGTTTGAGAATATTTTTTTCTTCATAGCCGCTGATCTGTGCAAGGACCAGTGTCACATTATCTCTGCCGCCTCTTTCCAATGCCTGTTCCAGGATCTTACCTACTTTTTCTTCTGCGGTTTCTGTCCCGTCAAGGATCTTCTGAAGCTCCTCATCAGAAAGCATGTCTGTCACTCCATCTGAACAGATCAGATATGAGCTTCCCGGCTGATAACCGATCTCCACGATAGAAGGCTCCAGTGCCATGTTTTCTTCCTGGAAGCCCAGATACTGCGTCAGCGGAGCTTTTCCCAGCATTTTTCCGCCGATCACATGGTCCGTGGAAATCTGCTGGAACTTCCCCTGAAAATGACGGTAGATACGGCTATCCCCAAGGTTGCAGGCATAGATTGCCTTTTCGCTGAAAGACAAAAGTGCCATGGTTGTTCCCATGCTTCTGATACGGTTTTCATTGCTGTAGCGACATACTGCCTCATTCATATTTTCGCAGGCTCCTGTCAGAAAAACCACAGGCTCTTTTTTCAGGGTCTTTTTGTTTTCTTCATAGAAGCCTCCCAGCGCTTCCACAGCTGCAGAAGCTGCCATTTCACCGCAGCTTTCTCCGCCCATGCCGTCAAAAACAGCCAGCATTGGAAGCTGCCAGTGCTGTGTATGACCTGCCAGGATTCCGTCAACCCCCTGGTTGTGCACCGGCAGGCGCACTCCGCAGCACCAGAAATTATCCTCATTATTTGTCCTCACCTTTCCGGTGTGACATGTATACGCATAATCAATCTGATAGGCCATTCTTTTTCCTTTCGTAAAAACCCTTCGACATTACTGCTGAAGCTCCACTACAGAATTACTCCAGTATTTGTCTCCCAGTTCTACATATTTGTCGTTATCGCTCTCTTTATCATGAACCTTACCATCTGCATCGATCCATCGGATCAGAAGGCCGTCCTGATAATAAAAATACTGCTTCTCATCTCCGTCCCATACATAAGTATAAAACATCTGCTCGCCCCAGTAAAAATATTCCTCATAAACGCCATCTGCGGAACTGCCGGGATATACAAGTACTTTGGCGATCTCTCCTGATCCGTTATAAAAGCGCAGGCGATCCCCCTCTGTACCTTCACGTCTATAGCTGTCCAGAGCATTTTCTATGGTTGTCGCATGGTCACGTATCGTTTCCATTGCCTGTGCGAAACTTTTATCCGAATTGTCTGCAGTACCGAAATTTCCTTTGTTCAGAGCATCAGAATCATCGGAATCTGTATACGAAGGTTCCCCGTTATCCACAGGTTTCCGTATCGTTCGTACCGCAAGGATCCCGCTGATCAACACAACAAGGATCCCGGCTGTTATAAGCATTCTGAAAATACCTTTCCGTTTCCTTCTGTCATCGTCATTTTCGTCATTCTCTGGCACGGATCCTTCCCACTCCTGGAGATTCTGGTCACGGTCGTCTTCCAGATCTGTGATAGAGGTAACTCTGGGCTTTACAGCTCCGGTTTTTCTTATACCGGGATCTGACTGACGGGAACGTCCTGACGGATAACCGGACAGGCTATCCTTTTCGGATGCTGTTTTTCCGGATGCAGATTTCTGAGGCTTCTGTATTGTGCTCTGAGCCTTTGGCGTATTCCGGGCTGCATTTTTTGCTATTTCTCCGGCTGTCGGTTTCTCCGGCTGTATGGATAACGGCACAGGATTTTTACGTGCCTGACGGATCGCATCCGTATTCAGCTGACTCGTTCTTGCCAGCTGTCTGGCTGCACCCTCCTGGAGAAACTTCGGCATGGACTCCGGAACAGGTCTTTCCTCCACTGGTTTCGGTTTCTCATGAACTCCCTGTTCTCTGTTTGCTGCTCCATACCGGATTTCTTCCAGTGCTTCCCGAAACTTCTCAGGAGTCTGATATCGTTCTTTTGCATCATAAGCACAGGCTTTTAAGATAACGGAGCCGAAAGCCTCTCCTGCATCCACAGGTGGTGGCGGTGTTTCGCCTGACATCCTCCTCGTGAGTGCGTTTTCCTTATCTCTGTATGTGATCAGCTGTTTTTCAAGATTCAGAAACGGAAGCCTGTTATGATTCATCAGTTTATATAACACCAGGCCAAGTGCATAAATGTCCACTCTGCTGTCGTACTGTTCTCCCCTGTACATCTCCGGCGCCATATAGGAATAAGTTCCCTTTTTGGAAAGGGTACTCATGGTTTTTTCCAGTTCTCTGGCGATTCCAAAGTCCCCCAGCTTGAAATCCCCGAACCTGGATACAAAAATATTCTCAGGTTTGATATCCCTGTGGATGATGTGAAGCTGCCCACAGTATTCCAGTGATCTGCAAAGATCGATACCCAGCTTCATCACTTCTTTTTCTGTGAGATTTTTTCCCGCATAATATTCCATGAAGCTTGTGAGATATTCCATGCGGATAAAAATATCCCATCCGATCTCGTCCAGATATTCCATCACCTTGTAATCTTCTACAGATACAATATGGGAATTTCCCCGGAAATACTCCATGGTGCTTACTTCCTGAATGCACTCCTCCACCAGATTTTCAAAATAACCGCGGACAGATTTTTCATCACCGGATTCTGAGCGCACACTGTCCAGCTCCCCTTTACTGGCGGGGATTGTGATTATCTTAATTGCCGAGTAAAAAGAACGTCCCTTCTCAGTTCTCTGAGCTTTATACACTCTTCCAAAAGAGCCTTCCCCGATCTTGCTTACGATCTTCCATTCCGGCCACGGGGAAATTGGCAGTTCCTTGTCCATCGCAATCCCTCCTCTCTCAGAAAATCCCTGCTTATAAACAGAAATCTCCCTCCGGATTTCCGGGGGGAGATTTATTTATATTAGCAAGGTATATCGACTTATTCTTCTACCGGTGCAGTTTCCTCTGCTGTCTCTTCAACAGCAATGGTCTCTTCCTCCGGAGCAGTCTCAGTCTTCTCTTCCTCTACGGAAATTTCCTCTGTATCCTCAGGCTCCTCGGAAGCTGTTTTTACCTCCGGCATTCCTGTGTCAAGACTGATCTCACTGTAACGCTTCATACCTGTACCTGCAGGAATCAGCTTACCGATGATAACGTTCTCTTTCAGACCGATCAGCGGATCGATCTTACCTTTGATAGCAGCCTCTGTCAGGACTTTTGTTGTTTCCTGGAAGGATGCTGCTGACAGGAAGGAGTTTGTAGCAAGGGATGCTTTGGTAATACCAAGCATAACCTGTTTTCCCTCTGCCGGCTGTTTGCCCTCTGCCTCAAGTTTCTCGTTAACTTCCTCAACATCAAGGACATCAACAAGTGTTCCTGGCAGGAACTCTGTATCTCCGTTATCCTCGATACGGATCTTCTTCAGCATCTGATGAACGATAACCTCGATATGCTTATCGTTGATCTCAACACCCTGCAGACGATATACACGCTGAACCTCACGGATCATGTAATCCTGAACTGCACGCACACCCTTGATTCTCAGGATATCATGCGGATTTACACTACCTTCTGTCAGCTCATCGCCGGCCTCAAGAACCTGTCCATCAAGGACTTTGATACGAGAACCGTATGGGATCAGGTAAGTCTTGGAATCGCCTGTCTCCGGATCGTTTACGATGATCTCACGTTTCTTCTTAGTGTCGTTGATCGTGGCAACACCTGGGATCTCTGTGATGATCGCAAGACCCTTCGGCTTTCTTGCCTCGAAAAGCTCCTCGACACGAGGAAGACCCTGTGTGATATCTCCACCAGCTACACCACCACTATGGAATGTTCTCATAGTCAGCTGTGTACCAGGTTCTCCGATTGACTGTGCGGCGATGATTCCGACAGCTTCACCAACCTGTACCGGCTCACCAGTTGCCATGTTGGCTCCGTAACATTTTGCACATACACCGCTGTGTGAACGGCATGTAAGGATTGTACGGATCTTAATCTGTGTCAGCGGTTCACCCTTCTCGTCAACACCCTTCTTGCAGATCAGTTCTGCACGCTTAGGTGTTACCATATGGTTTGCTTTTACAAGAATATTTCCATCTTTGTCTACAATGTTCTCACAGATGTAACGTCCTGTGATACGTTCCTGTAAGCTTTCGATGACCTCGTTTCCATCCATGAATGCTTTTACATACATTCCCGGAATCGGCATTCTAGGTTTTGCACAGTCTACTTCGTGGATGATCAGCTCCTGTGATACGTCTACCAGACGTCTTGTCAGGTATCCGGAATCGGCTGTACGAAGAGCAGTATCTGACATACCTTTTCGAGCTCCATGTGCAGACATGAAGTACTCCAATACGTCCAGACCTTCACGGAAGTTAGACTTGATTGGCAGCTCGATCGTATGACCTGTTGTATCGGCCATCAGACCACGCATACCAGCAAGCTGACGAATCTGTGCCGCAGAACCACGCGCACCGGAGTCGGCCATCATGTAGATGCTGTTGAAGGAAACCTGCTTCTCTTCCTGACCGTCACGGTTAATCACGGTTTCAGTTTGCAGGTTATCCATCATCGCTTTGGATACACGATCGTTCGCCGCAGCCCAGATATCGATAACTTTGTTGTAGCGTTCGCCCGCAGTTACCAGACCAGACTGGAACTGCTCCTGAATTTCAGCAACTTCTGCTTCTGCCTCGGAGATGATTTCGTGTTTCTTCTCCGGGATGACCATGTCATCGATACCAACAGATGCACCAGAACGCGCTGCATAGGCGAAGCCGGTGTACATGATCTGGTCCGCAAAAATAACGGTCGGTTTCAGACCGAGAATGCGGTAGCAGGTGTTCAGCATTTTGGAGATTGCTTTTTTACCCAGCGCCTGGTTGACGATGGAGTAAGGCAGACCTTTCGGTACAATCATCCACAGAATGGCACGGCCAACAGTCGTGTCTTTCAGGCTGGTTTTCGCTACTAATTCACCGTTAGCATCTTTTTCATACTCGGTGATACGCACTTTAACGCGCGCATGCAGAGAAGCCAGACCAGAGCGATACAGACGTTCTGCTTCTTTCGGGCCAGTCAGCACCATGCCTTCGCCTTTGGCGTTAACACAGTCACGGGTCATGTAGTACAGACCCAGTACAACGTCCTGAGACGGAACGATGATTGGTTCGCCGTTCGCCGGGGACAGGATGTTGTTGGTAGACATCATCAGCGCACGCGCTTCCAGCTGGGCTTCCAGCGTCAGCGGTACGTGAACAGCCATCTGGTCACCATCGAAGTCGGCGTTATATGCCGCACAAACCAGCGGGTGCAGCTGGATAGCTTTACCTTCGATCAGTACCGGTTCAAATGCCTGGATACCCAGACGGTGCAGAGTCGGTGCACGGTTCAGCAGTACCGGGTGTTCGCGGATAACTTCGTCCAGGATATCCCAAACGACAGCTTCTTCGCGCTCAACCATTTTCTTCGCAGCTTTAATGGTGGTAGCAAGACCACGCAGTTCCAGCTTGCCGTAGATGAACGGTTTGAACAGCTCCAGTGCCATTTTCTTCGGCAGACCGCACTGATGCAGACGCAGGTATGGACC
>OGOR01001615.1_pt1 | contig 11844 bp, 10 predicted proteins | sample 1552771 | NCBI WGS metagenome assembly OGOR01 (sample SAMEA2580124, study PRJEB22360) | human gut metagenome | biome: human gut; feature: human-associated habitat; material: faeces | place: Denmark | collected 2008/2010
GGCCAGACACACCCGCGCAGAATCCGTGTGGAACTGTGTCAGATGCTTCTGCATTTCAATATGCGGATAAAAGACCAGCGTATGATCATACTGTTCCAGCATTTTGTGCAGGCGCGGACTGTTTAGCAGCGCCTGACAGCTTTGATAAAACTGTGTATCTCGGAACGCTTCTCCATCGGGATAGTGCGCACCGCGCCATGTTGGCATGAACAGGATCATCTTTTTGCAGGGGGCTTGCCCGGCCTGCAAAAGGTGATCCCAGCGTGCCAGCCCCAGATAGCGCGGTACCTCCGGCGCAAAGCCATAAGTATCCCGGATATACTCGTATTCCGGCTTTGCGCCGCAGACAAAGAGGTCCAGATACAGATTTTCCCGGTGGAGCCATTGCATCTCGTCTTTGATGACACCATGCTGCAAAAACACCTGTTTGCCCCGGGCGCGGATGCCCTTCACGGCAAGGTGGTAGTGCACTATCAGATCCGGCGCACAGGGCTGCACATGGGTACCCACCAGATAGTCGGCGCAGTAGTACAGCAGATAATGCCGGAAGCTGCACCGCTGCACCGCACCACCCAGAGCGGTGATCTTTGCACACTCTTCGGGATCAGCAATCTCGCCAGCGCCTACAACGCCGTCCTCAACGCCGCCGATGGAGCCGACCTCGGCCTCGATGCTCATGCCCTTAGAGTGTGCCAGAGCGACCAGCTCCTTGGTCTTCTCCACATTCTCCTCGATGGAGTAGTGGCTGCCGTCGAACATGATGGAGGAGAAACCGGCCTCAACGCAGGCCTTGCAGCCTTCGTAGGTGCCGTGATCCAGATGCAGAGCGACCGGGACGGTGATGCCCATGGAATCGACCATTGCATCGACCATAGCAGCGACGGTCTTGAAGCCGGTCATGTACTTGCCGGCACCCTCGGAGACACCCAGGATGACAGGACTCTTCATCTCCTCGCAGGCGGTCAGAACAGCCTTGGTCCACTCCAGGTTGTTGATGTTGAACTGAGGCACACCGTAGTGGCCGTCACGAGCTTTGATGAGCATTTCGGTTGCATTTACCAACATTATTATTACCTCCAAAAATTATCGGGGTCTGTTCGTACCCACACACCGCTTTGTGTATGGTTTAACGAAGTTGCACCCTAAGTATACCCCAAACAGCGGGTAAAATCAATCCACCGGAGAGTTTTTGTAACCAAACCGAAGCTTTCTTGGCCAGCAGTGTGCTCGAAAGACAGAGAAATAAGTGGGATGCAACATTTTATACAGGCTTCGACAACATCCGGCCAGACCGGCGGCGGAGGCACCAAAGCAGACGATTTTCAACAGGGATCCACATTCGTCAAAATGATGTTGGATAAAAAGGCAAAACAAGTGCCGCTCGGCTTCAAAATTTTGTCATAATTCTGACTTGAAAATTACAAAATGTATGCAGAGTTCTGAGCCTGTCGAGATAAGATTGTGGAAAACCTTGTGGAAAGTGTGGAATTCCACCCGGAAAACAGGCTTGAACGCTTGAGTTTTGAACTTTCTCCACAGGGTTTTCAACTTGTGGAAAAAACAGGGCGGGTATACGGATGGTAAAGCGGTCTGAATGTGGAAAACTTTTACCACAGGCAAAAAGACGGATAACCGGCGCGCAAAAGGCAACACTTCTCCCATGAGGCGCTGCCCGGGCGGGCGGCACAGAAATTTCACGGGAAGAAAAAGCGCAATTCTATGGCAAACCCCTGCCGCTTATGTTATACTTCAAGATGAGTTATAAGCGCTGTACGTCTGAAATGCGTCAGTGCCTGCCGCAAAATGCAGCTTTACAGCGCTGCGGTCCTGAAAACTCATTTGAAGCGATACGATGACGCCGGGCCGGAAGGGCTTTGGCGTCCTGCGATAGAAACGGAAGGAGAACTTCATGGAAGAACGCAATATGCCCCGCCGTCCCCGCCGCGAAAAGGCCGACGACCAGCCCCGGAACGAGAGCCTCGTCTACGGCAAGAACCCGGTCACAGAGCTGCTGAAGAGCGGCTCCGGCGTGGATACGGTGCTGCTGGCCGAGGGCATGGCCCCGGCTGTGGCCGCTTACTATACCGCAATGGCGAAGGAAGCCGGTGCCACCGTCAAACGGGTACACCCCAACAAGCTGCGCCTCATGACCGGCACCGAGAGCCATCAGGGCGTGGCCGCCTTTGCCAGTGAGATCGAATACGCAACGGTGGAGGATCTGCTGGCCGCTGCCAAAGAGAAGGGCGAACCGCCCTTCCTCGTGCTGAGCGACGGCATCGAAGACCCCCACAATCTGGGCGCGGTCATGCGCTCGGCTCTGCTGTGCGGAGCTCACGGCATCGTCATCCCCAAGCGGGGCGGCGCATCCGTGACCCCCACCGTCATCAAGTCCAGCGCCGGTGCGGCTGAGCGCCTGCCCGTGGCCCGTGTGGCCAACATCGGCGAGACCATCCGCCGCCTCAAGGAGCAGGGTGTTTTCGTCTACTGCGCCGACATGGACGGCGTGTCCCTGCGCAAGAACAACCTCACCGGCCCCATTGCGCTGGTGCTGGGCAGCGAGGGCAGCGGTGTGTCGCAGCTGGTCAAGAAGCTCTGCGACGGCGTTGTGAGCCTCGATATGACCGCACAGGGCACCGGCGTGGACAGCTTCAATGTCTCGGTGGCCGCAGGCATCATCCTGTATGAGATCCAGAGCCAGCGCGCCGCACAGGGCTGAGCTGGCCCGTGCCGAACGAAACAAGGGAGGGAAGATCAGGATGCCAAAGGATGACGAGCGGAAGGAAATGACGCAGGAAGAGCTCGACGCCCGCGAAGAAAAATTCCGCACCTTTTTTACCACCAGTGTAGCCCAGGTCCCGGAGGAGATGACCCGGCGGGACGATGAGAATGAAGAAAAGCCCAAGAGCCTGCTGGGCCGGCTGTTCCGCCGTGAAAAGGGTGAACAGCAGGAAGGCGGCACACCCGAAGAGAGCTGTACCGGCGAGATACAGCTGGGCGGCGAGGAGCCGGAAGAACCCTCCGATCTGGAGCTGGTCCTGGCGCTGGAAGAGGAAGTCGCAGAGCCGAAGCCTGCCGAGCCGGTCAGCGCCCCCCAGCCTGAGCCGGAAAAGCCCCAAAAGCCCGCAGAACCCATCAAAGCGCCGGAGCCGCCTGCTCCCAAGCCGGAGAAAAAGCCGGCAGAAAAGCAGGCTGCACCCCGGAAAAAGACGGCCCAGTACGAGCCGCGCACCCCGCAGGAGCAGTACGAGGACCGGGAGATGCAGGCGCTCAAAGCCATGCTGTTTGGTGCAAAGCTTCCGCCGCAGGAGGAAGAGCCTCCCCAGCCGGTGAAGCCCGCAAAACCGGAAAAGAGCACCCCGGAAGTTCCGGTCATTGCAGCGAAACCGGACGCAGAAAAAGAGCCGGATGCAGCGCCGGAGAAGCCTGCCGTGCCGATGCCCGAGATGGTGTTTGCAGAAGATAAGGCGTCGAAGCCCCATGCGGCCCCGGCGATGCAGTTCTTCGGCAAGGGTGACGACGAGAAAGCGCCCGCAGCCCCGGCCCGCGCGACGCCGCCGGACAATGACGACAGCATGAGCCTGCCGCTCATGTTCCTGAACGACGGCGACGAGGTGGCTCCGGTGGAGCCGCCGAAGGAGGAAGCGCCTGCACAGCCGGCCGAAGAGGCCGGTACTGCCCCGGCTGCTCCGGAGGCTGCACCCGTCGAGGAAGCGCCTGTCGAAGAGGAAAAAACGCCCGAGACGCCGGAACAGGTGGGTGAACGGCTGCACCAGATGGGCGCGGCCCTTACATTGCGCTGTGCGCTGGGCGGCATCCTTGCACTGGTGCTGCTCCACTTCGGCCTCGCCGCAGAGGGCCTTGTCGGCCCGCTGGGCGGCCTTGACCCCGTAACTGCCCCGGCGGCCTTCTATGCCGCTGATCTGCTCTTCCTGGCGCTGGCGCTGGCTGTGGGCTGGCCCGTCGTGAGGGACGGCCTGAAGGGGCTGCGGGGCGAACGCCCCAGCATGGAGACCATGCCCGCGATGGCAGCCTGCGCTGCGCTTTTGCAGGCTGCTGTGGCTTTGCTGAACGCGCAGAACTATCAGGCGTCCAGCTTCACCCTTCTGTCCGGCATTGCGGCGCTGGGGCTGTTCCTTGCACTGCTGGGCGACCGTGTCCTTCTGGCCTCGGTCCAGGGCGGCTTCAAACTGGCGCAGGCCGGTCCGGAGCATCGTGGTGCGTTCCGCGCCAAGGACAAAGACCTTATCCGCATCCTCTCCAAGGACATGGACGAAAAAGACCCCTGGGTGCTGCTCAGCCGACCCGCTGAGTGGGACGACGCGATGGTGGAGCAGGGCTTCGGCCCCCGCGCCTGTGAGCGCCGCGCCCGTAAGACGAATTACATCCTGCTGGGTGCGGCTGTGTTGGCCGGTCTGGTCTTCTGCGTCTTTGGCGGCGGCCTCAACGGCGGTGCTGCGGCGCTGACCGCTGTGCTCTGCATGGGTTCGCCTCTGTCCTCCACCCTCATCGCAGGCTTTGCATCCCTGCGGCTGCAGCAGTCTGCCGCTGCCTCGGGTGCGGTGATCCCCGGCTGGGCGGCGATCGAGGAGCTGGGCGGTGTGGATACCGTTCAGGCTGACGCCGATGAGCTGTTCACCCCGGACAGCGCCATGCTCGAGGACATCCGCATCTTCAAGGGCGGACGCATCGACCGGGCCATCCTCTATTCGGCCAGCGTCCTGAGCAAGTGCTGCAATACCCTGAGCGGCCTGTTCCGCCAGATCATCGAGGACCGCACCGACATCCTCTACCCGGTCAAGGACCTGGAAGTCCATCGCGGCCTCGGTTTCTCTGCATGGTGCGACAACAACCGCATCCTCATCGGCACCCGTGCGTACATGGAAAAAGAAGAAGTTCCCCTGCCCGACGAGGAATATGAGGCCAAGCACTCCAAGAACGGCGAGCTGCAGATCCTCTATCTGGCCGTGTCCGGCAGTCTGCACGCCATGTTCGTGCTCCACTATGTGGGGGGACGGAACGCCGCCCGCGGTCTGGAACAGCTGCAAAAAGAGAATATCCAGCTGCTGGTGTCCTGCCAGGACCCCACCCTGACCGCACGGCATATCACCGACGCCTACCATCTGCCCGAGGGCATGGTCGTCCTGCTGGACCAGGAGCAGTGTGCCGCACTGGGCGCTGCTACCGCCAAAGACACCGGCTCCGAAGGCTGCTGCATCCTTTGCACCAACGGCTTTGCCAGCCTGACCGGCGGTCTGCGGGCCGCAGAGCAGGCCCAGAACGCCGAGACGACCGCTACCACGGTGCAGCTGGTGTCGGTGTGGTTCTCGGTGGCCATCGCCGTCCTGCTGACCTATGCGGGCAGCGTGGGGATGCTGAGTGTGGCTGCGGTGCTGATGTATCAGGCGGCATGGAGCGCTCTCAGCATCGCCGTGTGCGCACTCAAGCAGCATAGTTGATAGTTGGAAAAATAAATAGGAAATATTCTCAAAATAAATAGGAATTATTCTTGATTTCTGCCTGAAATTCTGGTATAATACCCTCAGAGACAAGGAAGACCGATCGCACACCCGGTACCGAACAAAGCGGGCTGCGCGTAGAATAAACCAAACCGGACACAGCCCATACTGGCAGTGTCAGACTATCTGAGAGGAGAACAGATTATGGAACTCAAGGGAACCAAGACCGAGAAGAACCTGATGGAAGCTTTTGCAGGCGAGAGCATGGCCCGCAACAAGTACACCTACTTTGCAAGCGTTGCAAAGAAGGAAGGCTACGAGCAGCTGGCCGCTATCTTCGAGGAGACCGCCGGCAACGAGAAGGAACACGCCAAGCTGTGGTTCAAGGCCCTCTGCGGCGGCTCCATCCCCGACACCCTGACCTGCCTCGACATGGCAGCCAGCGGCGAGAACGAAGAGTGGACCGATATGTACCCCCGCATGGCAGCGGAGGCCAAGGAGGAGGGCTTCACCCAGCTGGCCGCTCTCTTCACGATGGTGGGCCAGATCGAAAAGGAGCACGAGGCACGCTACCGCGTCCTTGCCGCCAACCTCAAGGAGGGCAAGGTCTTTGCCCGTGAGGAACAGCAGGTGTGGGTCTGCCGGAACTGCGGCTACACCTATATCGGCAAGTCTGCTCCCCTCAAGTGCCCGGTCTGCGCACATCCCCAGAGCTACTTTGAGCTGAAGGCCAAAAATTACTGAGTTTTTTCAGATATTCCGTCCGATGAGAGCCGCCGCACCTGTATCAAGTGCGGCGGCTCTTTTGCTGTCTGGTGAAATACAGTCTGCACGATTTGTATAAATTTGGCGGGGGTGTTTTAGTATCTTTCACGAAAAGGTGCGCGAAATTGTGACACTTCTGGCGAAGAACTTGACCCTTCTTTTGGGTGCGTGTACAATAAACTAATAGTGAGAGGGATCTTGTGCAGAGCACATTGCGATAAACCTTATCCAAAGGAGGGAAGTGCTACCCTATGAATAAGATCACACGGCTGGCAGCGGCGGTTGTGCTGAGCGGGCTGCTTCTGGCAGCTCCTGCTGCACAGGCGGCCCCCGCATTGCTGGGAGCATCGGCGAACTTTGAGCTGGAAGTGAACGAGATGGAGCTGGAGATCACGGCAGACGACCCCCGCCCCAAAGCCTATCTTTACACCGGCGGGCAGAGCGACTACTACTTCATCGTCTGGATGAGCAGCAACCCCACCGTGGCTTCCGTGGACGGCGATGGCCGTGTCACCGGCCGCAGCGCCGGTGAGGCCACGATCACCGCCATCACTGACCGGGGCGAGTGCGCTGCCTGCAAGGTGACTGTCCGCAAGGAGAGCGGCAATGCGGCCAGCAAAAAGCCTGCCCTCGACCACACCACCCTCAACCTCGTTATCCAGTACGACAACGCCCACCCCAGCCAGAAACTGCAGCTCATCAACACGAGCGGCTCCTTTGTCTATGCCTACCAGTGGATGAGCAGCAACCCCGAGGTGGCAACGGTGGATCCGGAGGGTCTTGTCACGGCCCAGAAGCCCGGCACCACCACCATCACGGCACTGGCCACCAACGGTCAGGCGCTGCGCTGCGCCGTTACCGTCAACAGCGATGTCGGCAAGGTGACTCTGAATAAGCACGACCTGCTGCTCCGCACGGTGGGCAGCAAAGAGGCACTCACAGCGTCTGTCGCTGTGGAGGACGGCGCGAATGTACCCATCACATGGGTCAGCAGCAATCCCGGCGTCGCTACCGTGGACGCTTCTGGCGTCGTGACTGCCGTCGCCGACGGCGAGGCAAAGATAACGGCTCTCTCGCCGGATGGACGCTTCGACAGCTGCAGCGTTTTCGTGGGCCTTGCGGCAGACAAGTACGACACGGAAGAGGACCTGGCCGAGGAACTCAAGCTTCCGGACCCCTATGTGGCGGTCCGGATGAACCGGCTGAGCTGAACCGAAAACACAAAGAGGAAGCCCCGCACTGCATCGTTCGATGTGGTGCGGGGCTTTTGCTTATTGATTTACCAGCTCAATAAAGGCTTTCATCTGGGGTGTGAGCCATTTGTCCTTGTGATAGAACAGCTGCCGGTGCATGGTGACAGTGCAGTCGGGGACATTGAGGCGGGCGATACGCCCGGCGGAGAGGGCAGGACGGACGATGTACTCGGGCAGGAAGGAGAGCCCCATCCCGCGCTCCACCATCTGGCAGAGCAGCGAGGCGCTGCCCAGCTCGATGTAGGGGTGGATAGACAGCCCGCGGGCGGCGAGGCGTTGGTCGAGGGCGTCACGGTAGCTCATGCCCCGCTCTGTGAGAAGAAATTCCTGTTGAGCCAGAACATCCAGCGGCACTTCGGCCTTGTCGGCCAGCGGATGCCCGGCGGGGGCCACGAAGCAGACCGGCTCCGGCACATTGACGGCCAGCGTCAGGCTGGGCAGGAGCAGAGGCTGGTCGAGGGTGTAGGCCAGGTCGATCTGGTTCGCGCTCAGCAGCCGCAGCATCTCGTCGGCGGTGGCGGTGCGGAGCACCAGCTCCACCTGTGGGCAGAGGGCGTGGAACTGCTGCAGCAGGTCGGGCAGGAAGGTGCTGCATACGGAATCGGCCAGTGCCACCCGCAGGGTGCCGCTGACGGCCCGGGCAGGCAGCAGCGCGGCCTTGGCCTGCTGGGCCGTGATGAGAAGGGTGCGGGCATAGCTCTGGAACGTCTGGCCCGCGTCGGTGAGGCGGACGGTCTTGCCCACCCGGTCAAAGAGAGGCGTACCCAGCTCTGTTTCCAGCTGGGAGATCTGGGCCGATACCGCCGACTGGGAGTAGCCCAGATCCCGCGCAGCGCTGGAAAAGCTGTGCAGCTCGGCGATATGAAGGAAGGTGTTGATATTTCGGAGTTCCATAACAGTCCCTCCGGCGTCAGCGGCGGTCGATGCCGGTGACGGTCAGGACCTCGCCGTCCACTTTGAAGTGGACTTCCAGCCCGCCAAACTCCATGCCGTAGACCCGCTCCGGGTCGTGCTGGTAGGAGGGACGGGGGTCGTTTTCCAGCACACCCTGCAGCGCGGCCTGCTGGACGGCAGGCACTCTGGCCCAGAGGCCGGCGTCGCAGACCATGGTCAGGTGGTGGAACTGGGTCTGTGCCGTGAAGCCTGCGGCGGCGTCCGGGTGGCAGTCGGCGTAGGGGATGTAGGGCTTGATGTCGTAGATGGGGGTGCCGTCCATCAGGTCGGCGCCCCGCACGATGAGGACGGGGCCGACGTCAGGTCGGTGCTCGATGGCTTCCAGCTGGACGCTGGACAGTCCCAGTGGATTGGGCCGGAAGGGCGAGCGGGTGGCAAATACGCCCATCCGGGTGTTGCCGCCGAGGCGGGGCGGCCGGACGGTGGGGGACCAGCTGTCCCGCACCGCGCCGGAAAACTGCCATACCAGCCAGATGTGGCTGAAATCCTCGAGGCCGCGCACGGCGTCGGCGTTGCGGTATTCGGGGGTAAAAATGACCTCGCCCCGCAGGCTGTCCACCAGCCCGCTCTGGCGCGGGATGCCGAACTTGGTGGGGAAGGCGGTGCGGATATGGGCGATGACCTTGAGGGTCATTTCTTCGGGTGCAGACATGGGGAGTCCTCCTTATTATAAGCCCCGGCAGAAGCCCACGGCACGGCCCTCGATTTGGATCTCTTCCAGCTGGGGGCCTGCGAATACCATGGGCGGGCAGACGGCGGTGTTGTCGGCCAGTAGCATGACGGTCTCGCCCTGGCGGTGGAAGTGCTTGAGGGTGGCTTCCTCGCCGATGCGGACAGCGGCGATCTCGCCCTGCTCCACCTCGGGCTGGCGGCGGATGCAGACGATGTCGCCGTCGCAGATGGTGGGGGCCATGCTGCTGCCGTGGCAGGTGAGGGCGAAGTCGGCGTGCCACGCGGCGGGGACGCCGATGTAGCACTCGATGTTCTGCTCAGCGGTGATGGGGGTGCCGCAGGCGATGGAGCCTACGAGAGGCACCCGCGCCATCTCAGGCAGAGGCTCGAAACCCGGCGGAGGGCAGGGCAGGTCTGCGAGACCCATGAGCCACGCGGGTGTGGTGTCCAGAGCGGCGGCCAGCTCCTCGAGCTTGGCCCGGGGCAGGTCGTTGATGCCCTTTTCCAGCTTGGTGATGGAGGATTTGGAGCGGTAGCCCATCCGGGCGGCCAGTTCTTCCTGCGACAGGCCCAGCTGCTCCCGGCGCTGCCGGATGCGGCTGGATAGATCGGTATCGGACATATAGGGCCTCGCTTTCTCTGCGGTTTGCACGATTTTCGGTGTTCTGAGGACAGTATAGCAAAAAATTTACTATAAATCAACTTTTTAGGGACTATTTCGCGAATAATGTTGACAAATAATCAACTGAAAGATATAATACAACCAATGATTGTACGGAACGCTTTGAACGCAAAACTGAAAGGAGAAACGCCTATGACCGATACCATGATGATCCGCGACTGCATCCGCAGCCAGGGCATGAAACTGGGCCATGTGGCCCATGTTCTGGGCATCACCAACAACACCCTCCGCTGCAAGCTGGAAAATGAGAGTGAATTCAAGGTGAGTGAGGCCGAAAAACTCTCGAAGATGCTGGGGATGACCGTCGAGCAGCGCGACCGCTGCTTCTTTGGCCCGGCGGGCTGAGGGGAAAAAGGGGATGGAAGCCATGACACAGGAACAGCGCAAGAAGACGAAGGAGGCCCTCAGCCGCTGCGGGCAGAAAAACTGGGTCTACGGCCCCTGCAACTGGGGCTGGAGGCGGGCCATCCAGCTGGCCGAGGAGTATTACCGCGAGGCAGACCCGGGCCTGCGGGGCAGCATCCTGCAGCTGCGCTACATGGAAAGGCGGAGGCGGGAAGAGGTGATGGACAAGCTGAACATCAGTTACAGCACCTATCAGAAGGCCCACGACGACCTGTTGAGCACCATCGCGGTCTTTGCCGCCCACTACGGTGAGCTGTGACGCAAAAATGCCCCCTGACCGGACGGTCAGGGGGCATTCGTGTGCTCAGTGTTTCTTCTCGGGGGTGTCGCAGTGCTGGTGGCAGGAAGAGCAGTTGCCTCCGCAGCCCTCGCCTTTCCAGCCGCCCTGCCGGGAGATCCACACCACCGCCAGTGCAAACAGGACAGCCAGCACCAGCAAGGTGATGATACCGCGTACAGTTATCATAAAAAAAGACCTCTCTTTCGAAAGAATTCCAACCCCAGTATACACCATCCGCCCCCGGAGAGCAACCGGAAAGCGCTGCCGGCTCAAACTTTTTTCGAAAAACGAAAATTTGGGCTTGCATTTGGACCAACGGAGTGGTATAATAAGCACGTTCCGATTCGGAGGATTAGCTCAGCTGGTTAGAGCACCTGCATCACACGCAGGGGGTCTGGGGTTCGAGTCCCTAATTCTCCACCAAACAGTTCGTACTCGAACCCGATTCTCTATGAGAAAGGGTTCGGGTACGTTTTTTGTTTACAGGAAGTTCTGAGAAGGCACTACTCGGAACAGTGAGCAGGAACGAACAAAGGCAGGGTATCACCATGGCGGTGGTATCCTGCCTTTTGTGCGATACCATCTCCAAAATCTTTTTCTTCACTTTTTCTCCTTCATGCAGAATCCCCCTGTCCATCCCGGCAGATGCCGGAACGGGCAGGGGGATTCTGACTTGTTGAGCGGTTGTGTTAAATCAGGCCGAGGTGTACAAAGGCGTTGTACAGGCCATCTTTGTTCACATCGTCGGTCACATCGTCGGCGGCGGCTTTGGCTTCCGGGCCGCCGCTGCCCAGAGCCACGCTGTACCATAATCATAGAGGGTCCTGGTCTTCGGAACAAGGGTGGAATCTGCCGAAAAACAACGGCTGAGGTTGGTACAGTTGCACAAAGGCGCGCGGCCCTGCAAAGAAGCTGTAAAATTTGCGGGGCGGGGTTGACGAACGGCTCCGGCCGTGGTAAAGTAATGGGCGGAAAAGGCCAAAGTGCCTTTTTACGACAGAAAAACGAGGTGGTCGTCATGGAACCTGCTGGAAGCAGCGGCAGTTTATATCCCCGATCAAAGAACCAGACGGCAGCCTTTTTGCATGCCGGAGAACGGCCCGGCTGTGCGTGAGAACGCACGGTGTGTTTGCCTTCCCCGGAAATGAAAGTGTCCGCTGCCGCCTGGTAAAAAAGGAGGCAGCTTTTTTATGTCTGAAATTTCGATCAATACCCTCAAGACCATGCTGGCGAATCTGGATGACGCCAAAAAATACCAGAGCCTGCGGGATGTGATGGAGACCCTGCCGGCTCCCGACCTGGCCGCCGTGTTCGAGGACCTGCCGGCTGAAAAGCTCCCGGTGCTGTTCCGTCTGTGCCCCAAGGACCTGGCGGCGG
>OGOR01001623.1_pt1 | contig 11802 bp, 7 predicted proteins | sample 1552771 | NCBI WGS metagenome assembly OGOR01 (sample SAMEA2580124, study PRJEB22360) | human gut metagenome | biome: human gut; feature: human-associated habitat; material: faeces | place: Denmark | collected 2008/2010
ATTTAGGCAAAATTAGCCAGAGGTTTTATAATGAGTATTGAAAATCAGTGTTTTGTTTGAAAGCTGAACAGTTTTAGCCCTAAAAAATAACCATAATAATTAATCATAAAAACTAATCATTATGGTGAATAAGAGCAAATATTTTTGATTTCAGGTTGAATTTTAATTTGTTCAATTCGATAGCAAAAAAAAGCGACTACAATCTATGCTATAGTTTTTTTTAAATGTAGACAGTATCAGATTAATGAGGTTGTGTCAAAACTCTGACACAACCTCTCTAAAATTAACTAATCTGCTAATGACTAGACCTTACTGAGCGTTGTAGATATAAACTTCAGTTAAATCAATATATCCATTATAACGTCCCACCAGTTCAACCTTCACATAACGAGTATTTTGAGGAGTAAAGAATTGGAAATAATGGTTATAACTCTGAGGAGTATCAACTGTACCTTGTGTAATCCATGTCTCATTATCCATTGAAGTAGAAATAGTTACCTTCTTAGGAGATGATGCCGAACCATTATCATAATAATCAATACCAAAACCTGTCATAGTCTTTTCCGACTTCATATCAACTACAAACCAGAAATCACCGGATTTAAAAATATCACTTCCACCACTTCCACCTTTACCGTCAATTAAAATATTACCATTTGACCTAAGGCTCGGATCCAGTTCTACCGACCAACCTGTTTTATCCAATTCAACCCAGTTAGTAACCTTATCAGATACATATCCAAAGTTTCTGAATACTTTATTGATATTGAAAGTAAGGAAGTTCTCCTTCTTATTTTCTACAACAACAGGATCTTCACTTTCTACCGAAGCAGTCACCACAAGCGTATGAGTTTCAGGTTCTGCAGTTGTCAACAAAAAGGCGTCAGTAATAGACCATGTAATCTCTGCCGATTCTAGTTCGCCGGCAGGTATGGTAATTTCAGCAGGAGTAACAGTGATATCATTCATAAACTGTTCTCCCAAACCCGTAGTGGCAAGTCTCACTTTTACGTCTTTTCTTGCCGGTTTATCCAACTTCATCTTGAAAGCATAGGATAAAGGATCAGGAGTGATAATTACTCCTTGAGAGAAAGCACGTTCGAATGTTACGTTATTTCCGTTCTCACCAACCACAAAGCATGAAGCTGTGTATGCCTCCTTCTCTATTACTACTTTAGATTCGATTGGCTCAGTTCCTATCTTATATCCTTCCACACTAGCTTTCACCCCCAATTCGTAAGTGGTCGCTTCATAATTGGGTACTGCAAAGCTAAAATTTTCATCCTTTAAAGTCACCTCAACAGTAACATCTGTTGAGCCCGCCGGAATTGTTGCTTTAGTCGTGCTAATTTCAACAACTTCTTCAGGAATATTGGTATGAATAAGTTCGAAAGTAACTGTAGCATCTTGTGGTGATGCGATAAAGTGGAATGTATATGTTCTACTAACAGGGCCATCTAATTCCAATAAGCCTTCAGAATTGTAAACAGCAGTTAGTGTTATATTGGATTTTCCTTCTGTATCGTTTATTGCCATAGTCGGCTGGTTTGTAGGATATTCCGTCAAATTCAAGACCTCATCCTCCTGACAGCCAGTCAAAACAAAAAACAATCCCAGAATAAAAGCCGAAAGTAATTTATAATATGTTTCCATGTCTCATTGTTTATTCGTTATCACTTAAAAATCATCCTCGTTATATGGATAAGGAGTCGGGTCGTGCAACTTATAGTAAACCGTAGGGGGCAGCAAAGCAGAACCATACAGGGTCTTTGCTCCTTGTAAACGACTAAAAACATTAGCCCCTTGGGTATACTTCTCCGGTTTGGGAGCATATCCCATATACCAGCCATAGCCTTTATTAATCAGCGCTTGTGCTGTTGATTCCGTTAAGCTATATCGTCCTTGATCGAACTCAATAGCCAGACCACCGCATTCTTTATAAGTCATATTTCCTATTGGAGTGACCGTTCTTCCATAGTCGGGTACCGCAATGTCTATCCATTCACTCACATCAACACCATCAACAGATGTCACTCCAAACATATAGCCATAGTCATAGACTGTTACCAACTTATCCGGCATCATTTTCTTTGTTTCATAGCATAAACGTGCACCGGCATTCTTTGTATGGGCAGCCATAGCCGGATTTGTCAAATCCGGACTAGTGGAATATTCATCGTCATAATTCACCCCGTCCAGATTGTACACTTTACAATATTGTGCCACTTCACGTGCAAAGTCTTTTGCTCCTTGTTCTGAAAGTTGAGCCAGACCAGTCATGTCGTGATTCCCAAGTAGTCCTAAAAGTACTTTTACGCCGCGTTTACGCAAAGGTTGCAACAGCGTTTCGTTGTTATCCAACAAGTATTGTATATTAGCATTGCATTGTACGTAAGGACGCCCTTCTTCTGCATTATAGTTTATATTGGCAGCAAATAGAACGATCACGTCCCATAACAGTTTTCCATTTTCCAATTGGAAACTAAGCGTGTTCAACGGGTTGGTCCTATTGGTTGAAAAATACAGAAAGCCTTTTACCACATTTTCGCCTTTATAGGTGTCAGCCATGTTCCTCCGGTCTTTCACCAAATAGACGCAATGTTTAGCATTCTCATCTTTCACTGTAATGTCGCTGCTAGGATCTGTTATGGCAACCGGTATTGCATAGGTTTTATCCTCATCCAGATTTTCCCCTGCTGTGATGGTCATATCTATTTCTGCCGATCTGGAACCCATGTTAACCGATAGGATGCCATCATTGGCAAAAGTAACTAAATTGTCAGGATATAATTCGAAATCGGTTTCGTGCAATTCATTATAAGTTTTCAAATAATCAGCATCAATTTCTAATTTGGCAGAAGTTGTTGTACTGGGAGCTTTGCTGAAACACATCTTTACGGAAGCCACATACGAGTCGGAGTACAGCTCAACCACCTTCGATTCCTGGTTTGATTTTCCGTCCCGTAAATATGCGGAATTTTGATAAATTCCTTGGTAAGACGATTTTTCAAACATTTTTTTCATCTCAATATCATCCTCACAGGAAGTAAAGCATACGACTCCACTTATAAAGACTGTGGCCCACAAGCTTGAAGCAAGATATTTTATAGTCATATTTATTCTTGAATAAGAGTTAAACCAAATAATTAATGTATTTTCGGGATTTCTACGTTCACCCAAGTCGGATCGCCCGAAGCAGTGATGTCATTACCGTTTCCTGTTTGGTCAACAATGCTCTTTCCTGATCCTTCATTGAACTTCCAATAAGCAACCAAACCTTCGCTTGCCGGGTCTATCTCATAAGGATTATTGGCTATTTGATCCGCCGTCCTTTCAAGACTCCATACACGAACTTCCGAAATTTCACCCGGTATCCAACGGGTATCATCCCAGGCACGTCCGATATAGCAGTTTGTTGTTAAGTTCAAACTTCCCGAAGCGCGCTCATCCTGATATACAAGTTCGCCATTCTTATAATAAAGACGTTCTTTGGTCACATTGTTATAGACAATGGCGATGTGTACCCACTCATTAACTGGTAAACCCGGAACAACATTCGGACCTGGGAAATTACCACCGGGAGCTACTACCTGAACTTGGTCACGTGGACGGTCAGCATCACCAATACGTACAAGGAATTTACCTTCAATACCAAAAACAGAACTCAGGGCATTATCACGTCCCGCTACCCAATCGTCACTACGAACCAAAGCTTCAATAGTAACAGTAGAAAGACTATTCACACTGCTCTTCCAGTTAATTGGGAAATAGATTTCTTTGATATTTGCAACCACATTAATAAGGGCAGCACCTTTGAATATGAAATATGCTGTACGGGCGCTTTCGAGAATGTCGATATTTGACGCACTCAGAATGGTGACAGGCAGCACATAACGTTTCGATTTATCTAGTTCATCCGTATTCATGAAGTTGATTGTGATATTATCACTGGAAATATCACCGGCTTTGATAACTGCCGTTTTCTCCGGAATATCGTAATAATATGAATCAAGTGCAACTGCATTGTCATTGTAGATCAAGTTGTATGCTGCCGTCATTGAAGGATCTGCTTCGAAGTTAATTTGAATATTCTCTCCGACAGGTGATGCAATACGATAACTGAGTTCACGCGAAGATTCCGAGACATTATCTTTTATCAACAAATCGTCACATACAGGGGTAGAACTGACATAAAGTTTATTGGTATAATGATGCTCTTCACTGACATCGTTGTTCTTACATCCACTCATGATGATTGTTGCAAGCCCCCATAAGGCAATACCATATTTATAGAATTTCATACTATTCTTATCTATTAGGGTTCATAATACGAATAATTTCATGTATATGTCCATATGTATTATTATAATAATCATTATGGACATTCATCACAAAGATTCCTTCCCGAACATAGTTCAACGACTCTTGTGTCACCCAACGTGCAGCCCCGATAGCGGCTATTTGGTTCTCGCGGTTTTCGTCTTCGGTGTTCCAGTAACCGATAACTTTATCCTTGTCGTCTGCCTGCGGTAATTGCACACAAGCAATAAAACGATCATTGGGTACTTGATTTACCGTTTCTCCGGTGATTTCCATCGCGTCGATACCTGCTTGGATGGCCAAATTAATTTTCAGGTCGACAACGTTTGCACTGGTGGAAGAAGCTGTGGTTACCATGATATAATTGAACTTGTCCAACATATTCATATTTTCTGGAACCAAATACTGTACATTGCCATAGAACACTAATGTCTTGCTCTCGTGTTCTCTCCGCCAATTCATAACCTCACCGAAGAATTTCTGTTGGCGTGCGTTGTATTCTGCCAAAGCTGTTTCCGTGAGGCTGACCAATGAACGTCCGGCATAGTTTATGACGATACCGTCAAAATCATATCTGTCGCAAATGGCTAACATCTCATTTGTGCAATCGTCGATGTATTGAAGTGCGTCTTCTTCGGTCAAATTCGGATTCTCTTTTGCTTTCTCTTTCCATGCACTTTCAAATCCGGCGTAGTCGATACTATATAAAGTACGAGTCCCTTTCTTACGTATCTCAACCATTTCGGCTTGTGTATCAGAATTTACGTAAGGGTTATTTAAACAAATGAAATCAACACTATCGGGTACAACAGTCAAACGTTCTGCCTGTTTTGCAGGAACATCTTGGGGATTTTCAAAAGAAACAAAGAGAACTTTGTGCTCCTCGGATTTGTATCTGATCAAATCCTTCAAATAGTCGGCATACAATTGAGGGTTCTGTTCCTCAAACGTAGATGTATTCAGTTTGAGACTTTCTACTTCGGTCCAATCACTGCATGAAATCAATGTCAAGACAAACGATAAGAACATCCAAACAGGCAATCTATATGTCATGTTATTTTTCATATACACTTTCCTTTCAATTTAAGTTATTTTTTAGCGGCCCACCATACATCGGTAGCCATGTTATCTGCACCCTGTAAGTAATTGGAGACAGCATGTTCCACATTCGCCTTATTGCTGACATATTCATCCAACGGATAAGGCATACGGCGTGCACCTTTTTCTGAATCAACTACTCCACCACTCTCGTTCTTATTTGCTGGCATCAGTTTTGGATAGCCTGTGCGACGGTAATCGGCCCAAGCTTCGTTGCCCAACATCCAATTAGCAATCCATTTTTGTGTTATGATGCGTTCTTGTTTCTCTTCCTTGTCGGCCGTATCGTCCCACTTGATGCTTATGGTAGACAATACATTCAGATAACTGTTTGCCCCTGCGGGATCAATATAAGCGGTTGGTGTGCTGGTTGCATCTTCTAAATACTTGTCCACTCCACTGGCTTCCCATTGTTCAAACGACAAGCGAATACCTTGATTATAAAATGACTTGGCAGTTCCTCTCATATTGAAATTGAAGATGGCTTGTCCTTCGGCACGTAGAAATGCAACTTCTGCTGCATTCATCCAGTAAAGGGGAGCAGTCGGCTCTATATTCACTCCAGAGTATTTATGACCGATAGTTTTCAATGCCGGGATAACAATGCCACGACGTAGGCCTACATAGTCTTCGCCCGTCCATTCTGACTTCGTGAAATATTTCTCCCGTCTGTTGTCTTGATAACCATTCATATAACAGATAATGTCTGCTGCGGCATGAGTATCTCCTCCGGTCAAACATGCAATTCCATTATGGTCGGAAGTCTGTACTTGATTATAACGGGTAGCCACATAAATAGGATTCTGTGAAGTTTCAAAGTAATTCCATGAAGCATTGTCATCATTGTTTTCGATAACCCCTCCGTTTTCCGGATCTACAGCTTCTTCTGCCATCTGCTGTGCTTTATCCTTGTTAGCGTAAGCAATGCGAATGGCAAGACGTAACTTTAATGAATTTGCGAATTTTACCCATTTTTTCACATTGCCTTTATAAACATAGTCGGCTGTGGGCATTAACTGTTCATTAATATGTTCGTTCAGCGTAGTGATGGCAGCGTTCAGTTCCTCAAAAAATGTGTTATAAGCCACTTCTTGAGAATCATATGGAGTGGTAATGTCACCATTCGTGCCTATCTGGGAATATGGAATAGGACCGAAAGTATCGCAGACACGATGCATAGCCGCCACTTTTATTACCTGTGCAATGGCAAAAGGTACCGGATCTTCGGTATTTTGTGATACCTGTTTCACTTGTACTAAGTTGGAATATAAAGTAGGGATAATCTTGTCACTTTTCAGAAATACCCGGCTCCAGTCATCTTTCGGATTAAAAGTAGAGAAAGAAGCTATGAACCCGGCATTAGAGTCGGCAAAGTATCCTCCCAAAGGTCCTCCAAGCAAACAATCGGTAAACTGGGCGGTGTTTACATCCGGTGAAATGACACAGCCAGCCAGATTATTCATTGCAGAGCCTAAAGCATAACCATCCGGAGACAAATTGGAGACTTCATAAGGGTTGGTATTGATGAATTCATAGTTTGCAGTACATGAAACTTGCACTATACTAAACAGACCAACTGTTATTTTAGTTATTATATTTTTCATACCTATTAAAAATTAGAATTTAAAGCTTAGGCTAAAGCCGACGTTCCGTAATGAGGGCGTCATGAAGTAATCAATTCCTTGATAGAAGTTGTCAGTAGAAGCGACACATTCCGGGTCAAACGGTGCTTTGTTATAAATCATCCATAGGTTACGACCGATTAAAGATACCTTGATATCGCATATATTGTTCAGCCACTTCTTCGGAATGGTATATCCGATAGAAGCTTCTTGCAAACGTACGTTTGTTGCAGAATATGTATAATACTGAGGGATGGCAGAACCTCCGGCTACTACCGAGTACCAACTTTCCGGGTTGACCCGGTCTTTCCCATTAACCAATACATAACCTTGATCACGAGCCACAGCCGATACTTCAGAGACACCATAATTATCCAAAACTGCTTGTGTACGTGAGAAAACGACTCCTCCTAAACGTGCCGAGATTAAGAATGCTACATTGAAATTTTTCCAACTAAAATCGTTACGCCATGCCAGATTAGCTTTCGGTAAGACACTGCCCAACTTAATGTAGCTGTCCGACTCTAAGCTTTGCATGGATACACTGTTAGTTTCGTCAATATATATGGCTCCATTGGCATCCTTCTTCAGGTCCATCAACGAATAAATATCCCCCATGCTTCCACCTTCTTTCAGGATGAAACGAGTATTTCCCAAACCACCCATGTTCAATGAAGGGATGGAAAATCTTTCACCTGTAATCGGATTGATTGCATTATCTGCCAATGTAAGAATTTTATTTTTATTCATTGAATAAGTTAATCCTGTATTCCATGTGAAGTTTTTCCAAGTTTTATTGTAATTCAATGCCAACTCAATACCTTGGTTGCGAACTGCGCCGGTTTGAATATAAATGCGGGCATATTCACCTACCGGAAGTTCTGGGTTGAACGTTTGGTTCATAGTCTTAGCATTGTAATAAGTAAGGTCTAATTCGAAGTCTTTTAAGAAACGTATGTTCATACCTACCTCAAAAGAGTTAGTACGTTCGGGTTTTAAATCGTACACAGGGAAATCGGTTAGGGTACTCCATAAACCTGCACTGTTATTCCAAGAAAAGAGAGGATTGGCAATGTATCTGGAGAATGCAGTTCCTACAGAAGCAAAAGAACCGCGCACTTTCCAATATGACAAATAATCTTTATTCAGTTTAGGCATCAACTCAGAAAGCACAATAGAAAATCCAACGGAAGGATAGAAGAACGATTTGTTAACAGACTTTGGACCTGCCAACTGTGAAGGCCAATCATTACGTCCGGTCAATGTCAGATAATAAGCATTCAGGTAACCTATTTCTGCAGAGGCATAAATCGATTGAGTTTGTTCACGCCATCCCGATTGCATATTCGTCGTTTTGGTTTTACTCAGGTTTTGGGTACTGAATCCGTTTGTCAATCCTGCTTTTTCTCCTGCAAAGGCATCCGAATCATCCGCAATAGGTCCGCGAGTTTTCATTTCATCGTATCTCATATCATTGAATGAGCCACCGAAATTGGCTTGTAAGTTCCACCTCTCACCAAAATTCTTATTCACGCTCAACAAAAAATCCGCATACAATTGTTTTTCATAACTTCTGCTGATTCCATAAAGACCGCGCTCGGACAATTCTGTCAATTGAGTATTTGTACTTGCATAAGCTTTTTCTGTATAATCATTTGTTGAATTGTCTATACGAACACGTCCGGAAACATTTAACCAATCCAATATCTGATAATTCAAGTTTGCCCCCAACAGATAACGATCTTTCTTGTTTTCTCTCAGATTACGATAATTTACCCAATAAGGATTCTGCATTGTCATACCAGCATCACCGGTTGGCCAATATTGAGTATAAATTTTACGCGACACATCATAACGTTCATACATTTTTATGTCTTCCCAATCATTTCCGCGAGGGAACAAATAGGCACCTACCAATGGGTTATTATAGGTACCCTGATTAGTCATGTTACGATCTTTCTGCACAATGTAGCTGGCATTCATGTCCAGTGTCATTTTGTCATTTAGGAAAGAAGTCGTATTACGCAATGTGAAATTATAACGGTCATATTTGTTATTGGGAATAACGCCCTTCGAATTTACAGCAGCCGCTGATGCATAGGTTTGGTTCTTTTCCGTTCCTGTTGAAAAGGAAACACTTTCAGTCCCAATGACTCCTGTTTGAAAGTAATCATCACGAGGATTATATCCAAAGTACCGGGCTTCTGTCAACTTAGATCCCCAGCTACGACTGGAACTGTCATCTTTCACGCCTCCGATACCTGTTCCATAACGTGTTTGGAAACGTGGCATTACAAGTGGAGAGTTAAATTCGACATTGCTGTTTACCGTAATGTTCATGCGACCTTCTTTTCCTTTTTTAGTTGTAATGATGATAGCTCCATTAGCAGCATCCGAACCATAAAGGGCTGCCGCTGCCGCACCAGTCAATACAGACATCGACTCAATATCCTCTGGATTAATATCTGCTATCGGTTCCGTATTTCCTTTGGAGGAAAATTCCGTTCCATTTACTTTGTTTTCATTAGAAAACATCGGGACACCATCTATTACATACAAGGCATTGGATGATTGCATAATGGATTTTGTACCACGCATTACGACTTTAGACATACCTCCTACTCCAGATGAAGACGCATTGATGTTCACACCAGCAACCTTACCGCTTAACGAGTTGATGAAATTAGCGTCTTTATTCATAGCTACTGCATCTGCATTGACTTGCTGTACATTGTACGACAATGCCTTTTCCGAACGCTTAATACCCAAAGCTGTGATAACAACTTCTTCCAAGGCTTGTGTGTCTTCCACTAGTGTGATATTAATTACACTCTTCTCAGCAACAGCCCTCTCCATTTTTTGATATCCAATATATGAATACTGCAAAATAGCATTTGAGGCAACGTCTAAAGTATAGTTACCATTTATGTCTGTGATAGTTCCATTTGACGTTCCTTTAGCCAAGACACTGACTCCGGGCAATGGTTCTCCATTAACATCTAAAACCTGACCTGTTATATGTTTGGTCGAGGATGAATCTGTTAGTTTTTGCTTTTCTAAAGGAACGATAATTATATACTTCTTTTTTAATTGATAAGTATATCCTGTGTTTTTCAAAATTTCCTTTAACGCATCGTCTAGTATCACTTTGTTTAAAGTAAGATTATTAATGACAGCTTTACTTTTCAATTGTGATTCATTATAACTGACAGGAAATTTAGTCTGCTTTTCTACTTCTTTTAATGCTTCAATGACCGATATGTTTTTCCCATGAATGGTAATTCGGATATTACTATTTTGAGAGTATAAAGGTGTATAAAGAAATAGCCAAAGTAAAATAAGCATAAATACTCGGCTAATAGTCTGCTTATTTACTATTATTTCGTATATTTGTTGCATTTTCTTAGTGTTAGTTTTACAAATAAAGTTTTTGACTCAGTGGTTAGTAACGTTTATGTAACGCTAAAATTAAGACTTGAATTTCACATCCGGAGAAGCGGTCACTTCTCCGGATATTTTTTTGCATAGGCTTTTCTGTGTATTTAAATGTTTATAAATAAGTTTATAACAACATCCATATAAGGATAGGAACAACTTTATTTATGACTGACGGTCAGGTAACATTTGTTCCCTTCTATTTTATAATCCAAATACCCGGCTATACTAGCAATAATATTCATGATTTCTTCTATAGAGTCATCTTGTCCGAAAGAAAGGCTAAATTGATCTCCCTTCAAACTGTGGAAGCTATAGATAAAAGAATAAGGATATTTGCGTTCCAGTTGGGTGAAAATTTCATCCAAAGTCATACTCCGAAATACAATCTCGCCATGTTGCCAAGCCGTAACGTCTTGTATGTGTGGATGAAGCACGTTACTCGAACAAGTTTGTTTGTTATAAACCAACTGCTCGTTTGGTTCCAATATAGTTCTGTCCGATTGTCCATTATATTCTACTAAGACTTTTCCTGAAATTAATGTAGTAGTTATCTCTTCTTCATTAGGATAAGCTGTTATGTTGAATTCCGTTCCTAACGCTGTCACTTGAAAATCGGAAGCCTTTACAATAAAAGGATGTTTTTTATCTTGCTTCACCTTGAAATTGGCTTCTCCCACCAGATACACGCAGCGTGTATCACCTGTGAATTGTGATGGGTAAAGTAAAGTACTTTGCGAGTTCATTAAAACCTGTGTACCATCCGGTAATGTGATATCCCGCGTCTCTGCTGTAGGGATATATACTTGCAGCAAGTCCGATGAACGTGAATTATAAAATGCCCAATAAAGGGAGATAGACGATACAGTTATCAATACCGCAGCTGCCACTCGCCAAATCATTAAGCGAGAACGTAAATAATGTATTTGGTGTTTTATTTCTGTTCTTGTCAGTTCACGTATATTTTGCAAAGAATGATAGAAGTTAGAAGTCGTTCTTTCTTCAGTGGTATTCCAAAGTGCATTCAGTTCATGGTCTTTCTCTTCAGAATGTTCCTCATCAACCAGCCATGTACGGAAATCTCTGTCTATGTTCTGCGAGTAGTTATGCTTAACATAACGTTCGATTACATCGTGAATATAATTCTTCATAAAAGTAATAACTTAATAATTTATCTGTTCTAAAGAACTCCTTACATAAGTATTACCCTTCAACAAAAGAACCTACGTTTGAATCACCAGAATTATAACATATGTTAACACCTTGTGCAGTTTTAGCAGAGTTTTATATATACTATTCTCTACTGTACGTAAAGATATTTGCAGTT
>OGOR01001632.1_pt1 | contig 11749 bp, 16 predicted proteins | sample 1552771 | NCBI WGS metagenome assembly OGOR01 (sample SAMEA2580124, study PRJEB22360) | human gut metagenome | biome: human gut; feature: human-associated habitat; material: faeces | place: Denmark | collected 2008/2010
TTCCTACGGTCATTCCGCCGGCCTTACTCCTCGTAGTCCTCATACTCCGAGGCGCAGGCCTTCTGCTGGAGCCGGGCCTTGGCACTGCCCCCCAGCTCGGTCAGCTTATCCCAATAAGCGATCACAGCACACACCGCGGCCGCGGCCGCCAGAGACAGGGCCACGATATTCAGCACAAAACGCGCGACTTTCATAGATGGAACCTCCTTCATTTTCTTCCGTTTTCCATAGTGTACATGATTTCATTTCAAATTACAATCATTTTATGGGATCATTCGCATCCGCTTTGCGGGGAATTGACGCGCAAAAGGCGCGGGTCGCTTCGCTCCCATGTGGTCCAGACGGATACCTTTCCGTTCATCGACAGGGAACGGACCCCTTACACATTGAAGCGGAACAGGATAATATCCCCATCCTGGACCACATATTCCTTGCCCTCGGAGCGGATCAGGCCCTTCTCCCGGGCGGCGGCCATGGAGCCGCAGGCCATCAGGTCGTCGTAGGAGACCACCTCAGCCCGGATAAAGCCCCGTTCGAAGTCGGAGTGGATCTTGCCGGCGGCTTGGGGGGCCTTGGTGCCCTTCTTGATGGTCCAGGCCCGGCACTCGTCCTTGCCGTAGGTCAGGAAGGAGATCAGGCCCAGCAGAGCGTAGGAGCACTTGATGAGCCGGTCCAGGCCGGACTCCTCCACTCCCAGCTCCTCCAGAAACATCAGCTTCTCCTCGCCCTCCAGCTCGGCGATGTCCTGCTCCATCTTGGCGCAGATGGGCAGCACCTGGCTGCCCTCTGCGTCGGCAATGGCCTTCACCTGCTGGTAGTACTGATTATGCTCCAGATCGGCGAAGCCCGCTTCGTCGGTGTTGGCGGCGTAGATCACAGGCTTCAGGGTCAGCAGGTCACTGGTGGCGATCAGGGCCGCGTCGTCCTCGTCACAGGCAAAGGTCCGGGCCAGATTGCCCCCGTCCAGATGCTTCTGCAGTGCGGTGAACACGTCCACCTCATGCTGGAACTTCTTGTCGCCCTTCAGGGCTTTCGTGGCCTTCTCCACCCGGCGCTGGACCATCTCCAGGTCCGCCATCACCAGCTCCATGTTGATGATGTCGATGTCCCGCCTGGGGTCCGTGCTGCCCTCCACGTGAATGACGTTCTCGTCGTCAAAGCAGCGGACCACGTGGACGATGGCGTCGGTCTCCCGGATGTTGGCCAGGAACTTGTTGCCCAGGCCGGCACCCTGGCTGGCACCCTTCACCAGACCGGCGATGTCCACGAACTCCACGATGGCGGGGGTCTTCTTGTTGGTCTGCCAGATCTCAGCCAGCTTATCCAGCCGCTTGTCCGGCACGGCCACGATGCCGCTGTTGGGCTCAATGGTGCAGAAGGGGTAGTTTGCAGCCTCCGCGTTCTTGGTGGAGGTGATGGCGTTGAACAGAGTGGACTTGCCGACGTTGGGCAGGCCGACGATACCTAATTTCATATAAAATACGCTCCTTCACGTTATGGTAGACATAATAATACATCTACCATTATACGCGAAGGAGCGTATGAGTGCAAGTATCAATCCTTTAGTTTGCTCAGATAGCGGTAGATGGTCGCCTCCGAGGAGCCCAGCTGTGCCGCCACCTCGCTGACCGCGCCTTTCATGTAGAAGATGCCCGCCTGCTGCAGGTCTTCCATGATGCGGATCTTTTCGTCCATGGTCAGCCGATCCGGGGGCAGGCCGGCGGTGCCGGTCACGTCGGTGATGGCGGCCTGCACCGCGTCGGGCAGGCTGCTGACGAAGTTTTCGACGCCCAGCGTGGGGCAGGGCTCCTGATGGGCCCCGCAGAGGGCCAGAAGCTCCTGCGCCATCCGGCTGTACTTGGCGGTGTCAAAGTTGATGCAGAGCATCCCGATAAGCTCGCTGCCGTCCTTGATGAACATGGTGGAGGAGCGCAGCCGCCCTTTGGCCTGCGACGCGCCCTGATAGCCTGCCACATAGGGCTGCTTTTCGTAGACTTTGCCGTGGATGAACCGCAGGGCCATATTGGACAGCGGTGCGCCCTCGGTGCGGCCGCTGATGTTGTTGTTCACGATGGCTGCGATGGTGCCTTCCTCGCTGGTCAGGTCGTGCAGCACCACTTCATAGTCCGGCCCCAGCGCCTCGCCCAGAAACGAAACGAGTGTCCGATAGGGTTCCAGCCGTGCATCCATGTATGTCACCACTTTCCACGTTGTTTCATGAGGGAAATGATGAGAATTTATTCTCATCCTGCTGCCTATATCATATCACGTTCGTGTGTTATTGACAATGAAAAATGGAAAACTCAATGCATTTTCGTGAAAGTGCTTCAAAATATCCGCGGAATTTGTCACAAGTGATAATAATTTCTCATCGAGAGAGAAAATTGTTGACTTTTGCCGCCCACCGCGTTAGGATAGGGTCAGGACAAGGGGCATCAAGGCAAGCGATGCCCCTGCAATTCGGAAAAAGGAGAGAGAATTATGAAACAGGCACTCGCCACTGCACAGGCCCCCGCCGCCATCGGGCCGTATTCGCAGGGCATCGCAGCAGGCCAGACGGTCTACGTCTCCGGCCAGCTCCCCATCGACCCCGCCACCGGGGCCATCCCCGAGGGCATCGCGGCCCAGACCGCACAGTCCCTCAAGAACATCCAGGCCATCCTTGCCGAGCAGGGCATGACCCTGGCCGATGTGGTCAAGACCACGGTCTTTCTGGCCGACATGAACGACTTTGCTGAGATGAACAAAGTCTACGGCGAATACTTCGCCCAGCCCTTCCCCGCACGGAGCGCCGTGCAGGTGGCGAAACTGCCGAAAGGCGCACCGCTGGAGATCGAATGCATCGCCGTGAAGTAACAGAGCATCCTATAAGAGAAAGAGACGGTGCAACACTATGGAACAGAACATGTTCATTCGCATCCTGAACAGTGAGATGGAGCTGGCTACCGGCTGCACCGAGCCGGGCGCTGTGGCGCTGACTGCCGCCGAGGCGGGTCAGGCCCTGCGGAAGGCCGGTGTGGACAAGGCCGAAGAGATCACGGTCAACGCCAGCATCAACATCATCAAGAACGCCATGTCGGCGGGCATCCCCGGCACCGATTACGAGGGCATGGATTATGCCGCCGCCATCGGTGCGCTGGGCGGCGACCCGGTCTATCTGCTGGAAGTCATGAACCACGTCCCCCGCGAGACGGTAGAAGCTGCCGCCGCGCTGGTCAAGGCCGGCAAGGTCAGGGTGAATGTGGCGCAGGTGCCGCAGAAGCTTTACATCGAGGTCATTGCCAAGGGCGGCGGCCATACGGGCCGTGCCATCGTCCGCGACCTGCACACCAACGTCGTGCTGGTGGAGCAGGACGGTGCGGCCACCCTCGACAAGCGGGACACGGACACTGCCGCCGCAGGCGACAGCGATGTGGTCACCCCGGAGCAGATCGCGTCCTTCCTGACCGTCCGCTCCATCTGGGACTACTGCACCAAAGAGCTCGACCCGATGAACGACCCCATCGACATCATCCGCAGTGCCGTGAAGGTAAACTCCGTCATCAGCAATGAGGGCCTCTCGAAGGAGTACGGCCTCGCCATCGGCCGCAACCTCGACCTCAACTGCCGCAAGGGCCTCATGACCCGCGATCTGACCACCAACTCCATGATAGCCGCCGCTGCGGGCGCAGACGCCCGTATGGCAGGCGCTCCGGTGTCGGTGGTGGCAAACTCCGGCAGCGGCAATCAGGGCATCACTGCGACGATGCCCGTCGTGGCTGCTGCCCACTGGCTGGACATCGACGAGCCCACCATGCTGCGTGCCGTCACCCTGTCGAACCTCATCGCCATCCGCATCAAGTCGAAGTTTGGCCGTCTGAGCAACCTGTGCGGCGCCACCGTCGCCGGCACCGGCGCGGCCTGCGGCATTACATACCTGCTGGGCGGCGGCTACCATGAGATATGCTGCGCGATCCAGAACATGGTGGGCAATGTCACCGGCATGGTGTGCGACGGCGCAAAGGCCGACTGCGCCCTGAAGATCTCCACCTGCGTCAATGCCGCCTGTCAGGCAGCAGCCATGGGTACCCGCGGCGTCCGCGTCCAGAGCACCGACGGCATCGTGGAAGAGAACGTGGAGCGCACGCTGGACAACTTCGCCATCCTCAGCACCCACGGCACCAGCGACAGCGTCATCCTCGATCTGATGCTCAACAAAGAACATGCTCCGGACGCCGAATAAGCGTCCTCACAACACCCTGGCAAGCCTGCATCCGCATCCTGCAAAAAACACCCTGCGCCCGAAGCGCAGGAGAATTAAGGGTAAATTATTATGAAAAAGCTATTCAATAACCTGCCGTTCCGGCTGCTTCTCGGTATCATCATCGGCGTCATTCTGGGTCAGGTCTTCCCGGAGAGCGTCATGAAGGTGGTCGTCACCTTACAGTATATCATGGGCCAGCTCATCACCTTCTGTGTGCCGCTCATCATCATCGGCTTCATCGCCCCGTCCATCACCAAGCTGGGCAAGAACGCTTCCCGCCTGCTGGGCGTGGCGATCGTGATCGCTTACGTTTCCTCTGTCTGCGCAGCCCTCATGAGCACCGGCGCAGGCTACGCCCTCATCCCGCACCTGTCCATCGACACTGAGGTGGCCGGTCTGCGGACCCTGCCCGACGTCGTGTTCGAGCTGAACATCCCCCAGATCATGAGCGTCATGAGCGCCCTCGTGCTCAGCGTTCTGGTGGGTCTGGCCGCTACCTGGACCAACAGCAAGCTCACCTGCGACTTCCTCGGCGAGTTCCAGAACATCGTGCTGGACATCGTCGGCAAGATCATCATCCCCATGCTGCCCTTCTATATCGCCGCGACCTTCTGCAACCTGAGCTATGAGGGCATGATCACCCACCAGCTGCCCGCCTTCATCCAGATCATCCTCATCGTCATGGCAGGCCACTATATCTGGCTGGCTGTCCTGTATCTGCTGGCCGGTGCATACTCCGGCAAGAACCCCTGGGAAGTCCTCCGCCACTACGGCCCCGCTTACCTGACCGCTGTCGGCACCATGTCCAGCGCCGCCACCCTGGCTGTCGCTCTGGACTGCGCCCGCAAGAGCAAGGTTCTGCGCAAGGATATGGTCAGCTTCGGCATCCCCCTGTTCGCCAACATCCACCTCTGCGGCTCTGTCCTGACTGAGGTCTTCTTCTGCATGACCATCTCCAAGATCCTCTACGGCCATCTGCCCAGCATCGGCACCATGCTCCTCTTCTGCGCCCTGCTCGGCATCTTCGCCATCGGCGCTCCCGGCGTCCCCGGCGGTACCGTTATGGCTTCTCTGGGCCTCATCACCGGCGTTCTGATGTTCGATGACGCCGGCACCGCTCTGATGCTCGCCATCTTCGCCCTGCAGGACAGCTTCGGCACCGCCTGCAACGTCACCGGCGACGGCGCTCTGACCCTGATGCTGACCGGCTACGCCGAGAAGCACGGCATCAAGAACAACGACAACATCCAGAGCCCCGTCCTGTAAAGACTGCTTCAAAAGATTTGAGCGCATTTCCCTGAAAATACCAGAAACCGGGCTGCGCCCCCCATTCTGACCAGCCCGTGATATGCAAAAGGGGCCTCCTGCAAAGGAGGCCCCTTTTGGTGCGTTATAGGGAGACAGGCGGCTTGGGGAATGGCCGGAGGGCGTCGCTGACACCGGTGATATAGTTCATATCGACGTCGTAGAATTTGGCCAGCTGGATGAGGCACTCGACCGGGATGCGCACTTTGCCCTTTTCGTAGTCGGAATAGGTGGTCTGGGCAACATGGATAGCCCGCGCGACCTGCGTCTGGTTGAGGTCGTGGTCGCTGCGCAGTGCCTTGATGCGTTCTGTGTATAGCATAGGATTCACCTCTTTGTAGAAAGTCTACAAAGGATGGCCCGAATATCTTGATTTTTAACGGATAATCCGTTAAAATAAGAGCCAAGACAGAGACTTGGGGGGAAGGACTTGAACTACTGACGGAAAGGATGGGCGAGATGAACATATGCTCTGAAGCGGTGATAGATTCAATTCGACAGGGAGTTTCAAATATTCCACCAGAGAGCGGGGGAATATTAGGCGGAAGAAATGACGTGGTTACAAATATCTGCTTGGATAAAGGAATATTGGGTAAACATCCTTGCAGTTATACACCTGATACACGCTTCCTGAATCAGAAAATCAACCAATGGGCTGAAACTGGGATACAGTTTATGGGAATGTTTCATGTGCATTTCGGCGGCACAGAAAGCCTTTCCGAAGGAGATAAAGAATATATCGTTCGCATTATGGAAGTAATGCCGAAAAAAACTGGTTGTCTGTACTTTCCTGTTGTTGTAATGCCGGAGCGTAAGGTGGTGGCATATAAGGCAGTACGCAACAATGAGAAAGTCGTAATAAAAAGAGATTGTATCAAATGTCAAGGAGGAACTTAACATGAAGAACGTGAAAAACAAGAAAATGATGGCTGTTGTTCTGCCGGAGGGATGCTTCTACGGAAATTGCAGCGACTGCGTCTATGCTGACCGGAGTGACTGGAGAGACGGCGAGGTGTACTGCCTTTGCGAGAAAGGCTGGACACACGGCTATAATCGCCCGAGTGACCGGAACGGCTGTGCCTACTATGAGGAACGCTGATAACGAAAAAAGGGAGAAAGAACTATGACGGTTGCATTGTGCATGTTTGCCCTTTGGGCATGGGGCGGATGGATCTCGTGGAAGGGCATTGAAAACGGAAATGGCTGGATCGGTGTTATCCTTTCCGAGAAAATACGCAAAAGCCTGAACAAAAAAGAAAACTGGTGGAAAAAGGCGCTTCTTTCGGTGGCATTCGGCTATGTTGCAATGGGTGCAAAGGTGATAGAGTGGATCCTTACTTTTGTCATGCGCATGGTGGACGGCTCGCTTTTTAGATGAGTTGCCTTAGAAGGAGACAGTCAAAATGAAAAATATCACGCGACGTGGATTCTTACAGCTTACGGCGGCGACGGCTCTGGTGTGTGCAACAGCACCGCTGACGGGATGCGGGAAGAAAAATACCAAAAAACTTGTACTGGGTGACTGGTACATGGAAGGCTATAGCCGACTGGAGTACGCAATATATGATGATGGAAGCTGTCAGGTTCGGAGTGGGTATGGCCTCGGAAAATGGTCGATTGTAAATGACGACAAACTTAGAATTTCAGATTTTTATGGGCAGACACTGATTTACAAAATTGAAAAAATCAGTAAAAAGTCAATGACGCTTAGACTGATTTGGGATGGAAAGGAAAGCGAAACAGCAGATACATTCTACCACACGGCAGAAGAGGCAGAAAAACATTGACCGTTGTTGATATGCTAAGAATAAGAGGTGAGTCGTGATGAAAAAAATAAAAATGAGCGATATTTTGCTGACGGTTTGTGCGATAGCTATCGTTTGTGGTATCGGAAGTTTGACACTTCGCGGAAAGAAGACTACAGAAAAGCTCATAATCGGAGATTGGTATCAGCAGTGGTCGGATAGCTTGACTTTTTCAATTTATGATGACGGAACGGTTAATGTTCCTGATTCCTATGGTCTTGGAAAATGGTCTCTAGTAAACGATAATCAGCTGATTCTTTCGGATTTTTATGGAGAAACGATTATCTTGAAGATTGAGAATATTGATGCCGACAATATGGAGGTCCGACAGGTAATCGATGGAAAAGAAAGTCAAGAATCAATCACATTCTGGCACACCGCAGAAGGCGCACAAACGATACGAGTTAAGGGCTACCATTAAAAACTTTAGGAAGGTGAAGAAATGTTGAGTAAGTTGAGTAATATAAATCGTCGTAAATTCCTGAAGCTCACTGGTATCGTGGTGCTGGCGACATCTGTTGCGGGAGCGCTGGGCGGATGTAGTGGTGGCGGCGGAAGCAGTACGCCTGCACCGCCTTCTCCTGAAGAAGAGGGAATAGCGCAAATTATCTTGGATTCGATCAATGCTGCACGCAAAGAAGTCGGGTTGGACGGCACTGTTCAAGAAGTTGATAAGATAAGCCAGCTTTCAGCACAGCGCGCGCTGGAAATGATGAACGGAAAAAAGCACGACGAGCTTTCACCAGTTCCGCAGGAGTTCAAAGACGGCGGAAAGGGCTACAAGTATGGTGGAAGGGAAAATTGGACAGTAACAGGACTTCCGCGAGATCACTTTACGAAAAATCAGCTGACAGAATACTTCCGAAACAATTTTCAGACGGAACTAAATACACCCGGTAAGACGACGATTCGGGAAGATGTATATGTAGGAATCGGTGTGCAGGAACAGGGTGACTATGTGTGGTATGATATAATCTTTGCACACGAGGGATGACCAAAGGTGCGGCTTTGCAACAGGCAGACCGAGCACAGAAACAAGATAAGGCCGCAGGAAAAGTGCCGCTTCCTGCGGCCTTTTGCTTGCCAAAGATTCAAAAATCATACAAAACCTTCTTTATTTTGTCATAACTGTCCCGTATAATAAAATATAGGTCAACATCAAAATTGCGGCCAGCGCCCGGCGGGGGCTGGCTTTGGACTGGATAGAGGAGGAACACTCACATGGCAAACGAAAAGATACTCGTTGTGGACGACGATACCAACATCTGCGAGCTGCTGCGGCTCTACCTGACCAAGGAGGGCTATCAGGTCACGACGGCCAACGACGGCGAAGAGGGCCTTGAAAAGTTCAACCAGCTCAAGCCCGACATGGTGCTGCTGGACGTCATGATGCCCAGGATGGACGGCCTCGAGGTCTGCCGCCGCATCCGCAAGCTGGGCAACACCCCGGTCATGATGCTGACGGCCAAGGGCGAGACCTTCGACAAGGTGCTGGGCCTCGAGCTGGGCGCAGACGACTACATGGTCAAGCCCTTCGACACCAAAGAGGTCGTGGCCCGCATCAAGGCGGTGCTGCGCCGCTGCACCGTCACCACGTCCCAGACCGAGAGCACTGAGGGCGTCATCGAGTTCGACAACCTCCGCCTCGACATGAACAGCTACGAGCTGCGGGTCAAGGGAAAGGTGGTGGAAGCTCCCCCGAAGGAGCTGGAACTGCTGAACTGCCTCGCCTCTCACCCCAACCGGGTCTACACCCGCGACCAGCTGCTGGACGAGGTGTGGGGCTTCGAATACTACGGCGACAGCCGCACCATCGATGTCCATGTCAAGCGCCTGCGCGAGAAGCTGGCCGGTGCTTCCGATAAATGGGAGCTGAAGACCGTCTGGGGCGTGGGCTATAAATTCGAGGTGCGTCAGTAATGCGCAAAAGTGTTTCCGTTGCGTTCTTCTCGCTCATGAGCACCCTGCTCATCTTCGGCACGGTGATCATGGGCGGCTCGGAGCTGGTGCTGTTCAGCAACTACTTCGCGCAGGAGCGGTACGACGTGCTGGACGAAGTGGTCAATGTGGCCCAGCGCACGGCGTCCCATCTGGTGCAGGAAGCCGCTCTGCCGGAAGGCGAAGAACTGGAAGCTCTGAACACCAAGCTCGAGCTCATCGGCGAGAGCGCGGAAGTGTACCTGTTCTTCACCGACTGCGACGGCAACGTGGTGCTGGCCTCAGACCCGGACGATCTGGCCGGGGATGTGGTAGAGGCGTCCGTGCTGGAAAAGTCGGCCAAGGCCAAGGAGAATTATCACATCTTCGGTACGCTGGACGGCGTACTGACCGAGAAGAGCTACATCTCGGTGCATGAGATGCGCAGCGAGAGCGGCGAGTGTACCGGCTACCTCTTCCTCTGCTCGTCGGGCGACCGGCTGGTGGAGTTCCGCAAGGAGTTCTTCTCGAACTTCTTCCTCTCGGCCTGTCTGATGCTGCTGGTGGCCAGCGTCCTCACCAAGGTGATGATGCACAAGCTCACCGACCCCATCCAGAAGGTGACGGATGCGGCCCAGCGCTTCGGCGGCGGCGACCTGTCCGTCCGGGTCGAGGGCGTGGACGGCGAAGGCGAAGTGGCCGACCTGGCCCGCACCTTCAACAAGATGGCGGATAATATCCAGTCCAACGACAACTCCCGGGGCCAGTTCATGGGCAACATCGCCCACGAGCTGCGCACCCCCATGACCACCATCAAGGGCTTCATCGACGGCATTCTGGACGGCACTATCCCGCCCGATATGCAGAACCACTACTTACAGCTGGTCAGTGAGGAGACGGGCCGTCTGGCGCGCCTCATCCAGAATATGCTGGACCTCTCGAAGCTGGAGAGCGGCGAATATCAGGTGAACGCCCGGATGTTCAACATCTGGGAGACGCTGACCGGCGTGGCCCTCTCGGCAGAGCAGCGCATCAACGACGGCATGATCGACATTGACGGCCTGACCATGGATGAGAAGGTGCTGGTCTATGCCGACCCCGACCTCATCCATCAGGTGGCCTACAATCTGCTGGACAACGCCATCAAGTTCACCCCGGCAGGCGGCACCATCCGCTTCGGGGTGGAGAGGCTGGGCCCGGAGGTGGAAGTCTCCATCTGGAACTCCGGCCAGGGCATCAGCCCCGAGGCGCTGCCCTACGTCTTCCAGCGCTTCTACAAAGAAGACCAGTCCCGGGGTCTCCACGCCCGGGGCGCAGGTCTCGGCCTGAACATCTGCAAGGTGCTGGTCAACCTCTCCGGCGGCCAGATACGGGTGGAGAGCAAGCAGGGCGAGTGGTGCAGGTTCGTCTTCACCCTGCCCGTCCAGCCCCCCAACCCCGGCGGCATGAAGCGTCTGCCCGACGAGAGCGGCCGCCCCGGTGCGGTGGAAGACCCGGCCAGCATGAAGCCGGTAGACTAACTTCACAGCGGTCAGACTGCCCCTCAAAGGAGCGGTCTGGCTGCTTTTTGCATTGTGGAAGAGGGGAGATACGCAGAACTTTACGTCTTTTCCGTGAAAAACACGGCGGTGGGTTTGATTTTTTTGCTGTTTTCGTTGCCTTCTTTTACTGCGATGATGTTTACATATGTTTTTGCAGCTTCAGAATCAGATGCTTCGTATGCAAGTGCATCTTTCTTTACGGAGTATCCTGCCTGAAGTGCGTAGTTACCGTTTAATACAACAAATGCTGTTTCGCCTGTTACACGAGCTACCTGTGCTGCTTCTAACTCAACGATTTTGATGTTGTGTGGGTTTTCTGCAATGTCATTTACTGTTGCTGTGAGTCCGGCACCATCTTTTAATTTGATAAGTCCGTTGTCCTGAAGAAGAAGTAATGCTCTTGCTTCGTTTGTTGTATCGTTTGGTACAGCGATTTCATCACCATCTGCGATTTCGTCAAGACTCTTCTTTGTTCCTGGGTAAATTCCAAATGGTTCGTAGTGGATGTCTCCTGCATCTACTAACTTAGTTCCTTTTTCTTTGTTGAACTGTTCCATATAAGGAGCGTGCTGGAAATAGTTCGCATCGAAATCTCCGCTGTCTACAACTTCGTTTGGCTGTACATAATCATCAAATACAGTTACCTGTAAGTCGTATCCTTCTTTGGCAAGGAGTGGCTTTGCCTCCTCTAAGATTTCTGCGTGTGGTGTAGCAGAAGCAGCAACTTTGATTACCTGTGTATCTGTGCTTCCTGTTGAACTTTCTGCTTTCTTGTCTGTGCTTCCGCAGCCTGTTAAAGCTCCGATTGCAAGTACACCTGCTAATAAAAATGCTCCAAATTTTTTCATTTTTGTTTCCTCGCTTTCTCTTTTTTGATAGTGTCAAAAACTATCTCTTTTTTCTTTATTATAACTATTTAGAAAAGTTTTCAATTTATA
>OGOR01001633.1_pt1 | contig 11741 bp, 8 predicted proteins | sample 1552771 | NCBI WGS metagenome assembly OGOR01 (sample SAMEA2580124, study PRJEB22360) | human gut metagenome | biome: human gut; feature: human-associated habitat; material: faeces | place: Denmark | collected 2008/2010
TTCTGCCGAAGCGAGATAAATCCTTGACGATGATGCAGTTGACGTTCCTTTTTTCAATGTCCTGCATCATCCGCTTAAAATCCGGGCGTTCAAAATTTGTGCCGCTGTAACCATCGTCCACATACTCATCGAACTTGTGCAATTCCGGGTGCTTCCCCATGTAATCGTTCAGCAACGCTCTCTGATTTTTTATACTGTTGCTCTCCTGCTGGTCGCCATCCGAACGCGACAAACGAAGATATGTGGCGCAGTTGTATTTTTCATTTTCCTGAAAAAACATAAAAAGCCGATAACCTCCTTAATCTATTTGTCGTTCTGACAATAAACCAAGAAAATTATCGGCTTTAGTTAGCATATTCTGTTTTGACCCAAAGCCATTATCTCATATTTCGCGGTCCATGTCAACGCTTTAATGTGCTAAAGTGTAAATTTTCTTCTGCTTTCTTCTTTTTATCTCCGATGCGTCCGTGCGCATTTTTTCAGTGTGTCCTCTAATCGGTTCTCTCCCGCAAAGCTGATCTTCACTACCATGCCCTTGTCGAGATAGCAATAAGGGTTCTTGATCTGCGAAATGAAATCGACCATCCGCTCCCGCTGCGACAAGTCTTTTCTAATTTCCACTTCGTTGATGTCTACCAGTTCCTTGCGGTTCACATTACGGAGATCGGTCTGTGCCATCTGGCGCAGGCTTTCCATGGTGTGATAGGTTCGTGCAGTTGTTTCGGTCATTCACTCATTCCTTTCTGTTTTTGGGGTGGTGTGTCAGCCTCTTTCACTTATAGAATTGGAGAAAGGCCATTTCGCAAGGTATTTCAAAAATTTTTTGTCTTTTTTCAAAAACACCTTGCGAAACACGCTCTGCCCGATTCTAAAGATAGAAGAACCCGAAAAATGCGTAAGGCAACGGCTTCACCGTAAGTAGGGCAAGATTCGCCTGGAGTAACTCAAAATTCACTTTCGTAATTTTTCGTTACCGGCAATCTTGATGGGGATTCCGTTCCCCATTCCCACGGTACGCACAAAATCTTGGATTTTGGCTATCCGGCTCCACATAAATGTGTTCGCAGCCGAACGCCTACGGCTTATCGGGAGTTGTTCTGCAACTATAAAATGCAGGAGGATTATGCTATGGCTCGACCAAAGAAAGAGAAATCGCTTCATAGGGGGAAACGAGTTTACATCCGTTTCACAGAATTGGAATATGAGCTGGTAGCCGGATATGCTAAAGATGCTGGATACCCGATTGGTACTTTTGTACGCAAACAGGCTCTCCGCGAAAAGCTGGAAGTCAACTATAATATCGTTGCCGATCTGGGAGAGATTCAGAATTTGACGGTGCAGGCCGCCGGCATCGGGAACAATCTCAACCAGATTGCCCGCTATTTCCACAGCGGTGGTCTGGCATCACGCGGAATGTTAGAAGAACTAAAAAGGTGCATTGCGGAAATCCGTGAACTGCGGCAGGAAATCGTTCAGCTTGGAGGTGTGTATCGTGGCAATTCTAAAACACATCGCAAGTAAAAATGCCAATTATGGGAGTGCCATCGACTATCTGAAATACCAGCATGATGAATTTCATCTGGTTCCCGTTCTGGATGAAAGCGGGAATATGCTGCTTCGGGAAGAATTTTATCTTGACGGTTTGAACTGTAATCCCGAAACCTTCGACCTTGAATGTGAACTGTTAAACCAGCAGTACCATAAGAACAACACTTACGATGAAATCAAAAGCCACCACTACATTATCAGCCATGACCCCAGAGATAACGCCGACCACGATTTAACAGGAGAACGTGCACAGGCCATCGGGCTGGAATACGCAAAAGCTAATTTTCCGGGGCATCAGGCTTTGGTCTGCACCCATACAGATGGCAATAATGGAACAGGCAACATCCATACCCACATCATAATCAACAGCCTGCGCAAATCCGATATAGAGCCTCAGACCTACACCGAACGGCCAATCGACTGCAAGGCTGGATACAAGCACCACCTTACCAAAGACTATTTGAAGCACCTGCAAAAATCTTTGATGGATATTTGCCAGCGCGAAGGGCTGCATCAGGTCGATCTGCTCTCCCCTGCTGCGGATAAAATCACACAGCAGGAGTACCATGCGCAGCGGCGCGGGCAGTTGAATCTGGATATTGCAAACATGGAACTTCTGGGCGATGGCATCACCCCCATGCACACCACCTTTGAAACAAACAAAGAAAAAATCCGCAATGCCATTTCTGACATTGCGGAACGTGCCACATCCTTTGATGAATTTCAACGGTTATTAAAAGCGGAATACGGAATTTTGGTAAAAGACCATCGTGGACGATTCAGCTATCTTCCTGCTGACCGACAGAAATTTATTTCTGCCCGCGCTCTCGGTTCTAATTATGACCGCGACAGGCTTCTCCGCATTTTTGCAGAAAATGCGCGGAACAAAGAACGGAACACCCCTCATTGGGCAGCAGATGATCCTATGGCCATTCTGTTCATCAAGTCCGATCTGCGCCTTGTAGTTGACTTGCAGACCTGCGTAAAAGCACAGCAGAGCCGCGCCTATGCGCAGAAAGTCAAGATTTCCAATTTGCAGCAGATGGCACGGACAGTCGCTTATGTGCAGGAGCATGGATACGATTCTTATGAAAAACTTTCTGATACCACCAACACCATCCAATCCAAAATGGCGAAAGCCCGAAGTGATGCCAAATTCACCGAAGCCAAATTGAAAAAGGTTAACGAACAGATTTGCTATTTAGGCCAGTACCTTTCCACCAAATCAGTCTATGGTGATTTTTTGAAATCCGGCAATAAGAAATCTTTCCGGCAGGCTCATGCAGAGGATATTGCAAAATATGAAGAAGCCCTCCGCATTCTAAAGCAGCACTCCCCAGATGGAAAGTTCCCGACCATGAAAAACCTCCGGGCCGAAAAGGAACAGCTTACCATTCAGAAAGATGCGCAGTATGACACATACCACTATTTCAAAGATTACCACAGGGAACTCCAGACTGTATGCGCCAATGTAGATAACATTCTAGGAACAGAACGAGAAGTACAGCACAAACAGCAGCAATCCCGAAAGAACGAACACTCTCTATAAAACAAAAAGCCAGCCCTGGTCTTTCCTGCGAAAGACTAGGGCTGACCCTTTTCTACCATATTACTCTTACTTTGTTTCATCAATCCAACGAATAGGATACCCTTGTGCTTGAAGCTGCTCAACATAGGTGCTTCTGTATGTAGAATCCTCAATTTCCTCCATTACCCACTTTGGTATCAGAATCAAATCGTATACGCTGAGGATTCCATCAGATGGATAGCTTCTCTGGCTCAACTCGTGCATAAAAGATGGCCTCTTTTTTGGGGAAGCCATCTCAACGATATTACGGTATTTTAACTTTTTCGGCTTCTTTCCTGTTCCTGCTGCGGCGTATTGTCTTTTTGTCGCCGCTCAGCCTGCTTAATATGCAGCCGATCAAGCACCGACCACCTGCCGCCAATGCGCCGGGGCTTTTTCGGCACATTATTGACGCAGCCATCTATCATATTGTAATTTTGCTCTGTGCCGGATTCTTTGGCACGTTCCGCTGTGCCGTTTTCAAAGAACTTCTGATGGTGCAGCAGTTCAGGTTTTGGGCCTTGCATGAAAGCGCGCATCTTTCTGGTAGCTTCTCCATCGAAACCTAAAGCTGTCTGCGTCACAAAGGCTCCGCTCTCGTGAAGAATAATGCTCGGCGGCGGATTTTTTGTTTGTTCACTTCTCATCTGAACAAACCGCTGACCATCGACCTCTACTTCATCCGATACCAGCCATGTGCCTTTTTGTCCTGCCACCTGATAGCCGCCCTCATCAAGAATCAGGTATGTGCCGCTCTGGGGCTTTGGGAAAAAGCCGTTGAATCTCACCAGCCTATCCTTATCAACATAGAAAAAAGAGGTTTTGCCTGCCGCAGTCAATCCGATGACATCACTGACCCCAAATTTTCTAATTTTGAATTTGTCCGGGTTAATGCTTTCCATCTTTTTACGAATCGCTTCCGCGCCCATTCCTCGCGTAGCCGTACCAGAATAGCCCGTGCCATAATTGTCTGCGGTTATCATAAAGCCATGCTGAATCTGGTATTCATAGCTGCGGCAGCGATACTCACGATTTTTCTCGGAATTGTCGATCTGGTAAATCACAAATATATCTGAACTCATTTTCCTGCATCATCCTCCGGCCTATGCCACTCCAACTCCAGCCCCTTGAACTGCTGCTCATTCAACTGCTGCATCTTCGGGATCGTCTGCTGGACAAGCGCAGCCATCTCTGCATCCTCTGCCACAAGCGGCTGAATCTCCGTCAACACCTGAATCGTATCCTTGAGTGTCGGCTGCTCAAACATCGCCATCAGCATCAATTCCAGTTCATCAAAGCGTACATTGCTCATAACTCCATCCCTTTCTTTTTCGCTTTCTTCGGCTTATCCTGTTCCTGTGCAGGCTGCTCCTGCTTCTTGGCTTTCAGACTGCGCAGGGCATCCAGAACAGACTTTTTCGTACTGCTGCGTTCCTGCTCCTTGCTCTTCTGCCGTGCCTCCATCAGTTTTTCCATATCGGAGATTGCCTGTTGCACCAGCTTATCATCCCTGAAATAGTTGATGGAGTTGATGTTCTCACGCTGCACTTTATCGTTCACGACCAACTCATACATTCCAACAAAGCCGCCATCTTCCTCGATGCAGAATCCAATGCACTTGTCGGCGTTCATCCGTTCAGATGGAATCTTGTCGTAGACTTCCAATGCTTCTTCCATCGTCAGATGGTCGTGGAACTCTCCCGCAAACGTAAACTCCAAACACTCCGCAACATAAAAGCTGAGCGTTTCTTCCGGCGCAGGTCTTTCTGCGGCGAGTTTTTCTTTCAAAACTTCTGCCTGCTGTTCAGCCACCGTATCAGCCTGTTCCCGCAGTTCTGCCGCGTCCATGACTTTACCCTCTGCCGCATCGCAGCTAAACGCTGCCAGCAACTCCGTCATAGCCTCCTGCACAGACTTATCTCCGTCCGTTTCAAGGATGCCGCCATCCCGTTCCGTGAAGTCCTTATTATATAAGGTATAGTCGAAACCATCGTCACAGGTCTGGATATGGAAATAGGCATCCGGCAATTCATAGGCCAGTTCCACATCCTGCACGGCTAAGGCTTCCTGTAACGGCTGGACAACATGATTCTGGATATACGGGTTATCCCAGCCCGGAACCGTTTTGTAGTCCTCCACGATGGTATCAATGCCGTTCCTGCACTGCAAAACATCCAGTGAACCCGGCAGAGGATCAGGATTTTTCTCCACGCCCAAGGCTTTCATGTAATGGTTCGGAAGTGCCTGATACTGCGACATTGCATCGTCGAGATTTCCGAATCGCTCGATTTTCAAAGGCGCGGCCTGCAAATTTTCGACCACATAGAACTGCTTTACGAAAGGCTGCTCCTGTTCCAGTTCTTTCTGCGCATCCAGTTCTTCCCGGAACATCGTTACAAAGCCATCCAGAATTGCCGGGTGGCTGTCAACCACCCAGTCCGTGCGGAAGGTCATGCGGTCTGCATTATGCTCCGGGGTGCTGACCTGCTCTGCCCATTCCTTATTGCCGGGAGAAAAGCGGCCATCGTAGCTTTTATGGTGCAGAGTATTCGCCAGAATGTAGCCCACGCGCTCCATACCGTACTGCCGCACCACCTGATCGACTGCACCATCGCCAAGGTACATTCCGTCATAATTGTCCGCAATCGCTTCATGGATTGCCTGCTTGCACTCGCTGTTCAGCCGATAGGATGTACGGTATAAATCCACCTCGTCATTTTCTTTGGCATAGCTGAACGGCTCATAGTAGACAGGCACATCCGAATAGTCCTGTGCGCTGTTGTCCGGCACCGGCACAGCCTTTTCAATGATCTCTGACACCACATCTTCTTTTTTCGGCATATTCCATTTTTCAGAGAGATATTTCTGCACAGCCTCCTGAAAATCCTCATCGAAGCCGTTCCACAAATCCTCTGCCACCAGCTTGCCCTGCTCATTGACTGCAACGCAGGCCGCCATATCGCCGTGTTCCTCATGCTCCAGCAGGAAGAACTTCTCCCCACCAATTTCCGTTTCATCAACAGCATACCATGTGCCGATATGCCCCTCGACTGCGATATGGTCGGAATCGCCGTGGATCAGTCCATTTCTTTTCTGCTGCTGTTCCTCCATAAACTCTCGCACGGTCAACTCTGCGCCTGTGAAGTTCAGTCCTTCCTCGCCAAGTTCCAGCCGCCCTTCTGCGCCAAGGTCAAGTTCTTCGGCCATCAAAACAGATGCCGCATGGTTCACCACCACAGTTTTCTCCACTGTAATGGGCTGGCCTGGGTCGTAGTCCGAACCGCGCAGATCATAGCGATATAAGCCCTCCGGCACATCTTCATCCCGCAGTCGGCCATTGCTGAAAAGACCCGGCTTATCAAAGATTTCGATTTCCTGCAGTTCTTCGTTCAAAAGGTTTTCTTTCTGCAAATCCAGATTCCTTTCCTTGAAAAAATCCGGCAGTTCTGCAAATCCAATGCTGTCCACATAGTAGGCTTTGACTGTACTGCCATCATTGAGTACCACCACGTCGCTGACCGACAGCGAATGACCCGTAAAATCTGCCGGACGCTGGATATTGAACCGTTCATAAATGCCATCCAGCGTGTCCTTTTCCGTAAGCGGTGCGGCATAGATCAGGTCATAATCTGCACGGGTAACCGTTATGCCTTTCTTCTGCACATAGTCCAGCCCCATGAAACGATAGTTATGTTCCGGGTCACGCTCTGTGATCTGATAAATACCGAACTGCTTTTCGTTGCCATACAGCAGCACATTTTCCTGTTCTGTCATGTTCCGCTCCTGCTCCAAATCTGCTATTGCAATCTGGAAGGTATCACTTCCGCGCTCGATTTCCTCTCGCGCCGTGACAAGAATCGGCCACGGACTGATGCGGACAAGATAAATCTGCTTTCCCTCGTCATACAGCCGCAGAGCCTGTTCACGGTTTATTACTGTCAGCTTAAAATCCGGGCGCGCATACTCGTCCTCTGCATAATCTTCCCGTTGTTCCAATAGAATCGCATCCCATGCGTCTGCCCTAATGCCAAAAATACCATCGTGCTGCTCGATTCCCTCTTGGCTTACATAATCACCTGCCGTGCCATCACGGAACAGCGGATAGATTCTTTCACCCAGCCGATGCCATTCTCGTGCGCCCTCTTTCGTCAGCGGCAGCACATCATCGTTCAGGTAGCCATAGTCGTGCATTTCGGAAAGACCAATCATCCCATCCGGGAGATTTTCGATTTTCTCCTGCGCATCGTACATCAGGCGGTTGGCTTCTTCTTTGTCATCCTCGGCCAGTGCAGCCGCCAGACCATTCACCAGTTCTTCCGTTGCTGCCCGATCATCCAGCTTAAAGGCAAAATTCACGATGAGATTTCGCTGCTCATCATCAAAAATCGTCTTTTCCTGCTCCTTGTCGCCAATCAGCTTTTCCGCATACTGCATTGCGGTCATACGCTCTGCGCTCCTTTCTGCGACTGCCGCTTCCAGCTTTTCCAGAAAGTCGGCTGCGGTCAATCGAATCGTATCCATCGAATCTTTCAATTCTTTCAGTTCCTTGCCGCTTGCCCAGCTTGCTACATACGGGAACGAGTAGTCCGAAGTATCAATGCCAAGTGCCGAGCAAACCGTAAATGCAATGCTTTCCGCTTCTGTTTCTTTGGTAAGCTGGTCTTTTTCCTCGCCGCGCTGCTTCATGAAATCGCTGTTATGCAGCATCGCATGAGCAGCCTCGTGGATCATCGTCTTTATGGTCTGGCTCTCGCCCATGCCGACCTGAATGCAGATTTCTTTGTCTGCATCACTGTAATAGCCTTTGGCATCCCCTTCGATTTCATCGAACCGCATCGGCACAGGCGATACCTGCTCGATTGCCGCCGTAAGCAGCGCATAGTCTTTGACACTGGCCGTCAGTTCGTTCACTTCCAGCGACGGAATCGGTTCCCCATCGGTCTGTGAAACATCGAAGACCGTCGTCACTCGGAAGCGCGGAACCACATACTCCACACGTTCCATTTCCGGTTCACCGTTTTCGTTCAGCACAGCCAAACCCGTATCCTTGTCGATTTTCTCTCGCTCCTCGACTTCCTTAATGGGAGCTGGAGCGATGATCTGGATGCCCTTTTCGCCTTTTTTAACGTAGCGGTTAAACTTGTTTTTCCATGCGTTGAACCCTGCCACCAGTGTGGCATCAGGCCGCTGCATAGCGATCAGCAGCGTATTATTGAAGCTGTAATTGTGGAATTTTGCCATCGTGCGCAGATACGTCGTGTACATTTCCGATGTAAAAATGTCCTTTACGCCCTGCTCCAGCCGTTCCGTGATTTCTTTCATCTGCTGTTTGCGGTCAACTGCCATGCAAACCCTCCTTTTTCTTGACCCATCGTGTTTTCATCTGGCGCGGATATTGGTCAGCCTGTTTCGGTGCCTTCGCGCCGTTCCATTCCAAGCCTCCGGCTCTGCCCTCACAGGTGTAGCCGGCAGCTTTCAGGGAGCTGCCATTCTCCGTGTCCAGAATGTAGGTAATAACTTTGTTGTAGCCCATGGCCCGTGCTGCGCGGTATGCCGCCGCATACAGGATGCTGCAGGCGTTTGGTGTTCCATCTGTACACAGACGGTTGACCTCCAGCGTATAGCCGTCATCCAACCGCCGCGCCACAGGTCTGCCGCAGATAGCAACGCCCACCAGCGCACCATTGTCCGATACGCCGATAGAAAACTTATGCCCCCGCGTCGGTTTATGGTGGCGGTGATACTGCTGCACAAATGCGTTTGCTGTTTTCAGGTTGATCGGTGTTAATGTCAGCAAATGCCCTCCTTCAAAAAAATGCCCCGCCAGACAAAACTGACGGGGCGGCTCTCATTTACAGTTCCATATCGTGACTTTTCCGCTTCTGGGATTTCTGCGGTTCTGCGCTGCGCTCTGCCTGTTTTGCATGAAGCTGCGCCAGCACAGAGGGTTTCCGCACATTGTCCGCAGTGCGCTCCGCAACGCGGCCTGCATAGTTCACAGGCTGGTGCGGCCTGTCTGCAACTTCGGTTTCGGCTGCATCCTCGTCCACTCCCAGCGCATCCTCACTGCCCTTTTCATCCATGTTGAGCAGAGAGTTCAGCTCCGCAAGGCGCGCAGATTTTTCAGCCAATTCCGCTTCCTGCGCAAAAGGACGTTTGGCTTCTTCCCTTGCCTGCGCCAACTGCTGTTCCAAGGTTTCCAGTCTGCGTTCCACCTGTGGCAATGCTCTTTCGATGCCTGTCAGTGCATTGGTAACACGCAGAATGTTGCCCTGCGGGTCTTTGCCGACTTCCATCGAGTAGTTCCATGCACCCTTGATGGACAGGCGGAACACCTTATCGAAGTTGTCAAACCGGGAATGCAGTTCAAACGCACCGTAGCTGCCAATCCTTCCCTCGGTGCCAGCCGCTTTCAAAGCCTTGCAAGCCTCGATAATGGCTGCACCCGCTTCCTTGCGTTCGGTGTACACCTTGCCGCTGATCTCCATAGAGAAGTGGTCTTTGTCCTGCGCCAGAAGCGGTTTTGCCGCTTCCATATCGGTTTTCAGTGCTTCAATCTGACCCTGTGCCACAGCGATTTCTCGCGGATAGCGGCGCGCAATATCCGATTCCAAGCTATAAATCTGACTGGTGTGATTGGCTTTCAGCAGTTTCAGTTTGCTGACCTGAATATCCAAGTCCATCTTTTCCTTGATGTAGGGATTGCCCGTTGCCAGTGCCTTGATTTCGGCATAGGACAGCGCGGTATCGTCCACATCATCGCAGGCACGGACAGGCGACTTGGATGTCATAATCTGGCTTATAAACTTCTGTTTATTTTCCAGAATCTGCCACATATACGAATCAAACGTATTTTCAGTGACGTAACGATAGATTTTTACCTGCTTATTCCGGTTTCCCTGCCGGAGAATACGGCCCTCCTGCTGTTCCAGGTCAGACGGCTTCCACGGGCAGTCCAGATGATGCAGGGCAATCAGTCGATCTTGAATATTGGTTCCTGCGCCAAGTTTCGGCGTAGACCCCATCAGGATACGAACCTGTCCGGCGCGCACCTTTGCAAACAGGTCAGCCTTTTTGGTTTCTGTGTTATATTCGTGAATGAACGCCACTTCTTCACGGGGAACACCTTTAGCCACCAGCTTCTCCCGCACATCATCGTAGACGTTGAATGTACCATCAGCTTTTGGTGTCGATAAATCGCAAAAAATCAACTGTGTTCCCTTGTCCGACGCAGATTCTTCCCAAACCTTGAACGCATTGTCCACACAGCGATTGACCTTGCTCTCCGGCTCGTCCGGCAACATCTCGTTCATAAGCCTCTGGTCGAGTGCCAGTTTTCGGCCATCGTTGGTGATCTTGAGCATATTATCGAATCTGGGATTCACATTACCGTTGCGTACAGCCTCGGCACGGTCTGCAAAGGAACTCACCATTTCTTCCTGTGTCTCGCTCGGTTTCAGCACTTCGTTGATGTACTCCGCTTTCGGCACAGGCAGATTCAGCATATCCGCCGTCTGCACGTCTGCCGATTCCTTAAACAAGGAAATCAGTTCCGGCAGATTAAAGAACCGGGCAAAGCGTGTTTTCGCGCGATAGCCCGTGCCTTCCGGGGAAAGCTCGATTGCCGTGACGGTTTCACCAAAGGATGCCGCCCAATCATCGAAATGGCTCAGTCCCATCTTCTGCAGTGTGTCATACTGGAGATACCGCATAATGGTGTACAGTTCCACCATCGAGTTGCTGACCGGGGTTCCAGTTGCAAAGGTCACGCCCTTTCCGCCTGTCAGTTCGTCCAGATACTGACACTTTGCAAACATATCGCTGGACTTCTGTGCATCGGTCTGGGCGATACCTGCGATATTTCGCATTTTTGTGTAGAGGAACATATTTTTATAGAAATGTGACTCGTCCACAAACAGACGGTCAACACCCAGTTCCTCAAATGTAACTACATCATCCTTTCTCGTCTGGTCGTTCAGCTTTTGCAGCTTTGCTTCCAGCGTTTTCTTTGTTTTTTCCATCTGCTTGACCGTAAAACTGCGGCTGTCCTCACTCCGGGCATCTGTCAGAGCCAGCGTAATATCGTCAATCTGACGTTCTACAATAGCTTTCTGTCGTTCCGGGGAGAGCGGCACACGCTCAAACTGCGAATGACCGATCACGATGGCATCGTAATCGCCGGTTGCGATACGGGAGCAGAACTGCTTTCGATTGCTGGGTTCAAAATCCTTCTTCGTTGCCACCAACACATTCGCATTGGGATAGAGCCGCAGGAAATCTGCGCCCCACTGCTCTGTGAGGTGGTTCGGCACCACATAGAGGTTTTTCTGCGACAGGCCCAGTCTGCGGCTTTCCATGCCGGCAGCAATCATCTGGAAGGTCTTGCCTGCGCCCACGCAATGCGCCAGCAGCGTATTGTTGCCGTACAGAATGTGCGCTACCGCATTTTTCTGGTGCGGCATCAGAGAGATTTCCGGGGTCATGCCCTCGAAGCGGATGTGACTGCCATCGTACTCACGGGGCCGAATCGCATTGAAAATCCGATTATAGGTCGCACACAAATCCTCACGGCGATCTAAATCTTTGAAAATCCACTGCTTAAACGCTTCCCGAATGGATTCCTGCG
>OGOR01001642.1_pt1 | contig 11673 bp, 9 predicted proteins | sample 1552771 | NCBI WGS metagenome assembly OGOR01 (sample SAMEA2580124, study PRJEB22360) | human gut metagenome | biome: human gut; feature: human-associated habitat; material: faeces | place: Denmark | collected 2008/2010
GAACATCAGATAAAACGGGAGTTAAAATGAAAACGGTTTCGTATTGATTCATACTTCGTTTAATTAAATAAATAAATTATTTGATTTAAAAATGCGGGTGCAAAGTTAGGCAATTTATTTTGAACTGCAAACATTTAATCTTTTTTTGTATCAAGAAGATAGGATTTATCCCGGAAGTAACTAACTTTGCAAAGTTGTTTAAACAATAATTTCATGATAGAGCAATTTAACTTCGACATCCGGCTTATATTTGCCATATTAAATGGTAAAGTTTCTGCGGCAATTAACCGGAAACTATACCGTAACTTCCGCCAGAACGGTTTAGAAATCAGCCCGGAGCAATGGACGGTACTCATTTTCCTATGGGAAAAAGACGGTGTTACACAACAAGAGTTGTGCAATGCAACTTTTAAAGACAAACCCAGTATGACCCGTTTGATAGATAATATGGAACGGCAGCACCTTGTTGTCCGTATCTCGGACAAGAGAGACCGCCGCACAAATCTGATTCATCTGACCAAAGACGGCAAAGAACTGGAAGAAAAAGCGCGCATTATTGCCGGACAGACCTTGAAAGAGGCGCTTCACGGCATTACTCTCGACGAATTGAGTATCGGACAGGAAGTATTGAAAAAGGTATTCTTCAACACGAAAGATTAAACAGAGAAACAACCGTTTAAATCATAAAATCCACTAAATCCTATCTTTATAATGGATTTTTTATTTAAATAATTTCGCTCGTTAAAGAATTATGCTTTAATTTGTGACTGGAATATAATAATCTATTAAAATACACACACATGAAAGGCTTATTAAAGAACTTGGGATTGATTTTAATCTTGGTCGGAGTAGTCATCTTGCTGGCTTGTTCCTTTACAGGCAATGTAAACAACAATGCCATATTGGGCAGCTCGGTAGTATTAGTAGTACTGGGACTCATTTCTTATATTGTTATCAATAAGAAGATCGCTGATTAATCTCACAGAAATCAATAAAAAATCCCGGAAACGAATGTTTCCGGGATTTTTTATTTCAGTTATCAAGAAGTAAATCGCATTAAGATTCAACTTCCGGCGTAATCAGCTTGTAGCCTTTTCCGTGAATATTGATAATCTCGATAGAATCATCTTCTTTCAAATGTTTACGCAGTTTCGTAATATACACATCCATACTGCGGGCATTGAAATAGTTATCATCAATCCAGATAGTCTTCAAAGCAAAGTCACGCTGTAAGATTTCATTTGCATGTGCGCAAAGTAAACCGAGTAACTCAGATTCTTTTGTAGTCAACTTAGTCTGCTTACCCTCCGTTGCCAAAATCTGCTTCTGGGTATCAAAAGTAAACTTACCAATCTTATAGATATTACTTTCTTTGTTCTTCTTTCCGCGAACACGTCTCAAGATCGCTTCAATTCTGAATGTCAGTTCTTCCATACTAAACGGTTTGGTGATATAATCATCCGCACCAATCTTAAATCCTTCCAGAATATCTTCCTTCAGCGTTTTTGCTGTCAAGAAAATAATAGGAATCTCAGCGTTCGCTGCACGGACATCCTGTGCCAATGTGAAGCCATCTTTCTTAGGCATCATTACGTCAAACACGCACAAGTCATATTTATTCTTCAAGAAAGCCTTATAACCAGCGTCCCCATCAGGATATAACTCAGCAGAATAACCTTTTGCCTGTAAATATTCTCTTAAAAGCATGCCAAGATTTTCGTCATCCTCGCATAATAAAATACGCAGTTTCTCGTCCATATCAATTATTTTTTAATAAAGGTAATGCAATAATAAATTTAGTTCCCACGTTCAGGTCGCTTTCCGCCCGGATGGTTCCCTTATGATCCAATATAATTTTTCTCACATAAGCCAATCCCAGTCCAAAGCCCTTCACATCGTGCAGATTACCCGTATGCACACGATAGAACTTTTCAAATATCTTTTTCAGGTTTTCCTTCTTGATACCGATACCATTATCCTGTATCGAAATCATCAGTTTACCCGATTCATTCCATGTTCTCACGTTCAATTCCAAATCCTCGTCCGGTTTTTTATACTTCACCGCATTATCCATCAGATTAAAGATGACATTCGTAATATGCATCTCGTCTGCAAATATAACAGGATCGGTCGCCTCAAGGTTCGATGTTATCTTTCCATTATACCGTTCCACTTTCAAGGCAAAGGTATTGACAACTCCCGTTATCAGTTCGTTCGCATCGATTTCCTTCATCTTCAAAGTTGCCTTCTGCCGGTCGAACATCGACATTTGGAGCACCTTTTCCACTTGAAAACGCAGGCGCTTGGTTTCATCATTTATAACCCCCGATATATGCTGGAACATCTGCGGAGATTTTCCGACCGCCGGATCTTTCAACATCTGCGCCGCCAGCGAAATGGTAGAGATCGGTGTCTTAAACTCATGCGTCATATTATTGATAAAGTCGTTCTTCATCTCCGTCAATTTCTTCTGACGGAACACGATATAAATCGTAAAAATGAATGTCACCAACAACACCATTGTAAATATCAACGACGGAATCATGAAACTGATCGAATCAAAAAGATAGTCTCTTCTTCCCGGAAAATGTACATTCAGTACACTCATCTTCGCAGGCGGGTCATTTTTAAACAAGGCCTGCTGGTACACTTCATCATTTCCCTTCGGATCATAATCCGCACAACGATAGACTTCCTTTCCATCCTTGTCAATCACCGTAAAGTGAAAAGGCAGGTCTATATTATTATTATACAGATTCGATTTCAAGTAACCGTTTAAATCACCAAACCGTACTCTATCTCCGATCGACTTGTCACTTGCCCGATAAATCATCTGCCAAACCACTTCATTAAGTAGCTCACGTTGATACATATATCGGTTCTTGATAGCCTCAATCAGTGAACGCGAAGTCTCCGGAATCGTTTTTGATCCTCTATAAGGAGAGATCATAGCTTTCGGAAGTTCGGATGGTTTGGTAGTCATCACCTTCAATTCAAAATCCGTATAAACCTTTCCATCTTTAGACTTCATCGTAAAACGTTGCGTCTGCTGAACCATATTATTCTGTTGCAGCGAAGGATTGTTCTCAATCAACGCTTTTCTTTCCGCTTCAGAAATATCCTCAATCAACCAACGTTGCGTTTCCGCATATTCCACATCCTTAGAAACCTGATCCAGACTACTGCGCACAGCCATATCAAACTGTTCCTTCCGGGTTTTCATCATTTCCTCAATATAACTGACCTGTAAATACAGTAAACTGAGGAATGAAAGCCCCATTACAATACCTAATATCCAAATTGTTGACTTCTTCATAGCAACAAAATTAACACTCCCTAATTAACACTCCTAATGCATTAACTTGATTTAACCGGAACTTCCCGGAAATTAACCGTATAGAGCCATTTAGGTTGTATTTTGATTACTACAACAATAAAACCCCTACTTTGGTTTGCAAATTTAATAAAAAATTAAATCTTTTCCTTGCGTTTTTCCATCTTTATTAATCATAGTTAAACAAAAACCGCCACCTTTTACTTAAAAAAGATGACGGTTTTAACAGTATTAAGAGAATTACACGTTATTCTTCTGTCTGCTTAGCTTCAAAATCCTTAATCAACTTATCCTGAACATCCGTCGGAACAAGCTCATAACTAGAGAACTTCATAATGAACGAAGCACGTCCGCCGGTCAGCGAGCTAAGAGCTGTAGAGTAAGACGACATTTCTTTCAGAGGTACTTTCGCAACCAATTTCTCAAAACCTTTTTCGCTACTCATACCCATAATCATGGCACGACGTCCCTGCAGATCTCCCATCACATCTCCCATCCTATCAGACGGCACAAATACTTCCACATCATAAATGGGTTCCAGAATCTTCGGACCTGCATTCTTAAAGGCTTCACTAAAGGCATTACGTCCGGCAAGCATAAAAGAGATTTCATTCGAATCTACCGGGTGCATCTTACCATCGTAAACAATAACGCGCACGTCACGAGCATACGAACCCGTCAACGGGCCTTGCTCCATACGAGACATAATACCTTTCATAATAGCAGGCAAGAAGCGGGCATCGATAGAACCACCGACGATACTGTTAACAAACACCAGTTTACCACCCCATTCCAATGGTATCTCTTCCGTACCTCTCACGGTAATCTTAAATTCCTGTCCGTTGAACTTATACGTTTCAGGTATAGGCATACCTTCTTTATAAGGTTCTACGATCAGGTGAACTTCACCAAACTGACCGGCACCACCGGACTGTTTCTTATGACGATAGTCGGCACGGGCAGCCTTTGTAATCGTTTCACGATATGGAATCTTCGGTTCTTCATATTTTACCTGAAGTTTTTCGTTGTTTTCCAAACGCCATTTCAAGGTACGAAGATGGAATTCTCCCTGACCGTGTACCAAAGTCTGTTTCAGTTCTTTTGATTGCTCAATCACCCAGGTAGGATCTTCTTCGCGCATACGGTTCAGGATACTCATCATCTTTTCCACATCCGCTTCATTCACCGGCTTAATGGCACGGGTATATTTAGAGTTCGGATATTTGATAAAATTGAATTTGTAGTCGCAATCCTTACCGTTCAGCGTATTACCGGTTTTCACGTCTTTCAGTTTCACGGCAGCACCGATATCACCGGCCTGCAATTCTTCCACCTTGACACGGTTACCACCGGCTACCACATAGATTTGCGCGATACGTTCCTTCGAACCACGGTCGGCATTCAGCAAATCGTCTCCCTCATGAACTTTACCGCTCATTACTTTAAAATAGGAAACTTCACCGATATGCGGTTCCACACTTGTCTTGAAGAAATAAAGAGATTCCGGTCCATTGGAGTCCGGAGCCACTTCTTTACCTTCCGTATTCTGTACCTTTGGCATTTCAGATACAAAAGGAACAACGTTACCCAAGAATTCCATCAAACGGCGAACGCCCATATCTTTACCTCCACAGACGCAAAATACAGGGAACATACCTCTGGCGATCAATCCCTTACGGATGCCTTCACGCATTTCGTCTTCTGACAGGGAATCTTGCTCAAAGAATTTCTCCATCAGATTTTCATCATTCTCGGCAGCAGCTTCGACCAATGCTTTGTGCATTTCCATAGCCTTATCCATTTCTTCTGCCGGAATATCTTCGATTGTCGGAGCCCCTCCTTCGGGTTTCCATGAGTATTTCTTCATCAACAATACGTCGATCAGCGCATTAAAGCCCGGACCGGTAGCTATCGGATATTGGATGGGAACAACCTTAGAGCCGTATGCCTCTTTCAGCTGTTCGAGGATATTATCATAATCGCATTTTTCATTATCAAGCTGGTTGACTAGAAAAATAACAGGTTTATTCAGCTTTTCTGTATAACGGAAGTGATTTTGTGTACCGACTTCGACGCCGTATTGGCCATTGAGAAGGATAATTGCTGTGTCGGTCACATTTAGTGCAGTCACTGTGCTGCCTACGAAGTCGTCCGATCCCGGACAGTCAATAATATTAAGTTTTTTGTTATTCCATTCTACATGGAGAACGGTGGAGAAAACGGAGTAACCATACTCTTGTTCAACAGGAAAATAATCGCTAACTGTGTTTTTTGCGGCAACAGATCCGCGACGTTTTATAACACCACTCTCGAAAAGCATCGCTTCCACGAGAGTGGTTTTCCCAGAGCCAGAACTTCCCAACAAGGCAATGTTCTTGATTTCATTAGTCTGATATACTTTCATAATATATAAGATTTTAGTAATTACTCAGTATGTTTCTCACATACCATTAATTTTGTGATGCGCAAATTAGGGATTAATTGGGGGAAAAGCAATACTTATGGCAGTGTTACTAAACAATGTTATGTAACACATCTTTAACATGAACATTTTCGAAACGGGTTAAAAATTATTTTCGCATGGCTATAAACTAATTTCATAGTTGCAACGAGTAATCCGGCACGATGTTATTTTTAGTTGTTTTCCTTTCATACAATAGTTCCCCCGTTACCTAATCAGTTTTCGTTTGACTTAAGTCAAGCGATAGTTTAACTTAAGTCATTCTATCGTTTGACTTAAGTCAAACGAAAACCCGGCTACAAGTTCGAATCTTATTTATAAAAGAAAAGATCTTAAATTCAGCATTGCAGGAAATTATCCTCTACTAATCGATGGGGAATTATCTATTTAGCGTATTCCTACCCCACTATAAATAATTTCCGTCAACTGCTTTTTTGATATATCTAATAATAGTCTTACTTTTACACCCACAAACCCAAACAGCATAGCTATGGCAGGTATCTATCTTCATATTCCTTTTTGCAAAACTCGCTGCATCTACTGCGACTTCTACTCAACTACTCGCAGCGAACTCAAAACCCGTTATGTACAGGCTCTCTGCCGGGAGTTGGCGATGCGTAAAGAATACCTGAAAGGAGAAGATATAGAAACTATTTATTTCGGTGGCGGAACCCCGTCTCAACTGGAAAAAGAGGATTTTGAACAGATATTTGATACCATCCGCGAGCACTACGGATTGAATCATTGTCAGGAAATCACTCTGGAAGCTAATCCGGATGATTTATCGCAGGAATATCTGGAAATGCTTTCCTCACTTCCTTTCAACCGCCTCAGCATGGGAATACAGACTTTTGATGACGCTACGCTCAAACTATTGAGACGCCGCCACAATGCCCGTACAGCCATCGAAGCAATTGACAGATGCCGGAAAGCCGGTTTCCAGAACATCAGTATCGACCTAATTTACGGATTGCCCGGAGAAACAAAAGAACGATGGGAAAACGATCTCCGCCAGGCTATCAGTCTGAATGTAGAGCATATCTCCGCCTATCACTTGATTTATGAGGAAGATACACCTATATATAATATGTTAAAACAGCACCAGATATCCGAGGTAGACGAAGACTCCAGTTTAGAATTTTTCACATTACTGATAGAGCATTTGCAGAAAGCAGGATTTGAACACTATGAGATTTCCAATTTCTGCCGCCCCGGAAAATATTCCCGCCACAACACTTCCTATTGGAAAGGAATAGCTTATCTGGGATGCGGACCATCGGCACATTCTTTTGACGGAATGACACGGGAATGGAATGTGTCTTCAATCGACACCTATATAAAAGGTATAGAAGAAGACTGCCGTGCTTTCGAGACAGAGTATCTGGACCCAACCACCCGCTACAACGAATTTATTATCACTACCATACGTACCGTATGGGGAACACCTATAGAGAAACTGAAACAGATGTTCGGCAATGAAATGTGGGAGTATTGTCAAAAAATGGCTGCACCTTATCTGAAAAATGGTAAACTGGAGGAATACAACGGAGCTTTGCACCTGACGCGTGAAGGGATTTTTATTTCCGATAGCATAATGAGTGATTTACTTTGGGTAGACTAACCAAACAAACAAAAAGCCGATGACCGAATCAGAAGTAAGAAAGTTATTGCGGCAAATGAAAGAACTGGATTCGCAAACTGCTTTCCGGGACTTTTACAACATGACTTACGACCGTCTCTTTCGTATTGCCTATTATTATGTGAAACAGGAAGAATGGTCGCAGGAAATCGTTCTCGACGTATTCCTGAAACTATGGAAGCAACGCAGCAATTTGCTTGATGTGAGAAACATTGAAGATTATTGCTTTATTCTCGTCAAAAATGCTTCGCTCAATTATCTGGAAAAAGAATCAAGACATACGCTCATTCATCCCGATTCTCTGCCGGAGCCTCAAGAACAGAGTTATTCGCCGGAAGAATCGCTCATCAGTGAAGAGCTGTTTGCTCTTTACGTAAAAGCACTCGACCGGCTTCCGGAACGTTGCAGGGAAGTATTCATCCGCATCCGTGAAGAAAAACAGAGTTACGCACAAGTAGCAGAAGAATTAGGCATCAGCATGAATACAGTGGACGCACAACTTCAGAAAGCAATCACACGTTTAAAAGAGATGATTAGCCGGGCTGAAATAGATTAACATTCTTTTAGACAAAGAGCGTAGGGAGTTTCTGTCACCCTCCGGTCTTTATCAACAAATAAGTCAATCAATCACTAAAAAAGACAGAAAATGAAAAAGCTAAATGACGCAAACATGGGAATCTTTATCCTTCTATCAGTTTGTCTGTGCCTGTTTTCATGCAACAATGACAACGACAATTTACCGAAGGATTATGCAGGATTCGAACATTCGAAGGAAACAGTAGAATGTGAAAGCAACAAATCCGAATGTGAGTTGAAAATTAAAATTGTTGCAACAGAAAAAACAAAAGAAGACCGGACGGTAGTACTTGCCACACCTCCTCCGGTAGTAGGACAAGCCGCAGTCGTACAGCTGACAGAAAAAAAAGTAATCATCAAAGCGGGTAAGAAGTCAGCAACAACTGTCATAAAAATCTATCCTAAACAGATGATATTGAAGAAGCAGAATGTCACTTTATCCTGTACTCCCCAGTGGAAAGAAGGTGGAGTCAGCAAGTTGACCATTCTGTTGAAACGAAAATAACAGATTAAGAACAATACAGAAAAAAGATGAAATACACCGATACGGAATTAGAAGAAATACTGAACAAGCTCGTCGCTTCCACACGTTCACCGCGAGGACGGTTTTCAGCAACAACCAGCTACCCGGAACTAGAGAAAAGACTGAAATCACATACCCGGCGTCTGACACTGATACATACTTTCTCGGCAGCGGCGGCAGTAGCTCTACTTTGTCTATCGGTATGGACAGCCTATTTATATATGCAACCAGTCACGATACAAACGGTTTCCACCTTGGCAGAGACACGCACAGTCTGTCTTCCTGATGGCAGCACCGTCACTCTCAATCATTATTCTTCGCTTTCTTATCCTGAAAAGTTCAAATCGGACAAGCGGGAAGTGGAGCTAAATGGAGAGGCTTATTTTGAAGTAAGCAAGGACAAGAAACATCCGTTTATCGTGCAGACTGAAACGATTGACGTTCAGGTATTGGGAACTCACTTCAACGTAGATGCCTATCATAACAATCCGGATGTAAAGACAACGTTATTGACAGGTTCGGTAGCAGTCAGCAATAAAAGCAAATCAGTTCGTGTGATTTTGGAGCCAAACGAGATTGCTATATATAATAAGGTGGAAGAAAAACTCACCCGCAAAGTTCTAGCAAATGCAAAAGATGAAATTTCCTGGCGACAGGGAGAGTTTATATTCGATGATCTGCCTTTGCAGGAGATTGCCCGCGAACTATCCAATTCATTCGGAGCAACGATCCACATAGCCGACACGGCTTTGCAAAATTATCGGATCACAGCACGCTTCCGCAATGGAGAAGATCTGGCAACTATTTTATCTGTATTACATAATGCCGGTTATTTCGACTACTCACAAAACAAGAAACAGATTATTATCACTGCTAAACCAGACTAAAAATGAAAACTATTCACCAAGGCCACCTGCCTGTCAGAACCCTTGTTCTGATAGGTATGGTGTTCTTTATCACCGCCCACGTACACGCACAAAACGCAAACGCCCGGCTTACATTGACACTACGAAACGCGACATTGAAGGAATTCACCAAAATAATTGAAAATTCAACCGGTTATTCCTTTATATACAGCGAAGAAATCAGTATCAAACATAAGATCAACCTGAAAGTTAAAGAAAAACCTCTGCACGAAATACTTGATATAGTATTCAAGGATGAAACGATCAGTTACCAGTTTTCCAATCGCTATATCCTGCTGCAAAAAAAGAAAAAAACTAAAAACGTAAGCCGCAAGTTTACTATCAGCGGATACGTCACTGACGGAACGTCTTCCGAGACGTTGATTGGAACAAATATCTTTGAGAGTCATCAAAATCAAGGAACAGCCACCAATCCTTACGGTTTTTACAGCATCACCTTGCCCGAAGGAGAAACCGAACTGCGTTTCTCCTATCTGGGCTATGCCACAGAAGCGCATCATTTTACGCTCTCACAAGATACATTACTAAATATCCGCCTGCAGGGTAACACGCAATTGCAGGAAGTAGTCATCGTTTCCGACAAAACCGAGACAGGAACTATAGCCACCCAGATGGGATCTATCGAGATTCCAATGACGCAAATAAAAAATACTCCGAGCATACTGGGAGAGGCAGATGTAATGAAAGCCATCCAACTGATGCCCGGCGTACAGGCAGGAGTAGATGGATCTGCCGGACTGTATATACGTGGTGGAAGCCCGGATCAAAATCTAATCTTACTTGACGGGATTCCTGTATATAACGTAGACCATATGTTCGGATTCTTTTCGGTTTTTACTCCGGAAGCCGTCAAAAAAGTAACACTATTCAAAGGTTCTTTTCCGGCACGTTTCGGCGGACGGCTTTCTTCTGTCATCGATGTCCGTACCAATGACGGAGATATGCAGAAATACCATGGCACACTTAGTATCGGACTACTAACTAGCAAAATCAACCTGGAGGGTCCGATTGTGAAAGAGAAAACGTCTTTCAATATTTCCGCCAGACGTTCGTATGTCGACCTCATCGCTAAACCATTCATGCCGGATGACGAGGAATACAGTTATTATTTTTATGACATCAATGCCAAAATCAATCATAAATTCTCCGACCGGAGCCGTATCTATCTATCTGCCTACAATGGAAAGGATCATTTTGCTGCCAATTATGATGGAAATACAGATTTCAAAGACGGAAGCAAAATGAATTGGGGAAACACGATTCTTTCTGCCAGATGGAACTATGTATTCAACAACCGTTTATTCTGCAATACGACAATCTCCTACAGCAACTATTTATTCGACATCAACTCATATACCAACAATCAATATCTCGGCAGTAGCGGTACATCATTTACCAACCGGTATTCAGCCGATTACCGTTCGGGAATCAATGATTGGAATTACCAGATCGACTTCGATTATAATCCATCTCCCAAACACCACCTCAAATTTGGAACAGGATATATCTATCATCGTTTCCGCCCGGAAGTTATGACCTCTAAAATCTCCAATAAGACAGGAGATAAAATAGACCTGGACACAACCTACCACAGCATAGCCAACAACCGGATTTACGGACATGAGTTATCCGCTTACCTGGAAGACAACATCAAGATGAATGATCGTCTGCGCCTGAATATCGGACTGCATTTCTCATTGTTTCATGTGCAAAAACAAAGTTACTTTTCTTTGCAACCACGTGTTTCCGCACGCTATCAGTTGGGAAAGGATGTAACCCTGAAAACATCTTATACCCAAATGAGCCAATATGTGCATTTACTATCCTCCATGCCCATTGCCATGCCTACGGATTTATGGGTTCCGGTCACTAAAAAGATCAAGCCGATGCGCTCCCACCAATATTCATTGGGCGGATACTATACGGGAATCAAAGGATGGGAATTCTCGGTAGAAGGGTATTATAAGGATATGTATAATGTGCTGGAATATAAGGAAGGCGTCAGTTTCTTCGGTTCTTCCTCCGGTTGGGAAAACAAAGTGGAAATGGGCAAAGGACGTTCGGCCGGTATTGAGTTCATGGCACAGAAAACACTTGGAAGAACAACGGGATGGTTGTCATACACTTTATCCAAAAGTGATCGTCAGTTTGCCAAAGGTGGTATCAACAACGGTGAACGGTTCCCATATAAATATGACCGAAGACACAATATCA
>OGOR01001654.1_pt1 | contig 11598 bp, 10 predicted proteins | sample 1552771 | NCBI WGS metagenome assembly OGOR01 (sample SAMEA2580124, study PRJEB22360) | human gut metagenome | biome: human gut; feature: human-associated habitat; material: faeces | place: Denmark | collected 2008/2010
GAGTATGCAAAAAGAACAGGCTACCGAATCTGTGCAAGTTTAAAATATAACAAACTGAATCCCAATTGAATCAAACAATTGGGATTTCTTATTTGTTTTCACTTTATAAAATGTACATTTATGGAAGACAAATTAGTAACCCTAGCCATTCTGACATACACCAAAGCGCAGATCTTAAAGAATGTCTTGGAAAATGAAGGTATAGAAACATACATTCATAACGTAAATCAAATACAACCGGTTGTTTCTTCGGGGGTACGTTTACGCATAAAGGAAAACGATCTGCCACGTGCTTTGAAAATAACAGAAAGTTCTACATGGCTGTCTGAAAGTATAGTGGGAGAGAAGGAGCCTAAAACAGAAAATAAGTCAAATAAGATTTTAATTCCCGTCGACTTCTCTAATTATTCGATGAAAGCGTGTGAATTTGCATTTAACCTAGCAAAAACGGAAAATGCGGAAGTCATTTTGTTGCACGTCTATTTTACGCCTATGTATGCTTCATCATTACCATATGGAGATGTTTTCAATTACCAGATTGGAGATGAAGAATCCGTAAAAACGATTATTCAAAAAGTTCATTCTGACCTCAATGCTTTATCAGAGAAGATAAAAGAACAAGTCACATCGGGGAATTTTCCCAACATTAAATATAGCTGTATCTTACGTGAAGGTATTCCAGAAGAAGAAATCTTAAGATATGCTAAGGAACAGCGTCCTATGGTTATCATCATGGGGACTCGGGGAAAGAATCAGAAAGATATCGATTTGATTGGCAGTGTAACTGCTGAAGTTATTGATAGAAGCCGCACAGCTATACTGGCCATTCCCGAAAACACACCATTTAAACAGTTTAGTGAAGTAAAACGGATCGCCTTTATTACCAATTTTGATCAAAGAGATTTAATTGCTTTCGAAGCATTCTTTAATACTTGGAAATCATTCCATTTTTCTGTATCTTTAATACATCTTACTGATTCCAAAGATACTTGGAATGAAATAAAACTAGCCGGCATAAAAGAATATTTTCATAAGCAATATCCTGGGCTTGAAATTCATTATGATGTAGTAATGAACGATAATTTGTTAAAAGGACTTGATCAGTATATCAAAGATAATCAAATAGATATAATTACTTTGACTTCTTACAAAAGGAATATATTTGCTCGATTATTTAATCCAAGTATTGCTAGAAAAATGATTTTTCATTCTGATACACCATTACTTGTTATTAACAGCTGATCAAATCAAGCAAAAAATGGGCATTTACGATTAGGGAATAATTAATATTAAGTCCAAATAAATTAACATAAATAACACTAACAAATAGTTAAATAATCTCTTTATTTTCTTGTATCTTTCTACGATAGATTAAATTATATTTTATATCCTGTATATTCATAGGCGGCAAAGAATCATATAATAGTGACATTTTTTGCTGCCTTTTTTCAGCTAGTTCTAGGCGTTGTTTTAAGTAGGATTCATCATAAGTTTCAAGGTATAAGTAACGGCATAGTTCATTAGCACGAAGACAGTTATCTATATATTCATTTTGTAGGCGAGTAGTAGACATAGTTCTATAATATTCGACATATTTAGGCATAGATTTTAGACAGATTTGAGTAGGTAAGAACCAATATTTTTTGAGAATAGTTTTTTCATTATCTTCAATATGAAATTTATATGTAGGGTCAAGAACTTGAACAATAGAAATACGTTTAGAAATAAGGTTACATAATTCAGTGTGAGCATCACGAATTTGTTTAGGCAATACAACAGATAGAGTAGGGAAGTAGATACGGCGGAAGTAAGCAGGCATAGTTACAGTTTGAGTATAGCCAGTAAAAGGGTCAGTAGCAGTTATTTTTGTATCATCAGGGTGCGAACGATAGTGTTCGAGAAATTTACGAGCATATTCGGCACCAAGACCACCATTTTTGCGAGAGGTCAAGAAGAACAGAGGATTTTTACCTTTAGGAGGAAGAAACTGTTTTTTCATGTATTTCATTACATAAGCAATAGCGCCTTGTTTACAGGGGAGACAATAGGCAAAACCAAGAGATTCCATAATAGGAGAACCATCTTCTTTATAATCACCAGTAAAGCAAGTCCAACAGGATTCAATAAAGTGTAAGACAGAAGTAATAGTACGGAAGTGTTCAGAATCATTGGGGAAGTTCCAAAGGATCATGTGATAGTGTGGACGTTTAGACTTAGAGCCATATTCACCAACAGCGACATAACGAAGATTATGAGATATATTTAGACGGTCTAATTTTATACGTAGACGTTTGAGGAATAATTGTATTTCCTCTTTAAAGATACCACATTTAGGCAAGTGTTCATTATTGTAAGTAAGTGTAAGAAAGTAGGGCATAGAGGTAGACGTAGCATTTTCACAGATAGCACGAAAAGCCCATTCACGGGACTTTTTATCACGGCAAAGCTCACATTTACCACAGGGAACAAGTATAAACATAGGGAAGGTTTCACCAGTATGTTTGTTAATGACATAATAATCATCAATATTTTCAGAAGTAACACCAAAGCGATAAGGGTTGAATTTCCATTCAGGAAAAGAGTATTTAAAATACTCTGCAATCGAGTTAGTTATAGTAGTATCACCGTTAGGAGTATGATAAGTTTTATATGTAGTAAGTAAGTATTTGAGTTGAGAGTTCCGTATAATAACGGGATTCTCACAATATATTTGTTTCATAAGAGTAGGGGATTAAGCTCACAGAAGGAGCACTTAGGGCAATTCGTAACTGAAAGCTAGTTTAAAACGCTCATTTTCAAAGGCGTGTCAGTTACTCTATATATATCAAGTTATAGCGGACGATTTTGGAAGAAATCGTAAAAAAGCCGGGGAACATCCCGGCTATTTAAGTGGTGAAATCTTTTGGATAATATATCCAAGAGAGTTAAAAAATTTAGAAACAATATGCTCCTTACCATCCTCACCAAGACGAACAGACAAATTCAAAGTTTTCTCAAGATTATCATTTCGAAGAGAATTTATAAGCTCCGATTTTTCTTGATTACTCAAACGCTGATTAGCTTGAATAAGTTGTTCAGTACCTTGTTTTAAAAAGGTAAGAGCAGCCGTCGCATCATTTACATTAGCACGAGATATAGACTCAGCTATTTCGAAAGGTAACACATTAAGAATGCGCTTAATATTAGCGTGATTAAGACCAACTTTAGATAGAATTTCAGAGATTTCATAACGTTGTTTATCTTTTCTTAAATTATATTCGAGCATTGCTTGAACTTGTTGAAAAGTACGACTTTCCATTTGACTCTGCAAGTCTTCTATCTTTTTTTGAGATTCTTTAACGGATTGACGCATAACTTCCAACTGTTGAGTAGCAACTTCAATCTGTTTATCATTCAAACCAGCAGCAGAAAGCTTTTGCCGAACGTCAGCAGATTTTAAATCTACATCACCTTTTAAGAGGTCAGGAAGAAACGAATTTGTTACATTTTGAGCATCAGCCTCTTTTTCAACTTTATTCGCTTGAGCATTAACCAAACGAGTTTGAGCAGCTTGCATAGCCATTTCACCAATAGTACGTTTATTAGCAAGATTACTAACATCGGTAGGCTGAGAACCATCTCCAGCAGTCATTTCAGGAGAAGCGGCAGCTAAATTTTGCTGACCGTATATCAAATCAGGATTCAAACCAGCAGCTTTATAACGTGCCATTTGAGCGGCAGGGGAATTATAAGCATTTTCTCGATTCCATTGGTCAATATTCCATTGATTCTGCATCTTAGCAAGATTCAAATTCCAATCACGATTTTTCTGATTTTCACGCTTTTGTTCTGAAATCTGATTATTTATATTAGCATTGCTGGCAATATTGCCAGCAATGGAAGCAATAGCGGACCAAGGCATAATTAACCGAATTTACGTTTATCAACTTTGTGTGCTTTAAGAACTTTATTTTTAGCAACTTGTTCAAGTTCCCAAAGTTCACACATATCAGCGGAACGTTTAAAAACAGGCTCAACATCCCAAGATTTAGCGGCAGAGATGGCATCACCTTCAAGAAATTGTTTTTCATTAGGAAGGTTAACGGCAATACCTCTATCAGTTAAATCCTTGATATTTTGAGGAGTAAGAGCGAGATTCGGTTTTGTAATCTCATAGTCAACACCTGTTTGTAACTTACAAATACAAGGACGCAATTGTGCTTTTAAAATACGTTTAGCCATAATAGTAAAATTAAAAATTAATATTTTAGGGTATAGCACCGCACGCTCTAGCGTGCTGATGTTCCGTCGACGGATACCAAGGTACTAGACGTTGCCAAGGGCTGTGCGCCCTTAAGCGTATCCATCAGCGTTCGGGCCACGCAGGCCATGAAAGCAAATGCGCACACGTGAAACACGCGCGCACATTTACAGATTAATCCAAGCGAGGTATAGCAACACGAGCAATCGGAAGCTTACAAGTACAATCCAACCAAATCTGACCGTAAATTTTATCAGTTGTTTGAGTAACTGCAAACACATCAGTAACCTGTTCAGGGTCTACAAGCAAAAAACTTTGAGCAAGTTCCGGTTTTTCATTGAAAACACGGTGCATAAGGAAGTTACTCAAGTCAGTACGGAATAAACCATGCGCTACGTCATACTTCTGAACATACTCATACCAAGGACGATTATAACCGAAGGTTTGAGTAAGAGTATCAGGGTTAGCGTTATAAGCCTGAATAGGACAGACCTCATTATATTTAATAGGTTGAAAACCAATCAAATTAAACTCAGGTTGATAGTGTTCCATAAGACCACGATAAGTGAAATGTTTAGGCAACAGCTGAGTATAAACAGGCAACGGAGTAACAACAAGAATACCCATGATAATGGATTCTTCATCACAGAAACACTCTATATTAGCATTCGCTTCACCACGGACACCTGCAAGACCGGCTTGAGAACCTAGAGCCTTATCATAGTCATTTGTTTGACCTTGTACATTTTGGTCAACTGTTTGAGTAATACTACTAACATCAATATCACGGGAAACACCTCCAAAGAATTCGGGAAGAAGCAAATCAGCGTAACGGACTTTAACGGCAAATCTACCTTCAACGATATCTTTATAGGAATAACCTTTACGCATATTAAGTTCCAAGAATTTTTGGTAACAATTTACCATGCGTAGATCCGGAATAGAAATACCGGAGGTAGCCAAATCGTAAAGGCTACGAGCTTGACGGACAGCTGTGCCGTTATCAAGTTCAAGATATTCAACACCTTCAAGACCTTCATCAGAAGTTTTAAATGATAATCCGTACTTTTTACCATCTTCATCTACAAGAGCAGTTTTAACTAGTTCGGTACGAGTACCATCATCATTCGAAACAGTTTGAACATAAGTAGTAATACCAACAAGAGGAGCATTACCTTGTTGCGGAGACTGGACAGCGGTAGTTAAAAAATCTTTTTCCCAGTTGGCATAACGAAGTTCATACAATGTATCATCAGCACCTCCGGCATCATTCGGAATCCAAGTATTATACTGAACTTGACCATTCAAATAGTAAGGATTATTACGGTTATCACGAAGGTATGAATTATAAATACCTTCATAAGCACGGAAACCATAAGCCAAAATCTTTTGTTGTTTGTCCTTATTGGAAGAAGTAGAATTGTACCAAGGAGAAGTAGACAAATCTAAATCAACAGGTTTATCGGAAACAGAGTAAAACAAAGGTTTAGGATTACCGGAAGCAAAATTAATATGATTAAACTCAATATCAATAGCATTTTTTTCAATACCACCATTATAACCGGAAAAATAACGGCCAAAATCAGTCATCTGAATATCCCAAGCAGTATCATTACCAGAAATCCTACGACCAAGAGCGGAAAAAACGTTAAAATAAGCAATATAAGAAACTTCAGATAAATCAGTACCATAAAGTACAGAAGGATAAGAGAACTTGAAAACAATAGAAGGAACCTTATTAGTAGGTTGAGCACTTTCCAATAACTCATAAGTTACAGACAAAAGCTGAAGAGGAGCAGACAAACTACAAAACGCAAGACAACAAACAGAACCGGAATTAAAGAGAGATAATTCTTCTTGAGTAGGAGGTGTAGATCTAGTCCACTGAATAGAAAACTGCATACGTGAATCAGAAGTAATATCATCACTAGAACCAAACGGGTCTATAGAAACAGAAGGAACAATATGAATAGAATCGCTAGAAGAAGCAGAACCAGGCGAAGGAAGGCAAGCAACAAACTGAGTAAGTGGGGTAGTAGCAGAAACCACCTTTGCAAAACTTTTATACTGTTCATATGAATCAATAGGAAGACCCTGTAAATAAGTAAAATCAGAAGAACCTCCAAATTTATTACCTAAAACATCCTGATTCTGAGCAGAAGATAAACCTTTAACAGTAGTACCATAATTACCAAACAAAGTAGTAGGCAAACCAAGATAATCACCAAGAGAACCAGTAGAACCCATAGCACGAAGTTTCTGTTTAGAATTAAAATCAATATACGGTTCTTCAAGTCCTTCACGGAAGTTACCAACAAAGTCCTTATAATCTTTCCAAAGAGCACGCAAAGGATAACGGAAAAATGAAATACGAGCCTTCATACGGGTCTGAATAGGAAATACCATAGGCATAAACTGTAAACCAAAGCGAGGATTCACACGGAAAGAAGTCTTAGCGGGTACAAGGTCACAGAAGATAGGAGTAATACGACCAATCTGAGTAGTCAAGTTGTTAGCATGAGACCAATCAAAGTTATTGACTTTTACGTCATTATCGACATCAAGAGTAGCATCAAAGATTTGTTCAGCCATTGTTAAAAATTTTTAGGGTTAATATTTATGTGAGTTGAATCAACAGACGAGGTAGACGTTTGTTCCGTCTTTTGTGTACTATTCGAGTTGTTTTTTGATACGGATAATGAAATCGTGCAAGCGGTACTAAGTACAATAGCCGATACCGTAGTGATGAGAGTACAGATAGCGGTGATGATAGATTTAATTTGTTCATTTGTTAATTTCATTTGGAATAATTTTAAATTGTGGATTAGTAATTTGTTCATATTTAGCTAGAAACAGCTTATCAGGGTTATAACGTGTCAAATTATCACGTAGTTTTTCAGCCTTACGGATAGTATCAAACTCACCAAGGAAGAAAGAAGTGATACGCTCTTGAGAGGCACGGTAGAGTACATCAATAGTTACTCTTAATAAGTATTCAGGTTGTTCTTTTGCCATTAGTCAGTAATTAAAGTAATTGTACAAATGTATTGAGGGAGAACATTAATAGATTTAGCTATTTTACGAGCTTCACGGACAGTAATACCAAAGAGAGAAAAAGTATTAACAGAATGCAAAGTAATAATACGACGACCAGCAACAACAGAAGTAAGCACATAACTTACAGTGAAATCAAAATCATGCTTTTCTTCAAAAGCTTTTTTCATGTTGTATTTTTCACATTTTTTCATATTAAACATTAATTATAGGGATTATCACAATAGTGCCAAGTAACATTAGAATATTTCCGTTCATATTTTGAAAGATATTTTTCAAACTCTTTATAAGTACATTCCAAATAAGTGCATAAACACTCATTTTTAGTATCATAAGTGATACAAAACCATTGCTTTTTTTGTGAAGTTTTTCCAGCCATAATATAAAGTTGTTTTAATTATCACACTACAAAGATGGGAATAATTAATATTATGTTTAATATTAAAAAGGAGCAATGTTATTATATTGCTCCTTTTTAATTTTTATCAATTGAAGAAAGTTACCATAAATGTGTGTGTTGATTATCTCTCCCCCCAACAATATGAATTATGCGAAAAAAAGAAGGTTACTATTTCTAGCAACCTTCCCATATTTTTCAGACTTATAATTTTCCTGAAAACGATATTAATTACTTCATTAGTTTATCGATTTCTTCAAATTCAGGTCCCATATTTAAGTTATAATAAACTCTATAAAGACCCTGCAACCATAAATCTTGTTGATCAGGTTTCAAAGCTCTAGCCTTTTCATAGAATGGTTTAGCTTCTTCGTAGAATTTCTTAACCACAGCCTGCGCTTCAGCATATTTAGGATCATTGATATCTGTTGTTGCTTTATCAGCATAATCCTGTGCTTTCATCAAATATACCAAACCTACATTAGAGTATGCTTCTGCATATTCCGGATCAGCCGCAATAGCTTTCTTGTAGTATTCGATTGCATTATCATATTCTTTCATATTATGATAAAGATATGCTTTTACATACAAATACAACTTATTGTTTGGATCATTAGATAACATTCTATCAGCAAACTCCATAGCTTTTGAAGCTTGGTTAGAGCTATTATAATAATCAACCAAATTAGCGAAGAAATAATCATTTCCAGGGAACTTAAGGATCCCCTCTTCCAATGCCTTAATCCATGCAGCAGTATCACCTTTAGCCTTATAAGCATCAGCCATCAACTGCATTGCAAATTTGCCACCATCCTTATCAGATAAAGCTGAAGGAGCATATTTAATAATCGCATCTTTATCGCCTACTCTATCAGCAGCTAATGTTGCGTAATATGCAATTTGCGGAAGAAGCGTATCGTTTTTAGCCAATTCTTTATCAGCTAGCATCGGATAAGAAGCTGATTCAACATATGTTGCAAAGAATTTCAAGGCTTCTTTATTCTTATCCAAGTTAAAATACTGAATACCACCATTGATCAAATTAGGACGTTCAGCCAACATACTTGAAGCATTTGCTTTCCGGTATTTGTTTTTAACTTTCCCCTTTTCATTAGGTATTTCCGCTAATTCATCACACTTAGTATAGTACTCATACATTTTCAGAATGCTATTATACACTTTCAATGTATCATACGGTTTTTTCAAAAAAGCATTTTTCATTTGCTCTTCGTTGATACGTTTCTGAATAAATCCAGCAACGTCCCATGTGTCAGCAAGATCCTTCGTTTCAGGATTCTTCATAGCCTCCTTAATAAGCTGTTCAGCCTGCTTAAAATTAGGTTTTACGTCATTAGCCATACTCTTTGCTTCTTTCACATTCTTCATCTGAGCGAATGAGAAGCTAACAGCCATCAATAAAACCATAGAAAATAATACTCTTTTCATGATTGTTGTTTGATTAATTATTAATATTATGTCTATTCCTCAATTTCGTTATTGCTTTCGTTTTCATTTACGTCCGCTGCATCATCAATATCAGGAACATCAGCATTCGGATCACTCACGATTGTACCCTCTGCCTCTTCTGCCGGAATTTCATCTTCAAGACTTTCTGTCATAACCTTACATACCGAACCAATCTGATCGTTACGTTTTTCTAGATTTATCAGACGAACGCCTTGAGTAGCACGGCCCATAATACGAACATCAGCCACTTTCAAGCGAATGGTGATACCAGACTTATTGATAATCATCAAGTCATTTTCATCGGTTACCGACTTGATTGTTACCAACTTACCTGTTTTTTCGGTAATATTCATGGTCTTCACACCCTTACCGCCACGGTTCGTCTTACGATAGTCTTCTATTTCAGAACGTTTGCCATATCCTTGTTCAGAAACTACCATCACAGATTCTGTCTCCAAATCTTTGATACAAATCATTCCTACTACTTCATCCTGACCATCATTATCCAACGTAATACCACGTACACCTGTTGCTGTACGTCCCATTACACGAACTGCTGCTTCATGGAAACGAATTGCACGTCCATTACGGTTGGCAATGATGATTTCATTGTTTCCATTCGTCATACGAACTTCAATAACGCTGTCATCTTCACGGATAGTTATGGCATTTACACCATTCTGACGAGGACGAGAATACTGTTCAAGTAATGTCTTCTTTATTACACCTTTCTTAGTACAGAACAATACATAATGGCTATTAATAAACTCAGAATCCTCCAAACTCTTCACACGTAAGTATGCAGTTACATTATCGTCTGAATCAATATTCAACAAGTTCTGAATAGCACGTCCCTTAGAATTCTTCGTTCCCTCAGGTATTTCATATACTTTCAGCCAATAGCACTTACCTTTTTGTGTAAAGAACATCATGGTATTGTGCATGGTAGCAGGATAGATATGTTCTACAAAGTCTTCATCACGGGTTTCCGTACCTTTCGAGCCTACTCCCCCACGATTTTGTGCACGGAATTCAGTCAACGGAGTACGTTTGATATAACCCATATGAGAAATTGTAATAATCATCTGATCATCTGCATAGAAGTCTTCTGGATTAAACTCTTCTGAAGAATAAACGATTTCAGAACGACGTTCATCTCCATATTTCGTTTTAACTTCCAACAATTCATTTTTCATTACCTGACGACATACTTCATCATCCGCCAAAATACTTTCCAAATAAGAGATCTGCTTCATTATTTCTTCGTATTCCGCATGAAGCTGATCCTGCATCAGACCTGTCAATTGACGCAAACGCATTTCTACAATTGCGCGAGCCTGAATTTCTGTCAGGTTGAATCGTTCAATCAAGCCTGTTATAGCGTCATTAGGAGTTTTTGCTGCACGAATGATACGAATTACTTCGTCGATATTATCCGAAGCAATTATCAAACCTTCAAGAATGTGCGCACGCTCTTTCGCTTTACGAAGATCGAACTGAGTACGACGAATAACAACTTCGTGCCTATGTTCGATGAAATATTTAATTAAATCTCTCAGATTCAACGTCTTTGGACGTCCATGAACCAAAGCAACATTGTTTACGCCAAAAGATGTCTGCAAAGCTGTCATTTTATAGAGTTTGTTCAACACTACACTTGCATTTGCATCACGTTTTATGTCAATAACAATACGCATACCGTCACGGTCAGACTCATCATTGGCATTTGAGATACCTTCTATTTTCTTATCATTTACAAGATCAGCTATATACTTAATCAACTCGGCCTTATTTACATTATAAGGAATCTCGGTTATTACGATCTTATCATGTGTCTGTCCGCTTTCGATTTCGGCTTTCGCACGCATAATTACACGTCCTCGTCCAGTCAAATATGCCTCGCGTACACCACTCACACCATATATAAACCCGCCAGTAGGGAAATCTGGTGCTTTGACAAATTCCATCAGTTCCTCTACCGTTATTTCCGGATTATCAATATATGCCTCACATGCTTCAATTACTTCCGAAAGATTATGAGGAGGCATATTGGTAGCCATACCTACAGCGATACCGGATGCTCCGTTCACCAGAAGGTTCGGGATACGCGTCGGCATCACCTTAGGTTCCACCAGCGTATTATCAAAGTTTGGCTCAAAATCAACGGTTTCCTTATACAGGTCATCCATCATTGCTTCACCCAACTTATTAAGACGAGCTTCTGTATAACGCATAGCTGCAGGGCTATCACCGTCTACAGAACCAAAATTTCCCTGTCCATCTACCAAAGGATAACGCATTGCCCATTCCTGAGCCATACGCACCATTGCAAAATAAACAGAAGAATCTCCATGAGGATGGTACTTACCAAGTACCTCACCCACGATTCTGGCTGATTTCTTATAAGGTTTGTCTGAAGTATTACCCAATTCCATCATTC
>OGOR01001660.1_pt1 | contig 11558 bp, 9 predicted proteins | sample 1552771 | NCBI WGS metagenome assembly OGOR01 (sample SAMEA2580124, study PRJEB22360) | human gut metagenome | biome: human gut; feature: human-associated habitat; material: faeces | place: Denmark | collected 2008/2010
CTGCTCCTGAAGAGATAGCCCGATTGTTTCACACTCAAAAATAAAAGACGATGATGAAAGATACTTTTTTCAGTTTGCCTCGTTTTATGAATCTTTGCCGTAAGGAGATGGTAGAGAATTGGAGATCGAATGTGCTTCGTATGGTGTTGATGTATGGAGTGATGGCAGTGGTATTGGTTTGGAACGGATATTTTCAATACAGGTATCACGATTCTGCTTATTTTATTCGTCATACAAATGCAAATGCCGATCCTGCATGGGGATTTATATTGATGGCTTTTTTGTGGTTTCTATTTGTTTTCGGGTGCTTAAGTGCATCGCTGGTGATGGAGAAGATGAAGAATAAGACTAGTCGGCTATCCACATTAATGACACCGTCCACTCCTTTCGAGAAGTTTTTTTCCCGTTGGCTGGTATCAACTATCGTATTTTTAGTTGTTTTTTTGATTGCTTTTAAATTGGCTGATTATACAAGAGTAATGGTTTATTCGCTTATCTATCCGGAGGTAAAAGAGGTGATACTCCCTGTCAATCTGGGAGATTTAGTCGGTAGCGGGAAACGGTGGTTTTTATTCAATGAAACGTATCAGTTGATATTAGTCCTTTCTATATATTGCTTTGTGCAGTCATTGTTCGTATTAGGTAGTTCTGTTTGGCCGAAGAACTCTTTTCTTAAAACTTTTGTTTCGGTTACAATCATTGTTCTGATTTATGTATTGATGGGAATGTTGACGGGTAATATGCTATTTCATGGAAACAACAATAAAGATTACGGCTATATTTTTTCTTCTTTCACGGAGCAACAAGTTTTCACCCTGGGAACCATAGCCTTTATGTTTTTTGCATTGGTTAATTGGGTACTTGCCTTTTTCCGTTTTAAGGAGTCCGAGATTATTCAACGTATGTAATACTCTAGCCTATGAATTTTAAAGAAAGTAAAGCTATTTATCTGCAGATCGCTGATAGGATCTGTGATGAGATACTTCTGGGGCAATTTGGGGAAGAGGAACGCATCCCTTCTGTCAGAGAATATGCCGCTATTGTGGAAGTAAATGCCAATACAGTGATGCGCTCATTTGATTATCTTCAGTCACAGAATATTATTTATAATAAACGCGGCATTGGTTATTTTGTCTCTACCGGTGCAAGGGAACTGATTCATTCTTTGCGAAAGAATACTTTTTTGAAAGAAGAACTGGATTATTTTTTCAAGCAGATTAAGACACTGGATATTCCTATCAAAGAGATAACCGATATGTACCGGGAATTTTGTAAAAAAGAAAAGTAAAACAAATATTATGAAACGTACAACTTATATATTAATTGGGCTTTTTGTAGCCGGACTTTGTGTGCTGGTAGGCGGAATGTTTGTGATGTATTGTCTGGGGAGGCCGCACTTTTCCAATCAAATAAATCTGCAAGGAGAGCAGCTAACCAAAGAAATCCCGGCTTGCCGGGTAATATGGCTTGCTCAAACGGAGATGCATACAGAAGAATGTAGTGTCTGGCTGGCAAATTCTTTTTTGCGAGTGCTGCCTTCAAAAGGAGAGAAAAATGAATTTTCCTGTTCGCAGAAAGTAAATGACTATCTGAAAATGACCGTCATGGGGGATACGTTGAAAATTCTTTTGGACTATCCGCTGGATAAACTCCTGCAAGAGTTAAAGGAATCCAGATATGTGGCGATGATAACGGGAGACATGCAACTGAATCTGACGCAAGAGGTGGAATGTATTATCAATGATATTTACATGCAGGATATAGCTCTTAAAAATTTGACAAAGGATTCTCTTTCCATTAATACTTCTAATTCTATGCAAGTGGATTCGTGCGATCTTAGAGCTTTGCATGTTGCCAGGAGTGGCAGGAATGTGGAATTTCAGAGTGGTAAGATCAATAATCTGCATTTGAATCTGAATATGATGGATAATTGGTCTGTAAATGTGCAAGAATGTCGGATTGATACGGAATACTTGACAGGTCACAATGGGAATGTGAAACTTCAAAAAGGAGAGTGCAAACGTATGTTTTGGATTCCTGAAAAGGATGATGCCAAATTACAGGTAACTTTGACCGAAAAAGCCTGTGTGACGATGATAGAATAAACTAGCATATAGATTAAAAAAGGAGTAAAGATGTATTTATCATATTTTACTCCTTTTTTATATGGTTATTATAATGCTTTTGTCAGAGTGAAGCAATCGATATCCGGTGCCCAGTTGTAACTATTACCCATGCGAATGGTGTTGTAACCGGCTTTTAGCTCAACGGGAACTGTGATTTCGTTGTGGTTATTATCCTCACCCAAAGAATCGATTTTGGTAATAATACCGTTGACATCCAATTCTATCTGGCGACCTTTACCGTAGGAGTAATGAATAGTCATGTTATAGCGTCCGCCATCTCCGCTGTACACTTCCTTCCATTCGGCATAATTTTCCGGTTGTCCACCCAGGAAACCTACTTTCATTTTGCCGGAAGCTTCCTTGTCATTGGCATAAAGAATACCTTTAGGATTTTTGCCAAGGTCGTTGAAAAGAGGCAAGTAAGCCCATTCCGCTTCGTACAAAGTCGGTTCCAGACGTGTTTCGCCTTCCATGCGGAGGAACATGGCACTGTGTGCCGGAAGCGTTTGTTCGAAAGCATCGGAGAAGTTGCCTAAATCGCTATGTTTTACGAGATCACGTACTTTTACGTTTCCTCCAAATTCCAATGAAGAGAACGGGACGGAGAAACTGCATACGGTATCGGAAGGATTGTAGAGAGCCACAGCACGTACGTTTCCACGTTTCTGCTCAATATCTTTCACGAGTACATAACCTTCATTTTCATGTTGCGCTACATAGGCCTGCAAGCCCAGCGGGTCTTGGTTGAGGGCAATCAATTCTTTATTTTTCAGCAGTTCGAGAGAAGAGTCCGGTATGTTTTCCAGGTTACATCCGATAAGCAAAGGAGAGCTCATGATACACCATAAACCGAAATGAGCTTCTTCTTCTGTCGGGGTAAGACCTTGGCCGCCCACTTTGCTGTCGTTACGGAATCCGATAACCATCATATCCATGTCATTGTAATGTCCGTTGCCGGCATAGGCAGACAGGTAAAGATTCTTGCCGACTACATATTTTAATGAGCCCCAATGTGCGTTAATATCCCCGCTGATACGCCAGGAGGTTGCTGCATCTTTAGCCCAAGTGCCCGGGAAGGCCCATCGGCAGATATTGATGGAAACATCTTTGTTTACTTTGTCTATACTGTTCCGGATTGAGGTGTAGCGTTCCTTTTCATTGAGTCCCAGCGCGTCTCCTCCGCAATAATCAATTTTGATAAAATCGAACCCCCAATCGCCAAAGTATAATTGGGCGTCTTGCAGTTCGTGTCCATAGATGCCTGCTCCTATACCAGCTGTGTCATTGTCCCACATGGAACCGCACGTGCTATTACCCGCATCGGTATAAAGGCCGGCTTTCATTCCCAGGCTGTGAATATGATCCGCTACCGGTTTCATGCCGTTCGGGAACCGTTTTTCATTTCCAAGCATAATTCCGTTGTCGTCACGTTTTCCGAAATAGCCGTCATCGATATTGACATAATGATATCCGGCATCTTTCAGACCTTTTTTCACCATCAGGTCAGCCTGATTTTTGATAATGTCTTCACTGATGTCTACACGAAACGCATTCCATGAACTCCATCCCATGATAGGAGGATTGACTGCCTTTTCATTTTCCGAAAGAGTGGTTTGAGTCTTTGTGCAGCTGATGCACATAAAAGAAGTTACTGCTACTGTAAAGAGATAAATACTGTTTTTCATGATATAATAGGTTGGTGTTTTCTTTTGTATAGCCGTCCCGATTTCGTCCCGGTGAGTAAATAGAAATAAAGGGCAACTTACTGTATTCCAGAAAGCTACCCTTTATTTTGTCGGAATGAGGCGACTCGAACGCCCGACCCCTACGTCCCGAACGTAGTGCGCTACCAACTGCGCTACATTCCGATACCTTTTTCGAAAAGTGGTGCCACCAGGAATCGAACCGGGGACACAAGGATTTTCAGTCCTTTGCTCTACCAACTGAGCTATGGCACCTTTCTCGTTTGCGGGTGCAAAGATAAGTATATTTTTTAATACCGCAATAACTTAGCGGGAAAATTTCGCCAAATTCTGACCGGTGAAAATATAAATGTATTTTTGTTGGAATAAATATGTAGATACCCCATTATTTATGCAACATATTTTATAAATTTACGCACTGAAACTATCAAAACATTATAAACACTCTAATCCTATGTCATCACTGGCAATTATCATTATAATAGTTCTATCAGCTACCCTCATTTATGTGTGGGCAAAGTGCCAGTCACTCCAAAAAGAGGTACATTCGAAAGAAAACAAAGAGAATGAACTTAAAAAGTTGGCTTTGGTTTTGCAGAACATCAATGCCTACTTCTTATTGATTGATAAGGATTTGGTAGTCTGTGACACTAATTATTATTCTTTGAACCGTCTGCCTGTTCAGGTAGGGGGAGTTACAAAAAGAGTGGGGGATTTGTTGCATTGTAGAAACGCGATTACAGCCGGTGAATGTGGTCAGCATGAACAGTGTAAACTATGTTGTATTCGTGCGTCTATCGGTAAGGCTTTTTACAAGAAAGCAAGCTTTAAAAATCTGGAGGCTTCGATGAAGCTGTTGAGTAAGGATGAGACGACAGTAACTCCTTGCGATGTATCGGTATCGGGTACTTATCTGAAGATTCATGGCGAAGATTATATGGTGTTGACTGTTTATAATGTGACGGAACTGAAGAATGCGCAAAGGTTACTGACCATTGAAAGAGAACATTCCATTTCTGCCGATAAATTGAAATCAGCCTTCATCGCTAATATGAGCCACGAGGTTCGTACGCCACTAAATGCTATTGTCGGATTTTCCGGTTTGATGGTGTCGGCATCCAGTGAAGAGGAGAGAAAAATGTATGCTGATATTATTGTAGAGAATAACGAACGGTTGTTGCGCTTGGTGAATGATATTTTCGATCTTTCTCAAATAGAATCGGGGACAGTTGATTTTGTTTATACGGAGTTTGATGTCAATGATTTATTGAGAGAGTTGGACGGAATATTTAAGATGAAATTGAATGACTCGTCGGTGGAATTGATTTGTGAGGCACATGTAGAACCTATTATGATGTATTCGGAACGGGAACGCATCATTCAGGTATTGTCTAACCTCTTGCATAATGCGATGAAATTCACCACGTCGGGTGAAATTCGTTTTGGTTGCCGCCTGGAAAGCACGGACGAGATTTACTTTTTTGTGTCCGACACCGGCATTGGTATACCGGAAGAAGAACAGAAAAAGATATTCTCACGTTTCATAAAACTTGATCGTGAAATGCAGGGAACGGGACTTGGACTGACTCTTTCGCAAACAATTATCCAAAACCTGGGCGGAAATCTTGAACTCGATTCGGAAATTAACCGGGGATCCACTTTCAGCTTTGTGTTGCCACGGGTGATTAAGCCGGAATTGATTTATAAAGTAAATCGCCCTTACTACAGTTGTAAAGTGTATCTCAAAAGTGTTAAATCTGACTTTTGGGGTGCAGTTCACTTGACTGTAGTGAGGGTGATTTTATAAATTCAAGGCTTTTCGAATTGTCTTGAACTTCTTGATGAACAAGATGAATGTTTAGTCTTTACGACTTAGGTACATCCTTATCTTTGTCTCCGGTTCCCGGAGAAGCTTTGCTGGCAGAGGAACTTCCACCGGAAGCGGTTGCGCCGGGTTTAGCTGTACTTGTCCCGGTTGCTCCTCCTGTATGTGCAGAAGTTGCATTGGCAGGACGGGGAGCATTAACGCTGCTTGCACTAACGTTTGCGGTGGCAGGTTGAGCCTGAACTTCCCAATGGAACGGTTCGAAATTGGAATTCGGGTCTACCCAAGACGGTTTCTTTGCTGCATAGATGATGAATGGAGCAACAACGACAATGATAGCACCGATAATCAGTACGGAGAACCATACAGTGTTGCTACCTGTAGAAATCTGGCTGGGCGGGATAAAGCTAAGGATAAAGGCAAGCAATGATCCGCAGAAACCGAGTCCGCCGACGAACCACATCAAACCGTTGCCACTCTTACCGATACGGAACGGGCGGTTCAGTTTTTTCATCTTATAACGAAGTGCGATTGCTCCGGAGAACATCAACAGGTACATGATAAGATAAAGAATCACTGTCAGCTGAGACAGGATCTGGTAGAAACTCTGTACAGAAGGCATTACCACAAACAACAGACTTAATACAGTTACTGCTATACCCTGCACGAACAGAATGTTTTTCTGTACACCCAGTTTGTTTGTTTTCTGGAAGAACGGAGGCATATAACCGGCTTTACCTACGGCAAAGATACCTTTTGACGGACCGGCAACCCATGTCAATACACCTGCCAATACACCGAAGGCAAGGGCGATGGCAATGATCGGTGATAACCAGGAAGCATGGATATACTTGAAGTAGTTGTCAAAACCGACAAGTAAGCTCTGAGTCAGGTTAATATCATTTGCGGGGATGATAACACCAAGTGCGAAAGTACCTAGCACAAAGATAAGAACGGTGATAAGCGCACCGATAAATACTGCTTTCGGGTAGTTCTTGGATGGATTATCTACATCTTTCACGTGGATACCGCCCATTTCCATACCGGCATAGAACAAGAAGATACTGGCGGCTAGAACGACATTGTCGAAATTGGTAAAGTCGGGAAAGAAGCTGCTGTCGAAATTCATGTTAGAGTGTCCGCCTGTTGCGAGATAAATGATACCTAGGATAATCAACAATCCGGCCGGAATAATCGTACCGACCAAACCGCCGATTTTAGCCACTTTACCAACCCAGCTCATACCTTTCAGGGAAATGAATGTTGCCAGCCAATAGATGATAAGTACGACGACAAGCGTGTAATACTTGTTGTTTGCCAGTGACATATCATGTACGTCATTCATTCCGATGAAGGCGATGGATACGGCACCGAATGTTAGTACTGTGGGATACCAGATTGTACTTTCAATCCATTGTACCCAAATGGCGAGGAATCCCAGTTTCTTGCCGTAGGCTTCGCCTACCCACCGGAACACACCGCCTTGTTTATCCTGAAACATGGCCGCCAATTCTGCTGCGACGAGTGATGTAGGAATAAGAAAGACAATAGCTGCAAAAAGATAGTAAAAGGCCGAACTCATTCCGTATACGGCCTCGGCCGGTAGTCCACGCAATGATACTACTGCCGTAACGTTCATGATAGCGAGGGTAAACACACCCAGCTTCACTGCATTTTTAATATTTGCCATAAGTTAAGGTTTTAAGTGAAAAATATTTTAAAGTCAGTGTTATAACAACATTTTGTACGAGATGTTCCCGCAATCTCTTTCAAAGTTCGTTAATTAACATCGTAAAATAAATAGATTGTAATAGAAAATTGTAATAGAAAAAGGTTACTATCGCGCAATAGTAACCCTTCACTTTTTATCGGGAAAGTCTTTTAATCGACGATCGTGATATGATTCTGACCGAATACATTCAGTCCTAGTTTGTTCATGATGTACTGGATAGCCAACTGTGCTTTTACAGAGTTACCCGATCCATCCAAAGGAGGAGCGAATGCTGCGATACCGAACTGTCCGGGCAACACACCCATCACACCACCTCCTACACCTGTCTTGGCAGGAATACCGGAAGTATACATCCAGTCGCCGGTATGTTCGTAGAAACCTACCGCGGCAATCATGGCTGTGATTTTAGGAGACAAGCTGGCGTCGAACACTTCTTTCTTGGTCACCGGATTCACACCGCCGTTGGCGATTGTTCCGGCAGCGATGGAAAGCTGCAATGCGGTCACTCCCAATGAACATTGACGCGTATAAAGGTCTAGAGACATATCCGGATCATCATAGATACGGTTGTAGTTCTTCAGTAGCCAAGCAATGGAACGGTTGTTGAAGTTAGTATCCGATTCGGACTTATACAATTCGTCTATCAGTTGAGGAGCACTGCCGCACAAGTCGGTTATGTTTCCTACGATGGCGTCCCATTTCTTGGCAGAGTCGCCTATTGGTTTCACCATACTGCAAGCGGAGATGGCACCGGCGTTTACCAATGGAGTAGACGGGTGATCGTTTTCCAGCAAGATGGCGATGATAGAGTTGAAAGGCAAGCCTGTCGCGTCAGCTCCGATCTTGTCCAATATTTCCTTAGCGCCATATTGACGCAGAGCCAGGATAGCCGTATGTACTTTGGATACGGATTCTATTCCGAAGCGGTAGTCGGTATCTCCCACATGGATGGTCTGCCCGTTGAGCAGGCAGACACTGATTCCAAAGAGATCTTTGTTGACATTGGCCAAGTAAGGGATATAGTCGGCATTCTTGCCTCCCGTGTTCGTCTTTACCTGATCGTATGCCTCCTGTACCACTTCTTGCAATTGAGCGAGTGTTACTTTTTTATTCATAGATCTTTTATTTTTTAGTTGTTTTACGACGGCCGCCGTGGTTGAATATTTTAGCTTCTACCGGAAGATTCTTCTCCTGTGCTATGCGGGTAGGAGTAGGATAATCCAATTTTTCCAGTTCTGTGATGGCGTTCTTGATGTCGCCCAGCAACATATCTGCCATATCGCGGCTGAATCCTTGACGGACAACGACGCGCATCACTACATAATCTTCCAGTTTGGAAGGCAATGTATAAGCCGGAACCATCCAACCGTGTTGAGACAGTTTATCCTGCAAATCATACAAAGTCCATTTAGCGTTCTTTGCATATTCCGGTTTCAGATACCAGATGAACAACGGGTTTACCACTTCGTTAGAGTAGTTGACGAACGGAGCCATCTTGGCTATTTCGTCATGGATGTATTTAGCGATCTGTAAAGAGTTGTACTGTACTTCTTTGTAACCTTGGAATCCTAAACGGATGAACTGGTAGTACTGTCCCAGAATCTGAGCAGCCGGGCGAGAGAAGTTCAAACCTACTTGAGTGATGTTAGCACCCAGATAATTTACACTGAACGACATCTCTTCTGGCAGATATTCTTTGCCTTTCCAGCAAACCCATCCGAGTCCCGGATATACCAAACCAAACTTATGGCCGGATACGCTGATAGAAAGTACCCATTTCAGGCGGAAGTCCCATTTTGTTTCCGGGTAAAGGAACGGAAGGATAAAACCACCGCTGGCAGCGTCTACGTGGATAGGAATGTCATAACCAGTCTTGGCGTTGTAAGCATCCAGTGCTTTGTCCAATGCTTCTACGTCATCGTTCAGTCCAGTCCATGTAACGCCCTGGATAGGTACGATACAAATTGTATTCTCATCACACATCTTCAAGGCTTCTTCGGGATCGAGTGTGGTTTTGTCAAGTGTCAAAGGCACTTCACGCATTTCAATCTGCCACAACTGTGCAAATTTCTCCCATACAACCTGGAAACCTGTAGAAATAACAAAGTTCGGTTTATCAAACGGTTTACCTTGAGCCTGTCTTTTCTTACGCCAGCGCAACCAAGCAGCCACACCACCCAGCATACAAGCTTCTGAAGAACCGATAGCCAGAGCACCGGTTTTCCAAGTATCTTTTTCCGGAGAATTCCATAGGTTGGCAACGATGTTGATACATTTACCGTTCATCACTGCGATACGCGGATACTCAGTTTCGTCAATGTAGTTAATGTTGATGGCTTCGTTCATCAGCTTGGTAGCATATTCATCCATGTAGGTAGTCACGAAAGTAGCCAAGTTCAGGCGCGGTTGAGTCTGAGCGAATGTTTCGTCTTTTACCATCTGATAGGCGACTTCAGGAGTAGTAGGTCCATCAGGTATCTTCTCTACCGGAGAGGGTTGCAACATTCTGTCTGAACCAAATGCTTCTGTTTTAGCATCGCCTTTTCTGAAATTTAAATCTTTCATACTTAATTTGTTTTTTAAAAGGTTTAGGGCGATGGGGATTTTCCCCGTCGAATTTCCCACAACAACAGCAGGCAGTTTTGAAAGTTTTCGGCTTTTACATTATTTGGCGTTTATTAAGGGGGGGATTCGTTTTGAACTTTATGCGATGAGCATTGTTCTCATCAAACCTAAACTTTTAACGAATTTGCGTATGAAAATACAGACGGGAAGAGGAACGATTCCTCTTATCACTTTAATTGCCATCTGGTCTGTTTCGGCACTGACTTCTCTGCCGGGACTGGCCGTTTCGCCTATATTGGGCGATCTTACTAAGATATTTCCGGAAGCTACGGATTTGGATATCCAGATGTTGACTTCGCTTCCTTCCTTGCTCATTATTCCTTTCATTCTGCTGGGTGGTAAGTTGACGGAGAAAGTCGACTTTGTCCGTATCCTGAAAATCGGACTTTGGCTCTTTGCGGTGAGCGGTATGTTGTATCTGGTTTCCAATAAGATGTGGCAATTGATTGTAGTAAGTGCCTTACTGGGTATCGGGGCTGGGCTGATTATTCCGTTGTCTACCGGTCTGGTGTCGAGGTATTTTACCGGAACTTACCGGGTAAAACAATTCGGCTTTAGTTCAGCAATCACTAATTTTACGTTGGTGATAGCGACTGCCGTCACCGGTTATCTGGCGGAAGTCAGTTGGCATTTACCTTTTCTGGTCTATTTGCTTCCGCTGATTTCTATTCTGTTGATCGGTCGTCTGAAGAAAGACCGGCCGGAAGTTGCCGCTGCTGATAGTGCAAGTTCGAAAGAAGAACGGGCGGTGATAGATACCGGCGGTAGTAAATATGGTATCCATGTGAAGCATTTGATAGAATTGATGTTCTTCTACGGAGTGACGACTTATATCGTATTGGCGGTGATATTCAATCTGCCTTTCCTGATGGAGAAGCATCATTTCTCAAGTGGAAATTCGGGCTTGATGATTTCTCTTTTCTTTCTGGCGATTATGGCTCCGGGATTTTGTCTGGATAAGATTGCGGCTACATTGAAAGAACGTACCAAAGCATACAGCTTGCTGTTCATGGCATTGGGATTGTTGCTCATCTGGATAGCTCCGCTTGAATGGCTGATTATTCCCGGATGTCTGTTTGTGGGGTTGGGCTATGGTGTCATCCAACCCATGCTTTATGATAAGACTACGCATACCGCATTGCCGGAAAAGGCCACATTGGCACTGGCATTTGTAATGATGATGAACTATCTTGCCATCTTACTTTATCCTTTCATCGTTGATTTCTTCCAATGGATATTTCATACCCAATCACAAGAGTTTCCGTTTATCTTTAATCTGCTGATTACTGTTGTCACTCTTTTCTGGGCATACCGGCGCCGTCATACCTTTTTGTTTAACGACCAATTAAAATAAAAAATGAAGAATAAGAAACTAGAAGCCAATCTTAGCATGGCCGTCTCGAAAGTTTTTAGCGGGTTAAATATGAATGCCCTGAAGTATCTTCTGCCTTTGTGGATGAGTCCGCTGACGGGAGCAACCCTTCGTTGCACGTTTGCGGCAGCAGCCTTTTGGGTAATCGGGTGGTTTATGCCTCCGGAGAAATCAT
>OGOR01001664.1_pt1 | contig 11525 bp, 8 predicted proteins | sample 1552771 | NCBI WGS metagenome assembly OGOR01 (sample SAMEA2580124, study PRJEB22360) | human gut metagenome | biome: human gut; feature: human-associated habitat; material: faeces | place: Denmark | collected 2008/2010
AGTGGGAGTGGCTTATACAAATATGTTCCCGCGTCTTGCCCTGACAGGTGGTTTCGGTAGTGAAAGCACCTCTTTGTCGGAACTCCTGAAATCTCCTTATGCAGTGATGGAAGGAGCTTTGCTGACTCCGATCTTTGGCTGGGGAAAGAACCGTGCGGCATTGAAAGCAAAAAAGGCAGCTTATGAGGCCGAAGTACATAGTTATGAAAAAGCCGTATTGGAAGCTTTCAAGGAAACACGTAATGCGATTGTCAACTTCAACAAGATCAAGGAAGTGTATGAACTTCGTGCCAATCTGGAACGTTCGGCCAAGAGCTACATGGACCTGGCACAACTGCAATACATCAATGGAGTCATTAATTATCTGGATGTATTGGATGCCCAACGTGGATATTTTGATGCACAGATTGGGTTGAGTAATGCTATCCGTGACGAGTTGATTGCGGTAGTTCAACTCTATAAGGCTCTTGGTGGAGGCTGGGAACAAAATCCCTAGAATTATCATATCGATTCACTCATTGAAGAAAACGTAAAGGCTATCTCCCATACCGGGAGGTAGCCTTAATTTTTCTTTCTTCTTCCTTTTGTCTTAAAAACAACAACAGAAGAATTTTCATAATTCGGAAAAAAGTGCGAAATTTGCAACGCTTTTCAAGTTTGACAAGAAACTTACTAACACCTTTAAATAAAAAATTAAAGAAAATGACTAAAAGTGCATTGCAAATCGCAAGGGCTGCTTACCAGCCCAAACTTCCGAAAGCATTGGCATCAGGAGCTGTTAAGGCTGTAGCAGGTGCTGCTACTCAATCTGTAGCCGATCAGGAAGCTATCAAAGCATTATTCCCGAACACGTATGGAATGCCGTTGATTACATTCGAAGCTGGTGAAGCTGTTGCTCTTCCCGCTATGAACGTAGGTGTAATTCTTTCCGGTGGTCAGGCTCCGGGCGGACACAATGTAATCTCCGGTTTGTTCGATGGTATCAAGAAATTGAACCCGGAAAACAAATTATATGGTTTTATTCTGGGTCCTGGTGGTCTGGTAGATCACAACTATATGGAACTGACTGCTGATATTATCGACGAATACCGCAACACGGGTGGTTTCGATATCATCGGTTCCGGACGTACAAAGCTGGAAGCAGAAAGCCAGTTTGAAAAGGGTTATGAAATCATCAAAGAACTTGGTATCAAAGCATTGGTTATCATTGGTGGCGACGACTCTAACACAAACGCTTGTGTATTGGCTGAATACTATGCAGCTAAGAAGTATGGTGTACAGGTGATCGGTTGCCCGAAAACAATCGACGGTGACTTGAAGAATGATATGATTGAAACTTCTTTCGGTTTCGATACAGCATGTAAGACTTATGCGGAAGTAATCGGTAACATCCAACGTGACTGTAATTCTGCACGTAAATACTGGCACTTCATCAAGTTGATGGGACGTTCGGCTTCTCACATCGCACTGGAATGTGCTTTGCAGGTACAGCCTAACGTATGTATCGTTTCTGAAGAAGTAGAAGCTAAAGATATGTCTTTGGACGATGTAGTAACATCGATTGCTAAAGTGGTAGCTGACCGTGCCGCACAGGGAAACAACTTCGGTACTGTATTGATTCCGGAAGGATTGGTAGAATTTATTCCTGCCATGAAACGTCTGATTGCAGAATTGAATGACTTCCTGGCAGCTAATGCTGAAGAATTCGGTCAGATTAAGAAATCTCACCAACGTGATTATATCATCCGCAAACTTTCTCCGGAAAACTCAGCTATTTACGCAAGTCTGCCGGAAGGTGTTGCCCGTCAGTTGACTTTGGATCGTGACCCGCACGGAAACGTTCAGGTATCATTGATCGAAACTGAAAAACTGTTGTCTGAAATGGTAGCTACTAAGTTGGCTGCATGGAAAGAAGAAGGCAAGTATGTTGGTAAATTTGCTGCTCAACACCACTTCTTCGGTTATGAAGGACGTTGTGCTGCTCCGTCAAATTTTGACGCTGACTATTGCTACTCTTTGGGTTACACAGCTTCTATGTTGATTGCTAACGGCAAGACTGGTTATATGTCTTCTGTACGCAACACAACTGCTCCTGCCGCCGAATGGATCGCAGGTGGTGTGCCTATCACTATGATGATGAACATGGAACGTCGTCACGGTGAAATGAAACCGGTTATCCAGAAAGCATTGGTGAAACTGGATGGTGCTCCTTTCAAGGCATTTGCTGCGCAACGTGATCGTTGGGCTATCGAAACGGATTATGTATATCCGGGTCCGATCCAGTACTTCGGTCCTACAGAAGTTTGCGACCAGGCAACTAAGACTTTGCAGCTGGAACAAGCTAAATAAATACACTTCAGAGCAGTTGTTGATGCAACAGTTGCCATGAAGCGTTCTTTCAGGCACGGATTATGCGGATGAACACGGTTTTTAGTATTCTATTTCTTTTAACCATGTATTCCGTGTAATTCGTGCCTATCTCTAAAACATTGATCGTTTAAAGTAAATGCCGCCACGCAATAACAACCCGATGTCTGCCGTACAGAAGAAAAGAATAGTTTCCACTACAAAGAAAAAGGGAACGACTTCTTCTTCCAAAACTTCCCGTACCTCAAAAAAGGATCAGATGAAGCATCGAACTGTGATGCCTGTCTGGATTCGTAACATTTTGGCAGTGGTGATTATCGGTTGTTTTTCCGTTGTATTCTACTATTTCTTTATCCGTCCTTATGCTTATCGATGGAAACCTTGTCATGGTTTAAAGGAATACGGAGTTTGTATCCCTGACGGATATGATATTCATGGTATTGATATTTCTCACTACCAGGGAAAGATTGATTGGAAAAGACTGTTGCAGAATAAAGAGACGGCTACTCCTTTGCATTTTGTCTTTATGAAGGCAACAGAAGGAGGAGACCATAACGATACTACCTTTGAGGCGAATTTCGCCAATGCCCGTAACCATGGATTTATCCGTGGCGCTTATCATTTTTACATCCCTGGTACGGATGCTTTGAAACAGGCGGATTTCTTTATTCGTACGGTGAAACTGGCTTCCGGTGATTTACCTCCCGTACTTGATGTGGAAGTGACCGGGCGGAAGGAAAAAAAGGAATTGCAGCAAGGCATTAAACGCTGGCTGGACCGGGTGGAATCTCATTATGGAGTGAAACCTATTCTTTATACTTCTTATAAATTTAAAACCCGTTATCTGGACGATTCCATCTTCAATGCATATCCTTACTGGATTGCCCATTATTATGTTGACTCTGTAAGGTATCAGGGGAAATGGGACTTTTGGCAACACACTGATGTTGGGACTGTTCCCGGCATTAAAGAAGACGTTGACCTGAACGTGTTCAATGGCTCGTTAGAGGAACTTAAAAAGCTGACAATTAAGTAGCAGGTATTTCTTTTCCCAACAACTTATCTCTTCTCTTATTTGTTATAATCGTATTATTACTAAAAAAGATACGATTATGAACTTTGATATAGCTATTATTGGTGGTGGTCCTGCCGGGTACACAGCTGCCGAAAGGGCAGGGGCCAACGGATTAAAAGCCGTTCTTTTTGAGAAAAAGGCAATGGGTGGAGTGTGTCTCAATGAGGGGTGTATTCCTACTAAAACTTTGTTATATTCTGCTAAAATACTGGATAGCATCAAAAGTGCTTCCAAATATGGCGTTTCTGCCGAATCTCCTTCGTTCGATTTATCCAAAATCATGAGCCGTAAAGACAAAACAGTGAAAATGTTGACGGGTGGCGTGAAGATGACTGTGAATTCTTACGGAGTGACGATCGTGGAGAAAGAAGCTTTTATAGAGGGAGAGAAAGAGGGGATGATCCGCATCACTTGTGACGGAGAAACCTATTCCGTAAAATATTTGTTGGTATGTACCGGTTCTGATACAGTGATTCCTCCCATACCGGGGTTGTCTGGAGTCAGTTATTGGACTTCCAAGGAGGCGTTGGAGATAAAGGAACTTCCCAAGACGCTGGTCATTATTGGCGGTGGAGTGATCGGGATGGAATTTGCTTCTTTCTTCAACAGCATGGGAGTAAAGGTGCATGTGGTAGAAATGATGCCGGAAATTTTGGGAGCGATGGATAAGGAAACGAGCGGTATGCTTCGTGCCGAATATGCCAAACGGGGAGTCATTTTCTATTTGAATACGAAAGTAGTGGAAGTGAATGCTTATGGAGTCGTGATAGAAAAAGAAGGCAAGACTTCCACTATTGAAGCGGAAAAGATCTTGCTTAGTGTGGGGCGTAAGGCAAATCTATCCAAAGTGGGGCTGGACAAGCTGAATATAGAATTGCATCGGAATGGGGTCAAAGTAGACGAACACTTGTTGACTTCGCACCCCCGCGTATATGCTTGTGGGGATATTACAGGTTATTCTTTATTGGCACATACCGCTATTCGTGAAGCGGAAGTCGCTATCAATCATATCTTGGGACTGGAAGACCGGATGAATTATGATTGTGTTCCGGGAGTTGTTTATACCAATCCCGAGGTGGCAGGAGTGGGAAAGACAGAAGAAGAACTGATAAATTCAGGACTTTCTTACCGTGTATCCAAATTACCGATGGCTTATTCCGGCCGGTTCGTAGCCGAGAATGAGCAGGGAAACGGACTTTGTAAGCTGATTCAGGATGAAGAAGGGAAGATCATTGGTTGCCACATATTGGGAAATCCGGCGTCGGAACTTATAGTAATCGCAGGTATTGCTATTCAGAGAGGCTACACAGTGGAAGAATTCCAAAAGACTGTATTCCCGCATCCTACGGTTGGAGAGATTTATCATGAGATAATGTTTTAACTCTTATTCTGCCTGACCTATGATTCGATGCATCTATAGTCCGTTTACTGATATTTACTTTCATTTGGCTGCGGAAGAATATCTGTTGAAGCAGGGAAATGAAGATATTTTCATGCTTTGGCAGGACACTCCTTGTGTGGTAATAGGGAAGCATCAGCGGTTACAGTCGGAAGTCGATCAGGAATGGGCGGAACGGGAGCGGGTATATATTGCCCGTCGTTTTTCCGGTGGGGGAGCAGTGTACCATGATTTGGGCAATGTCAATCTGACTTTTATAGAAACGGCTCCCCGCTTGCCGGAGTTCGTCACGTATTTGCAGCGGACGTTGGGTTTCTTGAATTCTATGGGGCTGATGGCAAAAGAAGGCGAACGATTGGGGATTTATCTGAATGGATTGAAAATATCGGGAAGCGCGCAATGCGTACATAAAGATCGAGTATTGTATCATTGTACGTTATTGTACGATACGGACCTTACAGCGTTGCATCAAGCATTGAATCCGGAACCGATGGTTGATGATGAAATGTTGTCGTCTGTATACGCTGTCCCTTCCGTTCGGAGTGAGGTAACTAATATCCGCAGGCATTTGTTGGCGGGGACTGTCACTGATTTCAAAGAAAAGGCTTTTCAGTATTTCAGTAAGTCGCAATCCGTCAGTGCTTTCACCAGGGAGGAGATAGAAGCCGTCAATCAGCTCCGGGAAGAGAAATATATTCAGAAAGAGTGGATATATAGTCGTTGATGCTTGGACTGTGCCGATTGCCATCCGGTTAAAATTTACTTAACTTAAAACTTTCTATTTCAGCCCATTGTTGTTATATATCTAAGGTTGAATAATAAATTTACTGTCTATGTCAAAATTCGAAATAAAAATGCCTAAGTTGGGCGAGAGTATAACCGAAGGGACTATTGTCTCTTGGTCTGTAAAGGTGGGTGACATGATTCAGGAAGACGATGTGCTTTTTGAAGTGAATACTGCTAAAGTAAGTGCGGAAATCCCTTCTCCTGTAGCAGGAAAGGTGGTGGAAATTTTATATAAGGAAGGTGACACGGTAGCTGTAGGAACAGTAGTCGCTATTATTGATTTGGATGGCGAAGAAGCATCCGGTACAGAGCCGGCAAGTGGAGGTGTTGCAAGCGAAGGAGCCGATGCCGGTCAGGTTGCTGCTAAGAATCAATCAGTGAATACTGCATCAACCCCTGTTGATACATCGAACCCCGTTGCTGTTGAGGAAGAACGTTGGTATTCTCCTGTTGTGATTCAGTTGGCGCGGGAAGCTAAGATTCCGAAAGAAGAGTTGGATGCTATACAAGGTACGGGCTATGAAGGGCGATTGAGTAAGAAAGATATAAAAGACTATATTGAAAAGAAGAAAAGAGGTGATATTGCTGAACCGAAGCCGGTCTCTGCCATTGCTGCTCCGGCTGCAAGCAAACCATCGGTTGCTGTTGCTCCCGAACCGGTAACTCCGAAAACGTCTCCGGCTGCCTCTGCCCCTGCTGCACAGTCGGCTGTCACTTCATCCAAACCATCTGCTCCTGTTGCCATGCCTGGAGTTGAAGTGAAAGAGATGGATCGTGTCCGCCGGATTATTGCCGATCACATGGTTATGTCTAAGAAGGTATCTCCTCATGTAACCAATGTGGTAGAAGTGGACGTCACCAAACTGGTGCGTTGGCGCGAAAAGAACAAAGACGCTTTCTTCCGTCGCGAAGGAGTGAAGTTGACTTATATGCCTGTGATAACCGAGGCCGTAGCGAAAGCATTGGCAGCTTATCCTCAAGTGAATGTGTCAGTAGATGGATATAATATCCTCTTTAAGAAACATATCAATGTAGGTATTGCTGTCTCTCTGAATGATGGAAATCTGATTGTGCCTGTGGTGCATGACGCCGACCATTTGAATCTGAATGGTCTGGCAGTTGCCATTGACTCTTTAGCCCTGAAAGCGAGGGATAATAAATTAATGCCGGAAGATATTGACGGCGGTACATTTACCATTACCAATTTCGGAACGTTCAAGAGCCTGTTTGGTACACCGATAATTAATCAGCCGCAGGTTGCTATTTTGGGAGTAGGGTATATCGAGAAGAAACCTGCTGTGATAGAAACACCGGAAGGCGATACGATTGCCATCCGCCATAAGATGTATCTGTCTTTGTCTTACGACCATCGGGTAGTAGACGGAATGTTAGGAGGTAACTTCCTCCACTTTATAGCCGACTACCTCGAAAACTGGCAAGGCTGATAACTGATTGTTTCACTCATTAAGAACTTCATTCATTATGAAAAAGAAATATGATATAAAAACGACGGATGTAGAAACCCTGAAAAAGTGGTATCATCTGATGACATTGGGGCGTGCTTTGGATGAAAAAGCACCGTCTTACCTGCTGCAATCCTTGGGTTGGTCTTATCATGCTCCTTACGCGGGGCATGATGGTATTCAGCTGGCCATCGGTCAGGTATTCACTTTGGGCGAAGACTTCCTGTTTCCTTACTACCGCGATATGCTGACTGTACTTTCTGCCGGAATGACCCCGGAAGAAATCATCTTGAATGGTATCTCGAAAGCGACAGATCCGGGCAGCGGCGGACGTCACATGTCAAACCATTTCGCCAAACCTGAATGGCATATCGAGAACATTTCTTCTGCTACGGGAACGCATGACCTTCATGCGGCCGGTGTAGCCAGAGCGATGGTATATTATGGACACAAAGGAGTCGCCATCACTTCTCACGGAGAATCTGCCACTTCCGAAGGATTTGTATATGAAGCTATCAATGGCGCCAGCCTTGAACGTCTTCCTGTCATTTTTGTGATACAGGATAATGGATATGGCATCTCTGTTCCTAAATCGGAACAGACAGCCAACCGCAAAGTAGCTGAGAACTTCTCTGGTTTCAAGAACCTGAAGATCATTTATTGTAATGGAAAAGATGTATTCGATTCGATGAATGCCATGACCGAAGCTCACGAATATGCAAGGGAAACCCGTAACCCGGTGATTGTGCAGGCCAACTGTGTTCGTATCGGTTCTCATTCCAACTCGGATAAACATACCCTGTATCGGGATGAGAACGAACTGGAATACGTAAAAGATGCCGATCCGCTGATGAAATTCCGCCGGATGTTGTTACGCTACAAACGCCTGACGGAAGAGGAATTGCAACAGATCGAAGCTGACGCAAAGAAAGAACTGTCGGCCGCCAACCGAAAAGCGTTGGCTGCTCCCGATCCTGATCCTAAGAGCATCTACGATTTTGTGATGCCCGAACCTTATCAACCACAGAAATACAAAGAAGGTACTCATGAAGCAGAGGGCGAAAAGACTTTCCTGGTAAATGCCATTAACGAGACATTGAAAGCCGAATTCCGCTACAATCCCGATACGTTCATCTGGGGACAGGACGTAGCAAATAGAGAGAAAGGCGGTGTGTTTAATGTCACCAAAGGGATGCAGCAGGAATTTGGCGAAGCCCGTGTGTTCAGTGCGCCGATTGCTGAAGATTATATTGTAGGCACCGCCAATGGAATGAGCCGTTTTGATCCTAAAATCCATGTCGTGATAGAGGGAGCGGAGTTTGCCGATTATTTCTGGCCTGCCGTAGAACAATATGTAGAATGTACGCATGAGTATTGGCGAAGCAATGGTAAGTTTGCCCCGAATATAACGCTACGGTTGGCTTCCGGAGGTTATATCGGTGGAGGGTTGTATCACTCTCAAAATATAGAAGGAGCTTTGACTACATTGCCGGGAGCACGAATTGTCTGCCCTTCTTTTGCAGATGATGCAGCCGGATTGTTACGTACTAGTATGCGCTCTAAGGGATTTACTTTGTTTCTTGAACCGAAAGCACTGTATAATTCGGTAGAAGCCGCCACTGTGGTGCCGGAAGACTTTGAAGTACCTTTCGGAAAAGCACGTATCCGTCGTGAGGGTACGGATTTGAGTATTATCACCTATGGAAATACGACCCATTTCTGTCTGCATGCTGCCGAACGATTGGAGAAAGAGGGTGGTTGGAAAGTAGAAGTGATCGATATTCGTTCTCTGATTCCTCTGGATAAAGAGGCAATATTTGAATCGGTCAAGAAGACCAGCAAAGCATTGGTTGTACATGAAGATAAAGTATTCTCCGGTTTCGGTGCGGAGCTTGCAGCAATGATTGGTGAGGAAATGTTCCGTTATCTCGACGGACCGGTACAGCGTGTCGGTTCTACGTTTACTCCCGTCGGTTTCAATCCGATACTGGAAAAAGAAATTTTGCCGGACGAAGCTAAGATATACGAAGTTGCACGGAAATTATTGGAATATTAAAAGAGAAGAATTATGAAAAAGATAGGTTTGTTTTATGCTACCAAAGCCGAAAGAACGAGTTGGGTGGCAGAGAAAATACAGAAAGAGTTTGGTGAAGACAAGATAGAAGTAGTGCCTATCGAGCAGGCTTGGCAAAATGATTTTGCTGCTTATGACTGCTTCATTGTGGGTGCTTCCACTTGGTTTGACGGAGAACTTCCTACTTATTGGGACGAACTGTTGCCGGAACTCCGGACAATGAAATTGAAAGGTAAGAAGGTTGCTATCTTTGGTTTGGGAGATCAGATACGCTATCCGGAAAATTTTGCAGATGGAATCGGTTTGCTGGCAGAAGTCTTTGAAGGGGATGAGGCTACCTTGGTCGGTTTTACTTCTTCCGAGGGTTACACTTTCGAACGTTCCAAGGCTTTACGTGGCGAGCAGTGGTGCGGGTTGGTTGTCGATTTGGATAATCAGTCCGAACAGGCGGAAAAGAAAATCAAAGCATGGTGCCAACAGGTCAAAAAAGAGTTTGCGTAACAGCTTTGTTTCTCTTTATAAGATAGTGACGCTATCCGATACAAATAGTGACGGTATATGCTATGGATAGCGTCACTATCCCACGCGTATACCGTCACTATTTTCCACATCAATCAGAAGGCTTCTGCCGACTCTTATCCTTTATAAATAAACTTCACCTCTGCCCAGCGATTCTTCTCTTTATAATGAACGAAAGTCAGTCCGTTCTTCTCCGCTTCTTCGCGGATGGCAGCAATGTCGTCTACATAAAATCCACTCATATAGAGTTCGGAATCTGTATGCATGCAGGCAACATATTGCTTCATGTCATTTAGTAATATATTCCGATTGATATTGGCAATAATAACGTCGAACGGTCCTTTCCCAATAAGGGACGAAGCATCTCCTTCTGAAACGGTAATATCGTCTACGTGGTTCAATTCGATGTTTTCGATGGAGTTTCGTACGCACCATTCATCAATGTCGATGGCTGTACAGGGGCGTGCGCCCCGCATACGTGCGAGGATGGCAAGAATCGAAGTTCCGCAGCCCATATCGAGCAGGGATTTATCTTTCAGTTCGCTGTCTAACAATTCTTCAATGATGAGGCTGGTAGTCTCGTGGTGTCCTGTTCCGAAGGCCATTTGAGGATTGATGACGATATCATATTCCGCTTTGGGGACATCTTGGTGGAAAGTGCTGTGGATCACACATCGGTTTCCGATAATGATGGGTTGGAAGAAATTCTTTTCCCATTCTTCATTCCAGTCCTTATCTTCCGCTTCGGTGTATGTATAAGTAATATCCGTATCGGGTAGGGGGAACTCGGCGATGGCAATCTTGATGGCGTTTTCATCACACAATGTCTGTTGGATATATGCGGTCAGTCCGCCTTCACACTCAACAAAACTTTCAAATCCGACTTCACCCAGTATGGCAGCCAGTACATCATTGACGGTTTCGGTACAAGGCTGGGTGCGGAATGTGAACTCAAAATACTTCATAGTTGTTTTTAATTCTGGTGAATAATGGACAAAGATAGTTAGAAATAGGGATTTCCCTATTATCCTTTGGGGAAAATCTCCCTCGGACGAAAAATCTCTTCCTTATCTTTGTAACGTGAATAAGTTTAAGTAATTACATAAACCGAGATGATATGAAAAAGATTGTTTATTTCTTGCTAATTGCTTTATGCCTCCCTATAGGCTTGATGGCACAAAGCGTTGATGACGACCTTTATTTCGTACCTTCTAAAGACAAAAAGGAGAAGAAAGAAACGACTCCGGAAAAGAAGGAACCGAAAAGACAAGTCACGACCAACATCTATACATCACCGGGCACTACCGTTGTAGTTCAGGACCGCAAGGGAAAAACACGGGATGTGGATGAATATAACCGCCGTTATGACGCTCGTGAGAATGAATTCGTAATGGAAAACGATACCTTATATATAAAAGAGAAAGCTCAGCCAGACTTGGAAGGAGAATGGGTAACCGGTGAATTTGATGGTTCGCAAGAGGACTATGAATATGCCGAACGTATTATCCGTTTCCGTAATCCACGTTTTGCTATCAGCATTAGCAGTCCACTCTATTGGGACGTTGTTTACGGACCTAATTCATGGAACTGGAATGTATATACTGATGGTATGTACGCTTATGCTTTCCCGACATTTAGTAATCCGCTTTGGTGGGATTGGCGTTACAACTCCTACGGTTGGGGATGGAACTATGGCTGGGGATGGAATCGTCCTTACTATGCTTGGGGATATTCTCCGGGTTATTGGGGCGGCTGGTATGGCGGCTACTGGGGTGGCTGGTATGGCGGCGGATATTGGGGACATCACCACCACTGGCACGGTGGTCCTAGCTGGGGCTGGGG
>OGOR01001667.1_pt1 | contig 11510 bp, 9 predicted proteins | sample 1552771 | NCBI WGS metagenome assembly OGOR01 (sample SAMEA2580124, study PRJEB22360) | human gut metagenome | biome: human gut; feature: human-associated habitat; material: faeces | place: Denmark | collected 2008/2010
TGGAAGTAGCTGTAACAAATTACGGATGCGCCATTCTTTCTATTATGGTACCGGACAAAAACGGTAAGTATGCCAATGTAATCCTCGGACACGACAGCATCGACCACGTCATCAACAGCCCGGAACCTTTCCTAAGCACTACTATCGGACGCTACGGCAACCGCATCGCCAAAGGAAAATTCACTCTGTTCGGCGAAGAACATGAACTCACAATCAACAACGGGCCTAACTCCCTGCATGGAGGACCTACCGGTTTCCACGCTCGTGTATGGGACGCTATACAACTTGACGAGAGCACAGTGCAATTCAACTATATTTCTGCTGATGGAGAAGAAGGATTCCCCGGCAACCTGGAAGTAGAAATGACCTACCGCCTGGAAAACGAAGTAAATGCACTGACTATCGAATACCGCGCAACAACCGACAAAGCCACAGTCGTTAATCTGACTAACCACGGTTTCTTCAATCTCGCCGGTATCTCCACTCCTACTCCTACCGTCAACGACCACATCGTTACTATCAACGCTGATTTCTATACGCCTATCGATGAAGTTTCTATCCCAACGGGCGAAATTGCCAAAGTAGAGGGGACTCCGATGGATTTCCGCACTCCGCATACCGTAGGCGAACGTATTAATGACAAATTCCAACAACTGATTTTCGGTGCCGGCTACGACCATTGTTATGTACTGAACAAGATAGAAAACGGCTCACTCGACCTGGCTGCTACTTGCAAAGACCCGAAAAGCGGTCGTATCATGGAAGTGTATACTACCGAAGCCGGCGTGCAACTCTATACGGGCAACTGGCTGAACGGATTTGAAGGCGCACACGGAGCTACATTCCCAGCAAGAAGTGCTATCTGCTTTGAAGCGCAGTGTTTCCCGGATACTCCGAACAAACCGCATTTCCCATCGGCTACTTTGCTGCCGGGTGATGAATACCAACAGATCACTGTCTACAAGTTTACTGTGGAAGAATAATAATCTCAAAAATAACTAACCTAATTTTATAAACTAACATTTTTTTTGAACCATGACACAAGAAAAAAAGAACGGTAATCTCGTCGCAATTATCACGATGTTCTTCATCTTTGCGATGATCTCTTTCGTAACAAACCTCGCTGCTCCATTCGGAACAATCTGGAGAAATGAATATGCGGGTTCGAACACTTTAGGTATGATGGGAAATATGATGAACTTCCTGGCTTACCTGTTTATGGGAATTCCTGCCGGTAACATGCTCGTTAAGATCGGTTACAAGAAGACTGCTTTGATTGCAATGGCAGTAGGTTTCCTCGGTTTGTTCACACAGTATCTTTCCAGCTTATTCGGAGCAGGTGCTGAAGTATTCGCATTCGGTGAGTATGTTATCAAATTAAACTTTGTAATCTATCTGCTTGGTGCATTCATCTGCGGTTTCTGCGTTTGTATGCTTAACACAGTGGTAAACCCGATGTTGAACCTTCTCGGTGGCGGTGGTAACAAAGGTAACCAGTTGATTCAGACTGGTGGAGCTCTTAATTCTTTGTCTGGTACATTGACTCCGCTTTTTGTAGGCGCTTTGATCGGTACTGTTACTTCAAGTACTGCTATGTCTGACGTTGCTCCTCTGCTCTTCGTTGCTATGGGTGTATTCGTTGCTGCATTTATCGTTATCTCATTTGTTGCTATTCCTGAACCACACCTTCAGAAAGGTGGAGTGAAGAAAGAAAAATTCTCTCACAGTCCATGGAGCTTCCGTCACACTTTACTGGGTGTAATCGGTATCTTTATTTATGTAGGTATTGAAATTGGTATCCCGGGTACACTGAACTTCTATCTTGCCGATTCAAGCGATAAAGGTGCCGGTATCATGATGAACGGTGCTGCTATCGGTGGTGCTATCGCTGCTATCTATTGGTTGCTGATGCTTGTGGGGCGTACTGCAAGTAGTGCTATCAGTGGTAAGGTTTCCAGCCGTGCACAGTTGATCGCTGTTTCTGCTACTGCTATCATTTTCGTATTGATCGCTATCTTCACTCCGAAAGATGTAACGGTTTCAATGCCGGGTTACACTGTAGGCGAAGGCTTTATGATGGCACAGGTTCCTGTGAGCGCCTTGTTCCTTGTACTTTGTGGTCTTTGTACTTCTGTAATGTGGGGTGGTATCTTCAACCTTGCAGTAGAAGGCTTAGGAAAATATACAGCACAGGCTTCCGGTATCTTTATGATGATGGTTGTTGGTGGTGGTGTATTGCCGTTGATCCAACAAAGTATCTCTGACTCTGTAGGTTATATGGCTAGCTACTGGTTGATTATCGCTGCTTTGGCTTACCTGTTGTTCTACGGCTTGGTAGGTTGCAAGAATGTAAATAAGGATATTCCTGTGGAATAATCACATAGAATAGAATTCAATTTATTCACCTTTAAAATATAAATATCATGGATACAGAATACGTAAGAAGTCGCTTCATTAAACACTTTGACGGAACTACTGGATTTTTATATGCTTCTCCGGGCCGTATCAATCTGATCGGTGAACACACTGACTACAATGGTGGATTCGTATTTCCGGGAGCCGTAGACAAAGGCATGATTGCTGAAATCAAACCGAACGGTACTGACAAGGTGAGAGCTTACTCTATCGACTTGAAAGACTATGTAGAATTTGGTCTGAACGAAGAGGATGCTCCACGTGCCAGCTGGGCAAGATATATTTTCGGTGTATGCCGTGAAATGATTAAACGCGGTGTTAACGTGAAGGGATTCAATACTGCTTTTGCAGGTGATGTGCCTCTGGGTGCAGGTATGTCTTCTTCTGCAGCTTTGGAAAGTACTTATGCTTTCGCATTGAATGAACTGTTCGGTGAAAACAAAATAGATAAATTCGAATTGGCTAAAGTGGGCCAGGCAACAGAACATAACTACTGCGGTGTTAACTGTGGTATCATGGACCAGTTTGCTTCCGTATTCGGTAAAGCCGGCAGCTTGATCCGTCTGGATTGCCGTTCACTGGAATATCAGTATTTCCCATTCCATCCGGAAGGCTATCGTCTGGTTCTGATGGATTCAGTGGTTAAACACGAATTGGCTTCTTCTGCTTACAACAAGCGTCGCCAAAGCTGTGAAGCTGCTGTTGCCGCTATCCAGAAAAAACATCCGCACGTAGAATTCCTGCGTGACTGTACAATGGCTATGCTGGAAGAAGCGAAAGCTGATATCAGCGCTGAAGACTATATGCGTGCAGAATATGTAATCGAAGAAATCCAACGTGTACTCGATGTTTGCGAGGCATTGGAAAAGGATGATTACGAAACTGTAGGTAAGAAGATGTACGAAACTCATCACGGCATGAGCAAGCTGTACGAAGTAAGCTGCGAAGAACTCGACTTCCTGAACGACTGCGCTAAAGAATACGGTGTAACCGGTTCACGCGTTATGGGTGGCGGTTTCGGTGGTTGTACAATCAACCTTGTCAAGAACGAATTGTATGACAACTTCGTTGAAAAGACCAAAGCTGCGTTCAAAGCTAAATTCGGCAGAAGCCCGAAAGTGTACGATGTAGTAATCGGTGACGGTTCTCGCAGATTGGAATAAAAGACCATCCGGTTGTATCAGATAATTATGTAGGGCGGCTTTCCGTAATGGAGAGTCGCCCTTTTTTATATACCAAAATCATTTATACAATGATGAAGGAGAAATTATCGGAGAAAACCGTTTTTCGATGAAAGGACATGAGTCATCAGGAACTAATAAATTATTTGACTTAGCGGCTTTAGTTATCGGCCAATTGGATTTTGGTTATCCGTTAATTGTGGATGAACTTGATTCCAAGCTTCATCCGTTACTAGCCCAACATATAATTAAAGATTGAAGCACAGAGACAGGCGAATCCGACAGCCACACCGATTGACTTTCCGGGAATCGTCTTATGTTCCACCGTCACATACCAGTAAAACTTACCGTCCCGTTCAATGACCTGACTTGCCCATGCTTCCCCCTTTGCCCAACTGAAATCTTTCGCTTTCAAAGGAACGGGATGCTCCGTCCATGTCTTCAAGTCGGGAGAAGAAAAGACACACCACTCATTGATTAAATAATGCCCATTGGGAGGGGGACACTCATCGTGTCCGCCATAAATATACACTTTCCCATCATGTACCATAGCAGCGGGATCACCTACATACTTATATTTTATAATGGGGTTTCCATTCGCAACAAACGTAGTATCATTCTGCGCCGACAGCCCGGTAAAGGCTGCCAGCACAAATGATAAAACAACTAATCTAACCCCAACCAACCTTGCTTTATTAAAACGAATCATGTTATCCTTTATTTCTTCGTAAATTTATAAACAGCGAATGTGTTCGGCTCCAGCTCGGCAGTAAACACGTGGCCCTGAATAGACACGGGTGTTTCCTTTGGAGTGATGGCAAAAGGCTGTTCAAGCGTATTATCCTTGTCCAAATCAAGTGAGCGAAGCTTGATGCAACGGCCGTCAGATAATACGTTTTGTTTCTTCAAGCCTTCAAATTTCAACGAAACCGGTTGAGCCGTATCGGAAGTATTGGCTACTTTTACGATAAGCTCATTCTTATTCTTGTCGTACACCGCACTGGCGAAAAGCCCGTTCTGTCCTTCAGCTCCCGTCACATTTCTCTTGTTCATGGTAAGCGGAAGAACATTGGTCCCCTTATTATGGGCAAACAACTGTTGCACATAGTAGCTTACAGTGCGTACGGAATTCAGATTGTCGAACCAAATCATGTCCGGACGCCATTGCCATCCTTCCACATGAGCGAAAAGCGGAGCGTATGTAGCCATATGGACAATATCGACATTACGTTCCAAACCGGTCATAAAGGCAGCCTCGAGCAAGGCTGCGTGGAAATGATTCCATTTCTTACCTTTACCGTGACAAGCATATTCGCCGGCAAAAACTTTCGGACCTTTGCGGTCGTAATTATCATAACGCGCACCTTGAGCCAAGAACCAACTTTCAGGGCGATAGAAATGCTCGTCTACCAAATCAGCTTTCAAGCGTTTCATTTCAGGCCACAGATAATCAAATTCTTTTCCTTCGGAATTAGGGCCGGAACTACCTACAATCTTCATATCCGGATAAGCCTTACGAATAGCCTTTATGAACGGTTCAAGACGTTCCGGATATTCTTTTCCCCATTGCTCGTTACCGATACCGATAAATTTCAGGTTGAAAGGAGCAGGATGTCCCATATCGGCGCGCACCTTTCCCCATGTAGAGTTCACATCACCATTGGCGAACTCAATCAGATCGAGTGCATCCTGAATATAACCGTCCAGATCGCAAACGGCAACGTGCGCTTTCGGATCGTTATTCTGGTATTGGCAGGAAAGACCGCAATTCAAAATAGGAAGCGGTTCGGCACCCATTTCTTCCGATAACAGGAAGTATTCATAGAATCCCAATCCGTAACTCTGATAATAATCCGGATAGAAACGATGGGTAAAAGTGTACTGCCAACGGTTCTCGTTCAAAGGTCGGTTTTCTACCGGACCCACCGATTTCTTCCAGTCATAACGGGTATTCAAATCAGTACCTTCCACAATACAACCACCGGGAAAACGGAAGACTCCCGGATGGATATCTGCCAAAGCCTGTGCCAAGTCCTTGCGAAGTCCGTTTTCATGTCCTTTCCACGTTTCGACCGGGAAGAGAGAGATATGCTCCAGATCCACTGTTCCTTTGGAAGTAAGGAAAATACGAAGTGTCGATTTCGGCTGGGTCATACCCGGCTTCAAGATCAGCTGGTACTTCTTCCATTCTTTCGAATCGACTGTCAAGTCAGCGGTGGCAAACGCCTGATGTTCACCCATAGATTTGGTATCCACCAATTCAATCCGCAATGTTTCTTTTCCGTTCCCCTGCGGCAGACGTGCCCAAACAGAGAAACGATACTCCTCCCCTTTTCGGACACCGATACCGAAGAAGCCTTCGTTATCCAGTCCGGTATGTTTATGGGCATGTCCCGGATTGGAAAGACGCACATAATGCGGATTCCGTTCAAAAGGACCGTCGTCCATCAAAGTTACTTTACCGTAAGTTTTCCATCCCATCAGGTTCTGCGGAAACTCAAACGAGCGGTTCTTCACCAGTTCGGCGTACAAGCCACCGTCGGCCGCATAGTTGATATCCTCAAAAAAAAGTCCGTACATGGTAGGCTGGATTTCCGCTCCCAGTTTCTTTGTCTGTATCACCATTTCATTGGTTTGCGCATGAAGTGCCATTCCGGCAGATAAGGCCACTACAGCCAATAAATTTGTGTATCTTCTCATGGTTTTCAATAAAAAATTATATAGTTATTCTATTCTTTTTCCCCAGACAGAACGTCCCCGACTATCGAGTCCGGTAAAGAGAATGGTTTCCGTCTCATTCTCCCAGTCGTGTCCTGCAAAGATAATCAGATTTTCTATCTTCTCCGTACCCAAATCAAGCATTAACAGATAGTTTTCGGTCAAAAAAGGCCACTTCCCGCTTGCAAGGACAAACTTTCCCTCCACATCAACCATTTCACCGTTGCAAGTACCGTCTTTTAATAAATGGAAGCGGGAAGAATCTGTCCGGCTTCCAACTGACACTCATATCTCGGCTCCTGTACCCGTATGATCTCCCACTCCCCTGCCAGATCGGCTTCGGTGAAACGGCGTGACGGTGTACCTGCATACCTTTCGGGAGAAACGACCGGCCAACCTTCCGGAGTAAAGGACAACTGGCGTAAATGCAGCGCCATCAACTGATTCTGCGGAGAGAGGCGTCCCTGATGTGCCAGATAGTAATTTCCTTCCCCATCGGAAATCAGTGTATTTGTTCATCAATCATGGTACAAAAATACGCCCCGTTACACTAATCACAGGTGGACATACGAACACATAGACCGATATACATTCGCAACCGAATATTTTTCCTTCATCAGAAAAATATTTTTTTTATATCCGCCCTTTTATATATAATAATAAGGTATAACAATAAGTGCATTTTTTACGTTTTATGTTGTATAACATACATCAGTGTATTGAACACACCGAAACAAAGTGTTACTTTTACACCCGAATTAAGATAATCAACTCATTTACATAAAAAATATAACCATGAAAAAACATTTTCTACTAGCAGGATTTGCCGCACTTATGCTCTTTGCGTGCAATAACAAGCCGGTTTCCGAGCTGACTCTATCAGGTCTTGATCCGGCAAAATTTCAAACAGAAGTAAATAATACCCAAACCAATCTTTATACTTTAAAGAATAAAGCAGGCATGGAAGTGTGCATTACTAATTTCGGAGGTCGTATCGTGTCTATCATGGTACCGGACAAAAACGGAAAGATGCAGGATGTAGTTTTAGGCTTCGATAGTATTGCCGACTACATCAATGTCCCCAGCGACTTCGGTGCTTCCATCGGACGTTATGCCAATCGTATCAATCAAGGACGTTTTGTTCTTGACGGTGATACCATCCAGCTACCACAAAACAATTTCGGGCACTGTCTGCACGGAGGTCCCAAGGGATGGCAATATCAAGTATATGAGGCAAATCTTATTGATCCGATGACATTGGAACTAACCCGTATCTCACCCGACGGTGATGAAAATTTTCCAGGTAATGTAATAGCCAAAGTCACTTACACACTGACAGAAGACAACGCTATCGATATTAAATATAGCGCAACTACCGACAAAAAGACGATCATCAACATGACCAACCACTCTTATTTCAACCTGGCCGGTAATCCGTCGAAAGCCTCAACCGACAATATTCTGTATGTGAATGCAGACTACTATACTCCGGTAGACAGCACTTTCATGACAACAGGTGAAATTGCCCCGGTAAAAGATACTCCGATGGACTTCACGACTCCGAAAACAGTAGGGCAAGACATCAGTAACTATGATTTTGTCCAGTTGAAAAACGGAAACGGTTATGACCACAATTGGGTACTGAACACTAAGGGAGACATTTCGCAGGTAGCTGCCAAACTGACTTCACCGGAAAGCGGTATCACTCTGGAAGTATATACCAACGAACCGGGTATCCAGGTTTATACAGGTAACTTCCTCGACGGTACTGTAACCGGAAAGAAAGGAATCGTTTACAATCAACGTGCTTCCGTATGTCTGGAAACGCAACATTATCCGGACAGTCCCAACAAAGTTGATTGGCCTTCAGTAGTTCTGGAACCGGGACAAACCTATAACAGCGAATGTATTTTCAAATTCTCAGTAGAGAAATAATATTAACTTATAAATCATATTTATTGTGGAAGCATTAGATTGGGGGGTAATCGGCGTCTTTTTTTTGGCGCTGATCGGTATTATTGTTTGGGTAGTCAGACAAAAACAAAATGACTCGGCAGATTATTTCTTAGGCGGACGTGACGCAACTTGGCTCGCAATCGGAGCCTCTATCTTCGCATCAAACATCGGTTCGGAACACTTGATCGGACTGGCAGGAGCCGGTGCATCCAGTGGTATGGCGATGGCTCATTGGGAAATTCAGGGATGGATGATTCTGATTTTGGGATGGGTGTTCGTTCCATTCTATACACGAAGCATGGTATACACAATGCCGGAATTCTTGGAACGACGTTATAACCCACAGTCACGTACGATCTTATCTGTTATTTCTTTAGTAAGTTATGTATTGACAAAAGTAGCTGTAACAGTCTATGCCGGTGGTTTGGTATTCCAACAGGTATTCGGTATCAAAGAACTTTGGGGAATCGACTTCTTCTGGATTGCTGCAATCGGATTGGTAGTTCTGACAGCACTTTATACTATCTTCGGGGGTATGAAATCCGTATTGTATACTTCTGTACTCCAGACTCCTATCCTTCTGCTTGGTTCGTTGATCATCCTCGTGCTTGGTTTTAAAGAATTGGGTGGCTGGGACGAAATGATGAAAGTTTGCGGTGCGGTAACTGTAAATGATTACGGAGATACAATGACTAATCTGATCCGTAGTAACGATGATCCGAACTTCCCTTGGCTGGGTGCTTTGATCGGTTCCGCCATTATCGGATTCTGGTATTGGTGTACTGACCAGTTTATCGTACAGCGTGTACTTTCCGGAAAGAATGAGATGGAAGCACGTCGCGGTACCATCTTCGGTGCTTACCTGAAACTGCTGCCTGTCTTCTTGTTTCTTATTCCGGGTATGATCGCATTTGCATTACATCAGAAATATATCGGTGCCGGTGGTGAAGGATTCCTTCCGTTACTGGCTAACGGAACAGCAAATGCCGATGCCGCTTTCCCCACTTTGGTCGCTAAATTGTTGCCGGCCGGTGTGAAAGGCCTGGTTGTATGCGGTATCCTTGCAGCTTTGATGAGTTCTTTAGCTTCTTTGTTCAACTCATCCGCCATGTTGTTTACTATTGATTTCTACAAACGTTTCAGACCGGAGACTCCGGAAAAGAAACTAGTAGGTATCGGCCAGATTGCAACAGTTGTAATTGTAATCTTAGGTATCCTTTGGATTCCTATCATGCGTAGTGTAGGTGATGTTCTTTATACTTATTTGCAGGATGTTCAGTCTGTATTGGCTCCGGGTATCGCAGCCGCTTTCTTATTGGGTATCTGCTGGAAGCGTACTTCCGCTCAAGGTGGTATGTGGGGATTGATAGCCGGTATGGTTATCGGCTTAACTCGTCTGGGTGCTAAAGTATATTATAGCAATGCCGGAGAAGTGGCAGACTCTACATTCAAATATCTGTTCTATGATATGAACTGGCTGTTCTTCTGCGGATGGATGTTCCTGTTCTGCATCATTATCGTAATCGCAGTCAGCCTGGCTACAAAAGCTCCGACAGCGGAAAAGATTCAAGGCTTGGTATTCGGTACGGCTACGAAAGAACAAAAAGCGGCTACACGTGCAAGTTGGAATCATTGGGATATTATCCATACAGCAATTATCCTGGCTATTACCGCAGCTTTCTACTGGTATTTCTGGTAACAATTAATTAACTAATATAAAAAAACGATGAACAATTATTATAGCTCGAATCCTAGCTTTCATGTAGGCATTGACTGCATCATTTTTGGATTTAACGATGGTGAATTAAGTCTGCTACTGCTGAAAAGAAATTTTGAACCTGCAATGGGCGAATGGTCTTTGATGGGAGGATTCGTGCAAGAAAACGAAAGTGTGGACGATGCGGCCAAACGTGTACTTGCGGAACTTACCGGATTGGAAAATGTGTATATGGAACAAGTGGGAACTTTCGGAGCGGTCGACCGTGATCCGGGAGAACGGGTAATCTCCGTCGCATACTATGCGTTGGTCAACGTCAATGAATATGACCGGAAACTGGTTCGGAAACATAACGCTTACTGGGTAAACATCAATGAACTTCCCCCACTGATTTTCGATCATCCTGCAATGGTGACAAAAGCAAAGGAGTTGATGAGACAAAAAGCTTCTACCGAACCTATCGGTTTCAACTTATTGCCTAAACTTTTCACACTATCCAAATTGCAGAGTTTATATGAAGCCATTTACGGTGAAACGATGGATAAGCGCAACTTCCGCAAGCGTGTTGCCGGAATGGATTATGTGGAAAAGACCGATAAGATAGATAAGCTATGTTCCAAACGAGGGGCAGCCTTATATAAGTTTAATAGCAAGGTTTATCGTAAAGATCCGAAATTCAAATTATAATCAATATGCTGGAAGAACTGAAAGAAAAAGTATTTCATGCCAATCTCGAATTGGTAAAGCATGGATTAGTCATCTTTACTTGGGGGAACGTTTCTGCCATCGACCGTGAAAGCGGATTGGTAGTAATCAAACCCAGTGGTGTAAGTTACGATGAAATGAAAGCAGAAGATATGGTAGTAGTGGATCTGGATGGCAAGGTCGTTGAAGGACGGCTGAAGCCATCTTCAGATACTCCGACTCACGTAGTACTCTACAAAGCATTCCCGGAAATCGGCGGAGTGGTACATACCCACTCTACCTATGCGACCGCTTGGGCGCAAGCCGGATGCGATATTCCGAACATCGGAACTACTCATGCCGATTATTTCCATGACGCTATCCCCTGCACGGCAGATATGACCGAAGCAGAAGTGAAAGGTGCCTACGAACTGGAGACCGGGAACGTGATCGTGAAGCGTTTTGAAGGTTTGAATCCTGTACATACACCGGGCGTGCTGGTAAAGAATCACGGTCCTTTCTCCTGGGGAAAAGACGCACACGATGCAGTACACAACGCCGTAGTAATGGAACAGGTAGCAAAAATGGCAAGTATCGCATACACCGTTAATCCCAATTTAACAATGAATCCTCTGCTGATTGAAAAACATTTCAGTCGCAAGCATGGTCCGAATGCTTATTACGGACAATAATCAATTAAAAACTAGAAATTAAAAATTAAAGCAAAACATTATGAACGCATTTGATCAATATGAAGTATGGTTTGTAACAGGAGCACAGCTCCTGTACGGAGGTGACGCAGTAATCGCAGTAGACGCACACTCTAATGAAATGGTTAA
>OGOR01001671.1_pt1 | contig 11501 bp, 8 predicted proteins | sample 1552771 | NCBI WGS metagenome assembly OGOR01 (sample SAMEA2580124, study PRJEB22360) | human gut metagenome | biome: human gut; feature: human-associated habitat; material: faeces | place: Denmark | collected 2008/2010
AAAGTAAGAAAACCCCGCAAGCCGGTTATTCTTGAGCCAATGAATCCTTATGAGAGAAGAATTATCCATTCTGCTCTTCAGGGAAATAAATTCGTTGAGACAGTCAGTGAGGGTGAAGAGCCTTACCGTCATGTAGTGGTAAAATTAAAAAGAAATTAATAATATGACTGCTTCATTGCAGATATGAAAAAAGAATGTTATTCTAGGTGAAAGCGTGAATAGCACGTAACTTTGCGTGTGTACTTTTGCCTGGAGTAACATTTTTATTTTACGGAAAGTCTTGTATATATACCAGAGAGATTACACACTTGCAGAAAAAAATAACAGTAGTCAGTGTGATTTTCCTGTTATGTATATAAGATGACAGAATTATTGTAACAGTCTACTGTTCCGCAGGGGCGGAACTATTATAGAACAGGCAAGTGAGGAGAAAAAAATGGAAACAACAATCGCAGCAATTTCCACAGCCATGAGTGCGTCCGGAATCGGAATCATCCGTATCAGCGGCGAGAATGCCATGGATGTGATTTCCCGTATCTACAGATCAAAAGGCGGGAAGAAAAAAATAAAAGAAGTTCCGACTCATACCATTCATTATGGATATATTTATGATGGAGAGGAACTGATTGATGAGGTTCTGGTAATGATCATGCATGCACCGAGGACTTTTACAGGAGAAGATACAGTAGAAATAGACTGTCATGGTGGTGTATATGCTATGCAGAGGGTTTTGGATACAGTGCTGAAAAATGGTGCCGAAATTGCAGAACCAGGAGAATTTACCAAACGTGCCTTCCTGAACGGACGGATGGATCTATCCCAGGCAGAGGCTGTTATGGATGTTATACAGGCGAAAAATGAATATGCGCTTCGCAGTTCCATGGATCAGTTAAGAGGTTCTGTGCAGAAAGCAATCCGAGATATCAGAGAAAAGCTGATTTATCACATTGCATATATAGAATCGGCACTGGATGATCCGGAACATATCAGTCTGGATGGATATCCCCAGGAACTTCTGGAAGTTGTGGATAATGAACAGAAAGAAGTGAAGCGCCTGTTGAAAACTTCTTCTGACGGAAAGATGATCCAGGAGGGAATCCAGACAGTTATCCTTGGAAAACCAAATGCCGGAAAATCCTCACTGTTAAATCTTCTGATCGGAGAAAACCGGGCTATTGTGACAGATATTGCAGGAACGACCAGAGACATTCTGGAGGAATATATCACACTTCATGGAATATCTCTGAAGATTATTGATACAGCCGGAATCCGGGAAACAAAGGATATTGTGGAAAAAATAGGGGTAGACAGAGCCAGAGAAATGGCACAGAAAGCAGATCTGATTCTTTATGTAGTGGATTCTTCTGTTCCGCTTGACGAAAATGATGAAGAAATCATGGAAATGCTTACTGGAAAAAAGGCGATTATCCTGTATAATAAAACTGATCTTCAGCCGGAAATCCAGCCGGAAATCCTGAAAGAAAAAACAGGACATCCTGTAATTCCGATTTCTGCAAAAGAAGAAAAAGGCATTACAGAACTGGAAGAACAGATTAAAGATATGTTTTTTGGAGGAGAGATTTCCTTTAATGATGAGGTATATATTACAAATGCCCGTCATAAAGCAGCATTGGAAGAGGCTGACAGAAGCCTTGATCTGGTCAGAAACAGTATCGAAATGGGAATGCCGGAAGATTTCTTTTCTATAGATCTTATGAATGCATATGAAAATCTGGGTAAAATCCTCGGAGAGTCTGTTGGTGAAGATCTGGTAAATGAGATATTCAGCAAGTTTTGCATGGGTAAATAAAAATCAAAAAATCGCCTTCGGCGATTTTTGAAAGAATAGAATGAGCAGTTGTAAAATAAAAGGAGACAAAATGAGAACGTTAGTAGAAGATTATGATATTGTTGTAGTCGGTGCCGGTCATGCCGGATGTGAAGCAGCACTTGCGGGTGCGCGCCTGGGCCTGAATACAGTGATGTTTACTGTAAGTGTAGACAGTATCGCATTAATGCCATGTAACCCGAACGTAGGTGGCAGTTCCAAAGGCCATCTGGTAAGAGAGCTTGATGCCCTGGGCGGTGAAATGGGAAAAAATATTGACAAGACCTTTATCCAGTCCAAAATGCTTAACTGTTCCAAAGGACCTGCAGTGCACTCCTTACGTGCGCAGGCTGACAAACAGGCATACAGCAATGAAATGAGAAAAACGCTTGAAAATACACCTAATCTGACTATTAAACAGGGAGAAGTAACAAAACTTCTGGTCGAGGACGGAAAGATTACAGGGGTAAAAACATATTCCGGTGCAACTTATAACTGTAAAGCTGTGGTCCTCTGTACAGGAACTTATTTAAAAGCAAGATGTATTTACGGTGATGTAAGTAATTATACAGGACCAAACGGACTGCAGGCAGCCAACTATCTGACTGATTCTCTGAAAGAGCTGGGAATTGAAATGTTCCGTTTTAAAACAGGAACACCTGCCCGTATTGCCGGAAATACAATTGACTACAGCAAAATGGAGGAACAGTTTGGAGATGAGAGAGTTGTACCATTTTCATTCTCAACTAATCCGGAAGATGTTCAGATAGAGCAGAAATCCTGCTGGCTGACATATACAAATGAGAAAACTCATGAGATCATTCGTGCAAACCTTGACCGTTCTCCGTTGTATTCCGGTATGATCGAAGGAACCGGTCCGCGTTATTGCCCGTCAATTGAAGATAAAGTAGTCCGTTTTGCAGATAAGAACCGTCATCAGGTATTTATTGAGCCGGAAGGTCTCTATACAAATGAGATGTATATTGGTGGAATGTCCAGTTCTCTGCCGGAAGATGTGCAGGAAGAAATGTATCATTCCGTACCGGGACTGGAACATGCAAAAATCGTAAAAAATGCATATGCCATCGAATATGACTGTATTAATCCACGTCAGTTATATCCTACACTGGAATTTAAGAAAATCAAAGGACTGTTCAGCGGCGGTCAGTTTAACGGAAGCTCAGGGTATGAAGAAGCAGCGGCGCAGGGACTGATCGCAGGAATTAATGCTGCTCTGGAAGTTAAAGGTCAGGAACAGCTGATTCTTGACCGTTCTGAGGCTTATATTGGTGTTCTTATTGATGATCTGGTAACAAAAGAAAACCATGAGCCATACAGAATGATGACCAGCAGAGCGGAGTACAGATTACTTCTCCGACAGGATAATGCGGATCTGAGACTTCGTAAAAAGGGATATCAGGCAGGGCTCATCAGTGAAGAGGATTATCAGAAAATCCTTACGAAAGAAGAACAGATAAAAACAGAGATCAGCAGAGTAGAACATACAAATATCGGAGCAAACAAAGAGGTTCAGACCCTTCTGGAAAGCTATAACAGCACACCGCTGAAATCCGGAACCACTCTGGCAGAACTGATCCGCCGTCCGGAACTTTCTTATGAAGCAATCAAACCACTTGATAAAGAACGTCCGGAACTGCCATGGGATGTACAGGAACAGGTTGACATTAACATCAAGTATGATGGATATATCCGCAGACAGTTAAAACAGGTAGAACAGTTTAAGAAACTGGAAGCAAAGAAAATCCCGACAGATCTTGATTATGAGAAAGTTGGAAGCCTGAGAATCGAAGCACGTCAGAAACTGGAAGCATACAGACCGATTTCAATCGGACAGGCTTCTCGAATTTCAGGAGTTTCTCCTGCTGATATATCAGTTTTACTGGTGTATCTTTCCAGTACGAAATAATTAATATAATACGCTTTAATGTGCTTATAAAAACAAGAAATTGGCAAAAAATATTAAAATAGTACATAAAAGAGTAAAATAACGGACTATAAATAACAGATAAAATCATAAAAGCACATAAAACAACCCTGTAAAATATACAAAAATAATAAATAAAGGTAGAAAAAGGAGAATAATACATGCCGTATAATCTGACGACATTGGAAAATGGATGCAGAGAACTGGGTATAGAGCTGAGCCAGAAGCAGAAAAATCAGTTTATCCAGTTTTATGAATTTCTGGTAGAAAAAAATAAGGTTATGAATCTGACAGGTATTACTGAGTTTGAGGAAGTACTTACAAAGCACTTTCTTGACAGTCTTGCCTGTGTAAAAGCCATTGATATGACAAAAGTAAAAACAATTATGGACATCGGTACAGGTGCCGGATTTCCAGGTGTGCCTTTGAAAATTGCTTTTCCACATCTGGAGGCATGTCTGCTGGATTCTCTGAAAAAGAGGGTAAACTTCCTTGAGGAAAGTTTTGAGCTTCTTGGATTAGAAGGGATTAAGGCGATTCATGGAAGAGCAGAAGAGTATGCAAAAAATAAAGAGTATCGTGAGAAATATGATCTCTGTGTATCCAGGGCAGTATCAAACCTTGCAACTCTGTCAGAATATTGTCTTCCTTATGTAAAGACAGGAGGAACTTTCATTTCCTATAAATCAGGAACTGTACAGGAAGAGGCAGAAGAAGCAGAGAAAGCAATCAATATCCTCGGTGGTCAGGTGAAAGACATCACATACTTTAAATTGCCGGACTCCGAGATTGACCGATCCCTTGTCATTATAAATAAGAAAAAATCTACACCTGGAAAGTATCCGCGTAAAGCAGGAACACCATTAAAAGAACCATTGTCATAATAAATCTATGTATAGTTGTCTCATGAAATCTTCTGGCAAAAAATGCCGAGATTTCGGGACAGCTATTTTTTTCAAACAAACATCACAGAATAATCACACTTTTATCCTAATTTCATCACAACTTCATCATAAACTATTTTTATAGAGATGTCCTCGGGTTCCCCCATTCTCTGTTTCACCTGGGGACATTTTCTATATTTTATTTTGGCAAAAATTAAGAGGAGGAGAACACATTGATTGAAGTAAACAATCTGGTTAAACGATATGGTAACCATACGGCAGTTGACCACCTTTCCTTTAAAATAGAGAAAGGCAAAATCTATGGATTTCTGGGACCAAACGGTGCAGGAAAATCCACTACAATGAATATGATAACCGGATACATCGCATCCACCGAAGGAACCGTCAAAATTGACGGACACGATATCCTCGAAGAACCGGAAGCGGCAAAGAAATGTATCGGTTATCTGCCTGAACAGCCGCCGGTCTATTTTGATATGACTGTCCTGGAATACATGAAATTTGTGGCAGATCTCAAGAAAATCCCAAAAGATAAAAAAGCAAACATGATCGAAGAAGTCATGGATATGGTAAAGATTTCAGACATGAGAAACCGTCTGATAAAGAACCTGTCAAAAGGTTACAGACAGAGAGTTGGTCTTGCTGAGGCGATTATGGGGTATCCGGAGGTGATCATCCTGGATGAGCCGACAGTAGGTCTTGACCCTAAACAGATTATTGAAATCCGAACCTTAATTAAAGAATTAAAAAAGAAACATACCGTTATTCTCAGCTCGCATATACTTTCTGAAGTAAGCGCGGTATGCGATTACGTGCTGATCATTTCTCATGGAAAACTGGTAGCAAGCGATACTCCTGAGAATCTTGGAAAACTTGCAGAGGGATCCAATACTCTGGAGATGCTTATTAAAGGTGAAAAAACACAGATCAGGCAGGCTCTCGAGGGAATCGAGGGAGTCAACAGCGTAACAATGGAAAAAGATGAGAAACAGAATCTCTGGAGTGTGAAAGTTTCAACAGAGGAGCAGAATGACATTCGGGAAAAAGTATTCTACAAAATGTCGGAGATTAACAGCCCAATCTATGAGATGAAGTCCAGGAAAGTATCACTGGAGGAAATCTTCCTTGAACTTACTGCATCCGATAAACCAATATCTGCAGACGAAGTCCCAAATACACCTGAAGATAAAGATACTGATGCCGGTAGATCAAACGAGACAAACGTAAAACAGACATCAGCAGAAATACCGGAAGAACAGAATAATGATAAAGGGGGAGAGAAATAACCATGACAGCTATATATAAAAGAGAGCTGAAAAGTTACCTGACATCCATGGTAGGATATTTATTTATCTTTTTCATTCTTGTATTGACAGGTATTTATTTTTCAGCATATCAGCTTTCATCAGCATATCCGAAATTTGAATACACCTTAAGCGCAATTACCTTTGCATTCCTGATCGGAGTACCGATTTTGACTATGCGTGTACTTGCAGAGGAAAGAAAACAGAAAACAGATCAGCTGCTTCTGACAGCACCGGTTTCTGTGAGCGGTATTGTAATAGGTAAATATCTTGCACTGGTAACTGTATTTGCTGTTCCGATGGCAGTTATGTGTACTTATCCGCTGATTATGTCCAGGTTTGGCACAGTAGAGTTTGCATCTGCATATACAGCAGTCCTGGGATTCTTTCTCCTGGGATGTGCAAATATTGCAATCGGTGTATTTATGTCAGCATTAACTGAGAGCCAGGTAATTGCAGCGGTACTCACATTTGTTTTCTTATTTGCATTTTACATGATGAATGGTATTTCTTCATTCTTCTCTCAGACATCTATGTCGACATGCGTGACATTTGGGTTATTGATCCTGGCAGCAGCCATCATTATCTATACCATGATCAAGAATATTCTGATCTCAGCAGTGATCGGTGTGATCGGAGAAGTGGCACTGATTATTATTTATGTAGTAAAATCCAGTATTTTTGAGGGCGGTATTCAGAAAGTCCTGGATGTGTTTAATCTGAGCGGACACTTTGATAATTTTACAAGTAACATCTTTGATATAAAAGGAATTGTATATTTTCTTTCTGTGATCGCAGTATGCCTGTTCCTTACAACACAGTCTATTTTGAAGAGACGCTGGAATTAGTGGGGAGGTGAAAGAAAATGAAACTGAAAGAAAAGATGAAAAATAATAAGCATAAAAAATTTGACAAAAAGAAACTGATTGGCACCATCAGTAAGAAGCATATCAAAAACGGTTCTTACACAATGGTTATGTCAGTGATATTTATTGCAGTAGTTGTAGTGCTCAACATGATCGTAAATGCGATTCCGTCCAAATATTCAGAAATTGATATCAGCAGCCAGAAACTCTACAGTATTGGTGATGATACAAAAGCAATGCTGAAAGATCTGGACAAGGACGTAACAATTTACCAGATTGCACAGAGCGGTTCTGAAGATGAGAATATTACCAATCTGCTTAAGAAATATGAAGATGAATCCAAGCATATTAAAGTAGAGCAGAAGGATCCTGTAGTAAATCCTAAATTTGTAACGGAATATACAAGTGATGATCTTTCTGCAAACAGTCTGATCGTTGTATGCGGCGACAGAAATAAAGTCATTGATTACAACAATATCTATGAGAGCACAATTGATTATCAGACCTACAGCTCTCAGACCACCGGTTTCGACGGTGAAGGTCAGATCACAAGTGCGATCGGATATGTAACATCCGAAGATCTCCCGATCCTTTATACACTCGAGGGACATGGTGAGAAGGAGATGGATTCTACTATCAAAGAAGACATCGAGAAGGCAAACATGGATATTCAGTCTCTGAATCTTCTTACAGAGGGAAGTGTTCCGGATGATGCAGACTGCCTGTTCATTGATTCTCCGTCCACAGATATTTCAGAAGATGAAAAGACTGCTATTATTGATTATCTTGAAAATGGCGGAAAGGCGATGATTTTCTCTGATTATACAACAGAAGACCTGCCAAACTTTGATGCAGTTCTGGAAAACTATGGTGTTCAGAGAGAAGCTGGAATCGTATTTGAAGGTGATAATCAGCATTATGCAATGCAGATGCCATATTATCTGGTTCCGACTATAAACAGCACAGATGCAAGCTCTGAGACTGTTTCCGGAGGATATTATGTACTTGCACCATATGCACAGGGAATCAAAAAAATGGATGATGTAAGAGATACCGTAACGATCAACAGTATCCTCACCACATCAGACCAGGCATATTCCAAGACAGATCTGAACAGTGATACTCTGGAGAAAGAAGACGGAGACGAAGCTGGCCCATTTGATCTGGGAGTAAGCATCACAGAGACTCTGGATGATGACAAAGAAACGCAGATCGTATACTATTCAACTTCCAATCTGATGGAATCACAGGTAAATCAGATGGTATCCGGCGGAAATGAGAAGCTGATCATCGAATCCCTGAAGTGGATGACAGACACAGAAGACAGTGCAACCGTATCTATCCCATCCAAGAGCCTGTCTGTATCTTATCTGACACTTACAGACTATGATGCTGCATTCTGGAAGATCTGCACCATCGGTCTGATTCCTGGATTCTTCCTTGTTGTAGGGTTTGCAGTCTGGATGAAGAGGAGAAAAGCTTAAATGAAGAATAAAACTGTAAAAATGGTTCTTGCAGTTGTAGTTCTTGGTGTCTGCTGCGGGGCTTACGCAGGTGTAAAAACCTACGTAGCCCATCAGGAGCAGAAAGAATCCGAAGAAGATTCTGAAGAAAGCACAACTGTATTTACTGCATCAACAGATAACATTAAATCTCTGGATTTTATGGTTGATGATACAGAGACAACATTTGAAAAAGATGATGACAGCTGGGTAAAGAAAGACGAAACAGATTTTCCGGTAAATCAGACTACTCTGGACAGTGCAGCATCTGCTATTGCATCTGTCGATTCAGACAGAGTTCTGGAGGACGTAGATGATCTTTCAGAATATGGTCTGGACTCTCCGTCAAACACGATTAAGATTGTAACAAAATCTGATGAGGAAGATGGCGATGACATAACAACTACACTGTATGTGGGAGATGAAAATTCCTCCACCAGTCAGTATTATGTAAGAAAAGATGATGATGAGAAGACAGTATACCTGATAGATTCTTCCTGCGTAGAGCCGTTTGCCAAATCATTGAATGATTATGCGCAGATGGAAGATTTCCCTGCAATTTCCAATACAGATACCATTACAAAAATTTCTGTAGACGGCGATAATTCCTATGAATTATCAAAAGACGAAGATACAAGTACCTGGTCAGTAAAAGGCAGCGAGGATGAAGAAAAAGCAGACTCAGCTACCGTAAGTTCTCTGGTATCCTCATTCGGAAGCATGGCATATAGTTCACTTGCAGATTATAAATGCGACGACAAGAGCAAATATGGTCTGGATAAACCATATGCAACAATCACAGTAGATTATCAGGAAGAAGTTGCTGACGATGCTGAACAGGATACAGAATCAGATGAAAGCGTAAATGAAACTACGGATGAAACATCTGAGGCTGAAGATACTGACGGTGAAGAAGCAGAAGACGAAACATCAGAAAACTCAGACAGTGCATCAGACGATGAGGATTCTTCGGAAGAAGAAACTAAGATGGCAGATAAGCAGCTTACAATTCTTGTTGGAAATGAAACAGATGACAGCAGCAGATATGTCATGGTAAATGACAGCAATGAAGTCTATACGATGTCAACGGATACTCTGTCCGCACTCACTGATAAATCAGAAGAAGACTTCTGGGATATGACAGTAAGTTATGTATCTTTAAACAGCCTCGGAAGCCTCAAAGTAAATTATCAGGGCAGTGATTATAAAGTAAATGTTTCACGTGAAACATCCACAGATGATGATGGAAACGATACAGAAACAGTTACCTATAAACTGAATGGTTCTGATCTGGATGAAACAACATTTACAACATTCTACAATAAACTGATCAACATGACGGCTCAGAAACGTCTGACAGATAAATATGAACCTGACGGTGATGCAGAACTGACAGCTATATTTACAGAAGAAGACGGTGATACACAGGAAGTTGCATACTATAGCTACGATACAAACTATTATGCGGCAGTGGTGGATAATAAAGTATATCTCGTAAATAAGATGAATGTAAAAGAACTGTTCACAGCATTTGAATCAGTTGTCGGAACAGAAGAAGACAGTTCAGATAAGACAGATTCAGACGAAGCAACAACAGATGATACTAAATCAGATTCAACAGATATGCCAGGTGAGAGCATAGAAGAGTCCGATGACAGTACATCTGAAACAGCCGGCATAACAAACGATTCTGATACATCCGAAGAGGAGAATACAGATTCTCAGGAAACGGACAGTACAGAAGAGTAAAAGAATAAACGAATCTATAAAAAAGTGAGGCAGGCATATAGAATTTCTTACATATGCCTGCCTCATTTTTTGTTGTATTAGAGCGTGTTTGAAAAATCATTCCCACAATCTGCACGCCCCATTTTGCGGTATATTTTGTCCGAATTCGGTTGCTGTAGTCACCGCAACGTCGCCTTCTTCCGACTTGAAATAAAAAAATTTATCCTTCAAAACTGTCTCAAAATCAACTCGTCGACTCATTCTGGCTTAAATATAAGGCTTAAAAGAAGATTTTAACCTGTTCAAGAAACGCTTCAGGTGCTTCAACATGTGGAAGATGTTTTGTTTCTTTGAGAACAGAAACTTCAATAGCCGGGTTGGAGGCACAATAATCATCAGTGACAGCCTTTCCGTTTGGCTCTGTTTCACCTTCAACAATATAAATACTGTTATCCAGTGCCTTAAGTGCATGACAGATATTTATATTTATATACTTAGCTGCAAGACTGGAGTACAAAAATCTGGTATAATATCCACCTTTATGAGCTGCTTCATAATAAGCATCTGCCATTTGATTATCCACATGGAATGGATTATAATACATCTTCTCGATAAAAAGATTATTTATATTATCACGTGATACGATCATATGATAAACCAGAGTTCCGAAAATCGGAATTTCCAGAGCTGCTTTTAACAGGCGGTCCTTTCTGTTTGGCATCTGTTTTAATTGAGTCAGGCTGGGCGGATTTACCAGCATGATTTTGTTAAAAAGTTCTTTCTCATTGTGACAGGCCATAGTAACAAAAGAGCCTGAAAAACCACTTGCAATCACATCTGTTTTCTGACCAATTATTTTTTTGATAAAATCACTGATCATCTGAACATAAACAAAATTTGTATAGGTAATGCTGGATTTGTCCGAACGTCCGCATCCTAACAAATCAACAGTATATACGGTATGGTCAATTGCCAGTTCGTCTTCAATTTTGCTCCATTCATACCCGGAAGCTCCAGGTAAAGTGTCATGAATCAAAAGAATCGGTGACCCAGTTCCCTTTTTGGTATAATAAATGTTCCCAAAGCGCCATTCAAAGTAATTGTCATTAGAAATGTGGAGCATCTGTTTTAATTGTGCAGCAGTAGCAATCGTGTGGTTAATGAAATGAACAGCAACAGTTGCGCCGGTCATCAGAGCAGCAAATGTAAGAAATTTGTGCTTGTTTTTACTCATTTTCGGCCTCCTTTATCAAGCATAACAAGTGATTAGCCTGCTAAAATTATATACCCATATTATACCGCGATACTGTCTGTTTTACAAGAAAATATGATGCGAAAAAAAGAACCATATGGATTGATGATGTTACTGTTCACTCCGTTCACAGCAACACGCTTCGCGATGCACAGAATTTATGCTAATCGC